>Ga0136641_1000273_pt1 | contig 21975 bp, 25 predicted proteins | sample EliLak1302023Y_FD_115312 | JGI IMG/M metagenome (GOLD analysis project Ga0136641, IMG submission 115312) | Freshwater microbial communities from Elizabeth Lake, Yosemite National Park, California, USA - 13020-23Y | ecosystem: Environmental > Aquatic > Freshwater > Lake ...
ACCCGAACGTGCTGGCCCAATTCAATTGGAAGGTGGCGGGCGTCCGATGGGCATGGGGCGCAATCCTCGGCGGGCTTGCGGGGCTTGGATTTAACGTCGCTAATTGATTCCATTGATTTAAGGGGGCAGGTTTACAATGAGCGCAAAAGGAGGGACGAGGCCAGGCGCAGGCCGGCCTAAATCACGCGAAGTGCATGAATCGGCTGTGCGGAAAGCTGAAAAGAAGATCCGCGACCGGCTCCCTCAGCTTATTGATAACCTTTTGACCCTTGCGGACGGCGTGACCGTTGAGGACGTGACCGTTGAAGGCGAGACGGTTGTTTACCGCAAGCCGCCTTGCCGACAGACCAACGAATACCTCGTTAATCGAATCCTAGGCAAGCCGACCGAAAAAGTGGAGACAGACAACAGCGGCGGGTTGACCGTTCGCGTCGTTTATGGAACTGACAATCACACTACCGAGCTTCCATCCGGCGCAGATGGAAGTCTGGAAGAGTCGGAAGAAATTTAGCGGCGGCGCGTCTTGACTTTGCAAGCGGAATCGGGATGCTCTTCGCGGATATGGTCGGCGTTGGTCGCATATAGTTTCAGGTTTGACAAGTCATTGTTTGAGGGGTTCCCATCAATGTGGTGAACGACTTCGGCGGGTTCTAAAAATCGCCCTAGGTGCTTTTCCATTACGAGACGGTGCTCCAGCACGTAGCAGGTGCCGGACGCCTTGTTATCCGCTGAGTGCGGGTGGCTTTCGACGGCAACTAAAACGTATCCATCCTTCCGGATTTTTCGACCGCCGGCCCATTTCGGTGATCGGCTCATCCGCTTGCCGTGCATCGGGTTCGCCTCGCCTCTTAGCCCAGGCTTGCCATACATCGGATTGTTCGTTCCGGACACGTCCCGGTGAAACGATGGGTTTGCATCGGTTAGGTTAAGCGCGGTTCGAGCGCACGATTTTGAGCAGTAAGTTTTTGGTGCCGAAGGATGCGAAACCACAGACTTCCCGCATACTGCGCAGTTGATTTTTGGGCTAGTCCGCTTTGCTTCGTTGGCGCATGCAGCACCACAGAAATAGAGGCGAATTGAAGGGGCGGTTTTGTATTCAATCCCGCATTGTTGACAAGTGCGCGTCATCCACAGATTATACCTTTTAATAGCGTATGAGCGAAATAGTTATTCAGTTACCGTCATTCCACCCGGCGCAAAAGGAGGTCCTATCACAAGCCAAGCGTTACAATGTTTTGGCATGTGGTAGGCGATGGGGGCAAGACCTTCTTTGTCACGCGCCTTGTCTGTGAAACGGCAATTGACGGCTACCCGGTTGGCTACTTTGCCCCGACTTACAAACTGCTTCGGGAAGTCTTTGAAGAATGCCGCCGCCGTCTCGGTCCGATCATCACGTCGGCAAACCTAAGCGATAAGGTCATCCGGCTTTCGACCGGGGGCCATATCGATTTTTGGACGATGGAAGACCCCGATGCGGGCCGGTCACGAAAGTACAAACGCGTCGTGATGGACGAGGCCGGGATGGTCAAAGAGCTTGGCAAACTTTACAACTCCGCGATCCGACCGACGCTCACCGACCTGCTAGGCGATCTGTGGCTTTGCGGCACCCCGAAGGGCAAAGGCTGGTTCTATTCGGCGTTTGCTAAGGGCCAAGACCCGGAACAATCGAACTGGGCTAGTTGGCAAAAACCAACTTCGACTAATCCGTACATCTCAAAAGCTGAGATTGAGGAAGCCAAAAATGACCCGATGATGGTCCAGCGGCTTTTTCAACAAGAGTATGAGGCGGTGTTCCTTGACGACGCGGGCGGCGTGTTTCTTGGAGTTGATAAGGTGGCTACGTCAGACGGCGTTGGCGCTCCTTACTCAATTGGCATAGACCTTGCCCAGACCGAAGATTTCACCGTTCTTACCGCGATGACGGCGCAGGGCAAGCAGCTTAGCCTAGAACGATTTAACCGGCTTCCGTGGGGCGTACAGCTTGACAAGATCGTTAGCTTCATTAACCGGCATCCCGGCGCGGAAGTGTGGATAGACGCGACGGGTGGCGTGAACACTATCCCCGACCAGGTGCGGGCACTCTGCCCTGGTCGCAACATCCAAAGTTTCATTTTCACGAACGCATCTAAAGGCGATTTGATTAACTCTCTCGCCATGAAGATTGAGCGGGAGAGCATTAGCATCTTGCCCGACCCGGTGCAACTATCGGAATTGAAGAGCTACGAATACACATTTAACGCTCGAACTCGAAACGTGAGCATGAACGCCCCCGAGGGGATGCATGACGACACGGTTATTGCGCTCGCTTTGGCGGCGTGGCCTTTAAGGGTTGGCAACTTTGGCGCATCTTTTGACACTGACGATTACAACCATTTCTGGAACCAATGATTAGTTCACTTTACCAATTTGCTTCAACGGTGTTTCCGTGGATGCGCGCAAACCGCAAAGAGCAAGCTGTTGAAGTCGGAATTGGAAATGATCAGCGCATCGCCATGTACGGGCGGTACATGCGGGCGTATCGCGGAATAGCCATACGAGGGTTAACAACCAACGTCACCGCAATGGAGAATAAGCGGTTGCGGTTCAACTTCAACCGCCCCGTGGTCACACTTGCCGCCGCATGGATGGCCGGAAAGCCGGTGATCTGGCACATTGACGGCGACAAAAGCGGCGAGGTTGCCGAGAAAGCGAAAAAGATTTGGGAGCGATCGGGCGCAGAATCGTCGTTGGTTGAAGCCTGTCTACTTGGCGGGATTCTCGGCGATATGGTGGGGTCCGTGGTTTGGGATGAAACCAATCGAACCGCGAAGATTGAGTACATCGACCCGACTCTTTGCGCCCCGCTGTTTGACCCGCACAATTTCGGCAAGCTCCAGCGAATGACCATCGGTTACGAAACAATCGACAGCAAGGGCAAGTCGGTCGTTTACGCCGAAGACTGGTTTGAAGACCGCATGGTGGCGACAACAGAAGGCAAAAACCCAAAGGAGTACAGCTACGACGTTTTCGGCGGCGAACTGCCTTTGGTGTGGATTCCCAACCAAGGCGTATTCGGTCAAACGTTTGGCGATTCAGAACTAATAGGCATCATCGACCTGGTGGAAGAATACGATCACCTAGGCGACAAGCGGACCCGCATTGTGGATTACTATGCCGCGCCCCGCCCGGTGTTTGAAGGTGTTCAGAAAGGCGACGTCGCACTTAAAGATAACTCAGTCATTTACCTTCCCGTCGGTGGCAAAGCCTACTTTCTGGAATGGTCCGGATCCGGACCCGACATTCAACAGCAGCTTGACTGTATCCGCGCAGCAATCAGTGAAATCAGCGAAACGCCCGCGATTGCATTTGGTCAAGTGGACAGCGGATTCAGCGGCGCGTCTGGCATTTCGCTTCGGGTGTTGTATGGCCCACTAAACGCCAAAACACTTCGCAAGCGGGCAACGTGGGGTCCACGGCTTGAAAGGCTCATGCAACTGGCACTGAGGGCCGAAGGGATGGAAGTCGCGCTTGAAGACATCAACCTACAGTGGGGCGATATGACTCCCGCCAGTGAACTTGAGGCCCTTCAGGTGCTTCAAGCCAAGGCCGCACTAGGCGCGGACCGAGAAACAATTTTGGGCGAGGCCGGCTACACAGCCGACCAGATTTCCGACATGAGAAATCAGCCCGAAGACGCTCCAGGCGAGCAAACGGAATCCCCGGAGGATGACGACAATGGAAACCCAACTAACACCAGTAACGGAAGAAACAGCACTACAGCAAAACGAGCCAACGCAAGCGACCAGGGACTACGAAGCGGAGGCCAAGGCCAACGCAAAGGAAGCCCAAACACTTCGCGCAAAACTGCGTGAATTGGAAGGCAAAGTTTCAGCCTCCGAGCAAGAGAAGTTAAGCGAACTCGAAAAGGCAAAGCTAGAAGCCCAGGCGGCCAAAGAAAAGCTGACTGCCACCGAGACGCGCGTCATCAATTCGGAGCTAAAACTCGCGGCGAAAGACCTCGGGTTTAAGGATCCGGCGGACGCAATCGCACTGCTTAACCGAAACGATTTGGTCATCGAGGATGGCGAAATCAAAAACGCTTCCGCCGTGATGGCACAGTTGGCGAAATCCAAACCCTACCTTCTGAGCGGCGCACCCGCGCCCCCTTCTGGCAGACAACCAGGAAACGGGCACGACGCCGCACAAAACAAGCAACGCGAAGCGGATCTAACGAAACGTTTTGGCTTGCGCTGATAACAAATGGCAAAAGTACTAAAAGCGGACACTACCGTCACCACTATCGCCAAAGGGGTCTCCTCCGCAATTAACGAGGGGCTTCTTTATGGCATCAACTCATCTGGCCTTGTTGTCCCGGCTGACAACGTAACCGGCCCCGTTCCCGCCGTTGGTTTCTGCATCAAGGGCATTACCGCCGCACAAGCATCGGGCGGCGTTCCGGTCGCTCTCACGGATCGCGGAATCGTCGAATTTGCCGCCGCTGATATTGCCGGTGGCGCGTTCACCGTTGGAGCAACCGTGTATCTCGGTGCCGCTGGCGGCGTGACCACGACCAAGCCGACCACGAACACCTATTTGGTGCAACCGATTGGCACGGCAATGTCGGCGACTAAGGCAAAGCTTACGGTGGCTCCAGGGTTCATCGTCGCTCAGACCGCTGGTAACAGCAACGTGGGGATCTAAAAAATGGCATCACCTCTATCAGGCTTTCAGGGCTATCTAGCCGGTTCAGTTGCGGATCAGACGCAACTGCTCATGGACATTCGCGACGGGCTAAGCGTCTATAACGCTGGCAACACCCCCGCGATTGGTCGTCATGCTGACTTTACAGTGCGGGAAGTTACCCGTGTCTCGCAAAGTCCTTTGAAGTTCAGTCCGATGGCTGACGGTGGAAACGCGGAAAACAGCCGCGCAATCTTCCGAAATATCCAGACCCCTCTGGAGAATTTCAACCTGTCCCCCGAATTTACGCTCCTCTGGTTGCAAGACGCGTTGCCAAGCGACGTGGATGCGACCCTTCGAGCGTCGATCTTGGGTGACACCCAACTCATGGACGCAAAGTTCTTTGAGTGCCTTCTCACCAAACGAACCGCTGGTTCGGCTGATGCGTCGGCATATCGAGCGAGCTTCTACAACGGCGAGACGGACGTTCCGGCGTACAAGAACAACAACTTCTCGTCTGCCCACTACCACTACCTTGGCCTTAACGCTACGACTTTCACGCTTTCTCACCTTCGGGCAATGAAGCGCGACATTCAAGAGCATGGCTTCGGTCTCAACAAGGGTCAGTTGCACCTGTACATCAACAATGCACAGGAAGACGACGTGATGGCACTCATCAACTCCAACAGCACGATTCTCCAGGCCATCACCGGCCAGCGAGAAACTGCGATTGATGGCGGTCTTCGGAACTCGGGGCTGGACATCGTTATTGAAGGCGTGGTGGTTCACGTTGATGATAACGTGCCTGCGGGTTACCTTACGATGGTTGCCAGCGACGTTCCGGTCGTCCTTCAACGACAACACCTGATTCCGGCTTACCAGGGCCTTCAGGAGTTCCGCGAATCTCCCAACGAGGTTTACCCCTTGCTTGGTATGAAGTTCGTCCGTCGAACCGGATTCTCTGCTGGCCAGCTTGGTGGCGCAACGTCTCGCCAACTCGTGGCTTCAACCACTTACACGAACCCGACGTTTAACCTGCTGAGCTAATGTCTAAGGGGGAGCAATCCCCCTTTTCTCACCATGAAATACAAGATCATTTTTGATAATTGTCACGGCTACCGCGCCGGTGACGTGGTGGAATTTCCGCCCCAAATCGACATTGATTACTTGCTGAAGGTTGGAGCGATTGAACCCGCGCCTGCGCCCGAAGAAAAGAAAAACGCAATGAAGTAACTGACCAATGGCCTTTACCTACGATCTCAATACGCTAGTCGGGAAAGTTCGGCTCATGGTTCCGGACACTGTTTCGGGCACCGCCGTATTCACCGACGAAGAGTTGACCGCGCTTCTGTCGCTTTCCAACCAGAACGTATTTGAGGCTACGGCAAAGGCTTATGAATCAATAGCGCGGGACCGCACCCGGCGATTGCAGTCCTACGGCGAAGACGACACCAAAATCACATACTACAGCGGCAAAGAATTGCTGGATATGGCCCAGGCCGCGCGAAATGCAGGGCTATCCGGTTCGCTCCAGCTTGGGGAAATCACCGGCGACAATTACCTTGATACCTATCGCCCGCTCTGGCGAAACTACCTTGATCGGACCTTAGAATGAGGCAGATTGCCGACGATTCCGACGCCAACAGCGAGCGGATCAACACAATTTACACCGACCGGATGGACGTGTACCGCGATAGTGACTACCGCGATGCAATGGGCGAGTCCACCGGTGGCAGCTACGTGATTCAGAACTTGCCATGCAAGCACTACACCACCAGCAACTTTGACTTCACGACGCAAGTTGGTATGGCAATGGCGGGCAAGAACAACATCATGACCGCCGATTATGTCCACTACCCGCTGGTTTACAACGGTTCACCGGTGGAATTGAGATCAGGAGACCACGTAAAGACGACCAACGAGATTGGAACTGAAATGTGGTTCACCATTACCGGGTTCGGCAAAGAACGCACCCGCCTGAACGTCGCATCGGTCTACATTCTCACCACCCCACCCCCTGACGGAGTTTAATGGCTTTACCTACTTGGGCTGACTTCTACACCGAGATTTTAACTGCGGTCCATGCCGCAATCCCAGGTATCAGCATTGCCGCCGGGACACAAAACGCCGTTTGGTCAAGCTACGAAGCGGTGATCTTTAACGTGGTGGAAGCGGCAAAGCGCGGCGGTACGGGAATGGCAAGCCCGCCCTTTGTCTTCATTGATGCCGGTGAGTTTATGGTAGACGCCGAATGGGGAGTTTCCCAGTTCTACTATCGCGCGCCAATCCGAATCTACTACGTTGATGCCAACGTGTCGCAAGAGTCCGTGGTTACCGCGTTGAACGCAATCAAATCCTACTTTGACCTTTCCACCCGGCAGTTCACCCACTTCCAAGTGATCGAAACCGGGGCCGTTCATTCAAGTGGCGGAAACGCGGTCATGGCTGACCTTGCGGCGCAAGTACGCACCACACTTCGCGGCGGCTATGTGAGCTGGGACCCCGGTTTTCTGGTTGGTGAGTAAATGCCTACGATTGCAATTGACGACGCCGAAAAATGGTTCCGAAACGAACAGCGGCAAATGCGGATTAACCTGCGTCTGGCGGCGGCGGCGGCGATTGAATCAGGGTTCCAGTACGCCAAGCGTGAATCGAGCGGGCCGTTTTCTCTTGACGCCCTCGCCCGAATGGATCACCCTTACGCCAAGCGGCATGGTTCGCCCCAACTTGACCCCGGTCGCATCAATATCCAATCTGGCGACTTTTACCACGATTGGAATAACAGCAAACCGATGGCGGGGGATTCGAAGATTTCCGGTCGCATTTATAACCTCAATCGAGTAGCTGACTTTTTGAAATACGGCACCAGATTCATGTTTGCCCGGCCAATCGAAGACCGGGTGGAAGTGTTTCTGGAGACCGCCGCAATCGCCAATGTCCGGCACGTCGCCGGGATGTTTGAGAGGAAATGCACATGAACCCCACAAAAGAACAAATCGTCCCTAGCGGATTTGGAGCCGGTGACCCGAACGACAAACCCGCCGAACCGACACCCGAACCGGAGACCGAATAATGGCATCAATAAAGAACTTCCTCAAAGGCGCTCACCTTACGAGCGTCATCATCACCCCTCAAACGGTCGCGGCTAACGGCACGATGACCGACGGGACGCCCGTCACGGTCACCACCACGATGGAATCCATCAGTGAAACCTTCTCGGCCGTAAACGAAGAAATTGCCGCCGTAAATTCCACTCGCACCAACCCGGTACGGGTCGCTGATTCCATCTCAGTGTCCATCGCCGTCATTAAGGTGAACAACGGAACGGACGTTAACCCGCTGAAAACCTTGATCATGAGCTACGACATTTTCAAAGTGGCATGGACAGAGGGCACCGTTTCCAGCTTTGCCAAGACGACCACGATCTACGGCACCAGAGGAACGCTATCGAGCGGCATTCAGGGGCGCGGCAAGCAAATCGCCACCCTTGACTTTGAATCGGTAGACGCCGGATCTTTGACTGTTACGGTGGTGGATGCCTAAGCCTAACGTCTACGCCCTCAATCGCCCGAAACCAGACATTCGGGCGGTTACCTTGAAGAGCGACGGCAACGAGGATATTACAATCTCCGTCCGTCGCCTTCCTCTCTTGGAGTTCACCGATGCCACCCGTGACAAGGCGGAAGCCTACGCCGCCCAGTACATTCACGGCAATTGGCTAGATGACGACGGCGACGAAATTGAAAACCCGATGACGCTTCCCCCGGTCGGCGGCGAGCCGGTTTTTGTGACCGATGCCACCTGTCGAACGCTTGCGGTTATTGAAGCCTCGCAGGTATCGGACGACCCGTTCACCTTTGAGGAATTGGCGGCTATTGCGTCGGTGGATGGCTACCACTACGGGCTTATGGAGGCATTTGCCGCCAGTATCCCGAACGCCCCGCGAGAGGACAAACCAAGCCCAAAAGAGCCGATTGGCACTCCGTCAACAAGCTGACGGTAAATCTCCTTCACTCTCATCCCGAACTGCTCCAGCGGCAAGATGATTTGCTCTGGAGCATCAATGAAAGGCTAGGCGGGGCGGCTGGGATTACCATCCCGCGACTTACTAGCGAATGGGTGGACGACCTGATAGCGGTTGGAATGGCCCAAACCGAAGAACTGGAGGAGTTAGAGGCGGAAATCGCCCAAAGGACAAAAGAGAATGGCAATCACGATTGACCTCAAACTGGGCGGAAACGCGCTCACGGATCTGGATAACTATGCCGACGCAATGGCTAAAATTGCGCCGCTGGCAAAGCAGATTCGGGGCGATTTGGCGGGAAATAAGGGTACGTGGCTTACCAAGGCGGCGAACGAGGCGGAGCGGCTCAATAAGGCTCTTGCGAACACCTGCTTAATGGCAAACAATCTAGTAAATGCCAGTGCGCAAATTGCTCAAAACAGTCCGTCTAACGCATTCAATAATGCCACAATCCCCCCGAAAATACCGGGAGCATCTAAGGGGGGGCGTGGTCCCGCGATTCCAAATACCCCGGCGGTGTCGATCGCGCGGTCGCTTCTCAGCACTCGTTTTCCCATTTTTGGAAGCTCCATGTTGGGCAAAGACGTGCTGAATATCGCGGGGATCAATCCTCAGTCGGTGCTCAAAGCGGTCGCGGGTCTTGGACCAACTGCATCGGCGGCGGCTTCTGCTCTTGGGCCTTTGGCGGTCGCGGCTATCGCGGTGACGGCGGCATTCAATGCGGCACAAATGTCTGCCGAGGCAATCAACGCGGACCGAAAAGCAAACGCCATTACGGGTGGCTCCGCCTCTCAATCGGCGGGGGCGCGGGCGGTGGCGGCGAGTATTGGACTCAGCACCAGCGCGGTGTCTGGCGTATCGTCCGCAATCGCGGGCGGGGGCGTAGCCGGTGCGGTCGGAATGCGACTTGGCATTAGCCCGATTCGCGGCGGTGCGGTCGGAGATTTGAATGACGCGTCGGCTTTCACCAAGGTGACTGATGCTATTCGGCGAGCTAAGACCCAACAAGAGGCGTTGCGCCTAGCGGACATTTTTGGCAATCGTGAACTGGTTCAAGTGCGCGACCTATCAAACGACACCTACAGTCGACTGAAGAACGTGAATGCGTCTAATCCGTCACAGAGGAAAGCGGCGGCAGAGTTTGACGCCGAAATGACGATCTTTTTCAACCAGCTTGACCGGCTGAAGTATTCGCTCTCGCCGCTAGTGAAAGAATTCGCCGACTTTACCGGCGGGGTAAATGAACTCTTTAACGTTTTTAGCGGAAACGCCGATTGGGTGAAGATGGTCCAGGGCATCGCACATTCGGGCGACGTGGTTGGGATTGGCATTCCAGGACTTAGCACCATCATTGACCAAATCAATGGCATGGGCGGCAAGAAGCAGGAAGCGGAGGCCCGTGAGAAACAGACCCGCGCGATTAATGAGAACACTCGCGCGATTAAGCAGGGGCGTGAGGCACTGGGCGGCGGTTCGCGAACTCAAGGCGCAATTCCGTCTGGAATTACCGGAATGACGATTGACGCCGCGATTCAGGCTCAAGGTATCCGGCTTGGGGTTCTGTAGGCTGATTGGCTTGGGCGCAATTCCAAAACAGGGAAAGGACCAGCAGGACAATCAGCACGACCCCGAACGGAATACCACGGCGGCGGGCCTTTGGCTGGATAACTGGCGGGGCCTCAATTAGCCCGACAATTCCAGAACCAAATTGGTGCCCGCACGTCGGGCACTGATCGACCATCACCGGCTGGAAACGACGGCATTTCGGGCAGGATTTAAGGGTCATTCCAGAGAGTTCACACCCTTAATTGTGATCGGCATTGATTCTGAACTTGCATCAGAGCGATGTGCGGCGGTGACTTCCAAGTATTCGGGCCTCGCCAAGAAATATTTCGGAGGATACGGTAACGCAAGTAAAACCGATTTGCCGGGGTTAATTTGGCCCACCTGAATCGGAAAGTTTGCGCCTAACGAATTGCCAGTGGGATACCACGAGATCACAGCGGCATTGTAGAAAGGCGTTTTGGCAATGTTGGTAAATGTCGCACTTGATCCGCCACTTTTAGACAATTCCAGCGCAACGGAAATTTCGGGGGCCATGTCTACCGGATAGACCGGCTTATTTATCAACTTGGCAATTCCAGCGGCTAGGGCAATCGCTCCAAGGAATATAAAAGTTAGGTTTTGACGCGTGAACAACGATTGCGAAGAATTTGGAATCATGGCGACCTCGCCGCATTTTACGACAAGAAAGTAGATCAATATGCCATTTGGTGACGCCAACGCTATCGCATTAACTCCAGATCGGAAGACTTACGTCACTCTTGACGAACATTTCCCGGCCCCGTCGCAACCGTTTTTGGCGTTTTCGCGCCTTCACGGGGAGATGGCTCACGGTATTGGAGCAACCAAAACCAACTTTGTCTACGTGCCTTCAATCGGTTGGCAGCTGAGACCCATTCAGAGCGACCCAGGGGCCATTCAGGAGCTATCGGCGGCACAGGACGGTATCTATTCGGGCGGTCTTTTGGCTTGCGCGGCGGCATATTCGGAGATTGACACCTACCGCAAAATGTCCGAACTGCCAGGGGTGTCCTATGCCAGTGGCGTTCTCTCGGCGGGGTCTAAGTTTTGGGCCAAACGAATTGCGGCGGGCGTGAGTTGGGACAATGGTAACCTCGCGGCTGATTTGGCCAGTTTCCCTCAACCGTTCCCTTTAGAGGACTACTGCGTCATGGACCGGGCGGCGGTCTCGATGGAGGAACACCAGCCGGGGGACGCTCTTTACTTTCGGTTTTCAAACTCCAGTATTAGCCCAGGCGGAAGCCTGCTCACACCGTACTTCACGGGACCAGCGGGCGGCAACAAACAGGGAATTGGAGTTGGCCAGTACTCCGTTAAGATTCGCGCTGACAATCTGATGGAGCTTTGTGAGAAAGAAAAAACAACCGGGAATTGGCTAAAGCGGGCAGTGTATCGGTGGAACACCAGCAATTACGCGAGCAGCAGCACTGAAAATCTTTTGGTCATCAGTAGCAATGCCATTCAATCGCCGGATGGAACATGGATCGGAAGCATCATCAAATTAGCGGTGACGAACGTCGCAGGGGGCGGATATACCCTCATTAACCTTCTCGCGGGCATAGCAGTCCACGCTATTGAGGAAGGAATGGGGGTCGTGCCGGTCTACTACGTGCCTCAGCATAAGGACGCTATCACGGTCCCAGCCCCCATTCGAGTGGACGCGCGGCGAGATACGCGCATTCAGTTCCAAATCTCTCGCTCAATCTTTCCTGAGACGGGAACGCTTATCGACGATCCGTTCACCCTGCCGTTCCAAATGGCGCGGCCCGTGGGCACTGACTCTAAAATCCGGCTATCGTACTTTTGCAATCTGCCGGGCGGGTCCGATGTTGATGCGATGCTTTGCGATCAAACCGGTACCGAACTGCCGGGGCGAGACGTTGAACTCTTGACGGAATACGGGGGCACTATCGCCTATCCGTCGCCGCTCGATCCACCCCAGTCTTACCGAGTGAAATTCACCGGCTATTCGTCGAGCGACCGGCGACATTCGCCCACCATCACCCGATTCAATGTCTATCGCGACGGGGTTTTCTTGACCCCCGACACCACGCCGATTGAATCTCCGCACACGGAAGCGGGCACCGCACTCATGTCCCGCGCAATTGAGTCCGGGGCGGGCATCACGATCAATCAAGGGGCGAAAGATTGCAGCGAAGATTCGGCGTCGTTCACTCTCGCGGACTTCACTGACACGCTTGGCATTTTGCGAACCAAGGGGAGAATTCCCGTCAAGATCGAAATAGATCTGGATGGCACCCGGACGACCATCTTCCGTGGCTACACCCAGGATCAATCCGCAAGCCGAATGATCCGACGGGCACCCGAATGGGCGGGATACCCCGACAAGGACGCCCACCATTACCAACTCCAGGCGGCGGGCGAGTGGACCCGGCTATCTGAAGCATTGGCACCGAAGGCGTTCACGTGGTTTGAGAATCAGGACGGCGGCACCTTTGCCCCGTTCAAGATCACGGACATCATCACCACGCTTTTGAAGACGGCTTATCCGTCCTCAATGATAAACATTCAGAGTTTGCCGCTAAGGCCGATGACGAACGATGATGGCTCTTTGAACATGCAGTTCAATGACCCGGTTCAGCCAATCATCAAAAAGCTGGCTACCGACTATCTAGGCGCATGGGTCATCTTTGACTATTCCACCGGGGAAAAGGGACAATGGCGGCTCATCACGTCTCGGCAAGCACCGTATAAGCCTCTGGCGCGGTTCTATCGGACGCCGGTATCGGGCGGTGGGCCTCAGTTAGTTCACCCGGTTGCCGCTTACACCGCCCAGGTGAGCGACGAAGACACACGAATGATTCCCGGCGCGCTGATCCACGCGGGGAGCATGACGGAGGACTTTGACCCACCGGAGGCAAACGTCGTTTATGTGAACGGGCTTGGCAAGGCTGACGGGCTGGCAGAAGACTCGACGCAGAACCTCGCCACGGCGTTGGCGGTCAATTATGCTTCGTTCAATGCTCTCGGTTTGGCCCCCGGTGATCCGGGTTATCCGGATCCAACTCACCCCGACTTTTTGGGGCGATATGTACCAATCTTCGTCTACGATTCGACCATTTCCACCCGCGAAACGGCGCAGTGGGTGGCTTACCGTTATTGGCAGACGGCTTGCCACGGCGTCTTTAAGCTGAAATTCACGGCGGCGGCTCTGTTCATCACTGACCCCGACGACGCCGACCAAGTACGGCCGAGATTGCTGCGCTACTACGACCCGGTTCTGGTGGAAAAGGAAGACGGCACCTTTGAGACGTGGCTAGTGGTGGGATGCGTCCTGAACTACTCCAAAGATCACGTGATGACGGCGACCTATGACCTGGTGAGGCCCAGCAACCTGGAAACCATCAACGGGATTCTTCCGGGCAAGCGCGGCATGGACCATTTGCGCACAATCCGCAACCGAGAAGTGCGGCGGTACACCGCTCAGGCGGGTGAGGCCCACGTATTTGGCGGGACGGCAATCTACGGATGGCAAGCGGCAAATGCCGTGCGTCTCGCCGACCAAGGCGGGGAACCGATGCAGGTGATCGACTCCAATTCCTCTGACTTTGGAAAATTTTACTTTGTGCCGGGGCTATCCATTCCCGGTGGTCCGGATGTGATTCGCTAATGCAAGCGGGAAGGGCAACCTACGGGTGGGAAAAGTGGCGAATGAAACTTCGCGTTCGGTCCTCAGGAAGTTATTCGGGCGCGGGACGGGCGGCGGGCGGTTTCGGCTCAATTTACACATCGTTCACACCGGACAATGAGAACACGTCGGACGGATTCAAGCTGTCGATTTTGGCCCAAACGGGGACGGGTAGCAACCCGCTGACGGCGGTAAAGACCGAGTACCGGTTACAGGTTCCTTCGATGGCGATTGATACGACGATCAGCCACACCACGTTCGATACTGACGCCACGATGGAGTTGGTTTTCTACGGATTACTTCCTTACGGGCAGAACGGATTCGTCTGGAAATCCTATTGCGATTCGTGGGAGTGGTACATCAATGGCTCACTCCAGCAGACGTTCGGCGGGTTCAACGTCGATACCAACTATTTCACGCCTTCGAGCATCCCGTACTTCGGGATAGATCCGACGATCACCGCGCACGGCATTATCAACCCGGTTCCAGTGGTGGGTCCGGTGTCGGGAACTTTGGTCACCGGTACGGCGACGGGCATAGGACGTGCGACGGGCGGTTGGGAATTCTACGAGGGTGGCGAGTGGCGCGCTCACCCGGTAGCAGTGTCATTTTTGGCGGCCCCGGCTTTGACTTGCGCGGCGTCACCCGGTATTGGATCGGCGACGGCGACGAACACCGGCAACGCGGATTTAAGCGCCAAATCTTCGTTTGTTGTCACCACGTCCACCCGAACCACGGAAACCACGACCGCCGAACTGACCATGCTCCCAAACCTTACGCGGGGCGTGGGCCGGATGAATTCTGATTACCGCGCACTACTGAGGCGGGGCGGCTTCCCGTGGGCTCGGCAACACGCTTACCGTTCGTGCGAGTTCATCAACCTGGAAGGGGAAAGTACGCCGGTTAACGCCATTGCCGAAAACGAGTTCTTCCAGAGCTATTCGGCGTTTCAGTCGGTGGTAGGCAACGATTATCACATCATTGAAGAGCCGATGACCTCGACGATCTATGCTCCGGGAGAAATCACGGGGACGAAGATTTACTGCACCACGGCGGGCGTCACTATTGGCATGATCGGTTCGACGGTGGGGCGGGAAGTTCAGAACCGAGGTGGGGCGGGCGGCAATTCCCAAATGCTCCCTTATCTGTCTCACGATTACAACTCAATCGCCCGGTACAAAAACTATTGCGCTCATCCTCATTGGAGCTACGCGCTCGACTTTCCGCGCGACATCGATGAAGACCACCCGGAGACGGCTTACGCCTGGCCGGTTGATGGATCCGCCGTCAATCCGTCTGAATACTGGATTCCGGGCCGGACGCAATGGCTTTGGGCACCGCTTTTGCCCGCCGAGGAAAAGTACAAGACCCGCAATTCCATCGTCTCAGAACCGCTCTACGAAGGGAAATACGGCTTTCTGGTGGGGAGCTATGTGCTTGGCTACGGGGTCAGCTCGTTTTGGGGCAATTCCCGGTGGATCGCTCAGAACCTGAATACTCCGGAGTCGGTTTCATTCACTGCGGACAATGCTATTCAGTGGAACCTATCGGGTTGTACCGGTTCCTTTGGCTCTGATCGGGTGGTTCTGACAGCTGATACCGGCGTCACGGCTTTTGACTGTCGCCTGACGGTCGCTCAGTGGTATCAGGCACCATTCCAAGCCCCTTTGCTTCGGGGGCGTATCACGCTCGATTGGCTACCGGAAAACGTCGAACGCGTCAAGGTCTACCAAGTTTCCCAAACCGGGCAACGAGTGCTTCTAACCGATAACGTGACGGGCACCTACACGCGAAAAGCGGCGGCAGATTCCAAATATGCGGGGAGCTGGGCGCAGGACTACGGAATGGGCGGGGTTGTTTCGGACGCTGGGGCAGACACCACGGGGGCCGGAATTTCATCGGCAGTGATGAGTGATCCGGAGCTGGTTCATTCGTTCGAGTTGCTACCGATTCGGGGCATCACTTACCTAGACTTTGAATTTACGCTAACCGCGCCGTCGCTGTCGATGACGCTCTTTTATCCGGTGTTCACCCTTTCGACGATGAATCCGACGATTATGCAGGAGCAGGGGCACCACGCCAATATCCTCTATCCGTCGGGACCAGGGATGCGTTGGGGCCATCATCTTTGGCTTGACGTTGATCCTACACACCTTCGATCATCCCCCGACATCTATCCGATTGGCACCACGCCCCTTGGCTGGAAAACGTCGGTTCTCGATGCCCTCTGTTGGAAGCGGGTGTACGCCGAAGGGGTTGACCGTGCGACCAATCTCGCCACCGAGATTCGTAGTTTCTACGACAATTTGGAACTCATCGGGACATTCACCAACCCGTCTAACAACAACCAGATTTACCGGGAGTGTGACGATAGCTCCATTGGGTTCATCACCGGCCCCGCCAGAATGGGGACGCTCCACTATGTCAATTCGTGCGCGGAATACCCGCCGCTGGCTTCGTGGCCTATGCGCGGGCGAGATTCCAATTGGCAACCAACCGGCGGCTACTGCCAAGTCGCCTGGTCGCTGATTCAAGGGCCGCGCTACTACGTCAGCAACGCCCGTCCGCTCGAACTCAAGAACGGTTCGGACGTTTGGACGACGGGGGCGACGGGCGTACCTAGCGGCTGGAATATCACGACTCATAACCGGGAAGTCACCAACTCCGAAGGGGACGGATTCAAGGTTCGTTGGGGAGGCACCGACCGGGCCACGGCGTCGCCTTACTGGGGGTACTTCGCATCGACCGACGTAGTAGCGGCAAACATCACGGGCGGCGTCTGGAACGGGCAAACGCCAGAGGGTTTTTACTTAAACGCTTACGTGGCATCAAAAGACGTGATCTTTCGGCGGGCGTCATCATCGGCGCCGGTTGGTGGTTGGCAGTTTGCGGGACAGGTGACCAGTTTCGGCGACGTTCAGACGGTGAGTTTCTCAGTAGCCAAAGGGACTAAGCGCATCTGGCTGAATGTCACCCGAGATACGGGCGGTACGGTCCCTGAGATTTGGCAGGGCGTAAGCGATGACGACGGCGAGACATTCGGGGAATTTGAGTACATGGGAGACGGACAATTCAGCTACAACACCGCCGGGAATGACGGTTCACTCTTGACCCTTTGGTACGTGGCGGATTCGGGCACCACGGGGCCGGGAACGATTCACGGGGCGTACAGAGGCCCGGCGGCTTCGACCTTTACGCCGCTCATTGTGAAGAACTCAGCCGGGACCGCAATCAAGGTTCGGGATGAGCGGAGCTTTGGAAATGCCGTTCACATGTACGACTCGATTGCGCGGTGGAACCTAACTCTATTCCCTGACGGTGGATCCGACTTTGTCACCTACTACTGTGCCGATGAAATCGGCTGGACATGGACACTTACCCCTTAAACGATCATGGCAACGAACCTCTTAGCATCGCAAGTACCCATACCGCCGCCACCGGCCTCAATTCCCACCGTCACCGCCGCCACATCGTCGGGGGTTGGGTTTGGGATTGGCCCGGACCTTGACCAAATCACATCGGCGGGGCTGAAACAGGCTCTAAACCGTATCCTTGCGGGGCTGATTCTCGCAGGGATGTACGGCGGCAATGGCTTTGGCCTCATTGAAGGCTACACGCCCACCGCCGGTAGCGGGCTTACTCTGAACGTGGCATCGGGGAGCGCGTTTATCGGGGCACCGGTTCAAATGGGCGCCCAAACAATCACCCTTGCCGACAACGCCAATAACTACGTTTGGCTAAAGGCAGACGGCACTTTGTCACGGTCAACCACCACCGCGCTCCCAAGCGGCAACGTGACATATTTGGGGCGGGTGGTGACGGTATCCGGCTCTATCTCCGACATTGATACCAGCGGCGTGGTTTATCTCATCGGGGGGCTTCGCACCCGCACCACGGCGGACGTGGGAAAACCAACCGATTCTCCCAGTTCGCAAACGATATTCCTTACCAAGACATTGGCGGGCGATTACCTTTGGGATGGAACCACCTACCGGCGACTGGCGGGCGATATTGCAGCGCCAAAAGACCGGCTTATTTCGGGCGACGTTGGGTTTATCCCGGCGGATCACCAGATTCAGCTTTTCGATACGTTCACCGTTGAGGCGGGCGCATTATTCACCAATTACGGCCGGTTTCGGGTCGTTTAGGAAACACAAAACATGGCACTCAAAGCAACCGGGGGAGACCTCTTACTTAATTCAATTGCTGGGGATTCCGTCGCCGTCTCTTTGGGCCGCGCGGCTTGCGCTTTCCCCTCTGACGCCGATTTCACGCCGGGGGCGTCGATCTACGCCAAGCGGCAACTCGACATTACAGGAACGCTTACAGCGGGTCGAAACCTTATTCTTCCGCTGGTTGATGGCGCGGAATTCGTGATTATCAACGGCACCGGGCAAACCGTCACCGTGAAAGGCGCGACGGGTACCGGTATCGCCGTCGCCACCGCCAAAACCGCAATCGTTCGGTGCAACGGTACGAATTACTACCGCGTCACCGCCGACGTTTAACCCCTCTCTCGCCACTTTTGAAGCCTGAGTCCCTGGCGGGAGTTGGGCTTTTTTGTCGCCTCCAGGAAAAGAAAAATCATGCTCCGCCCACTAAACCAAATCTATCTTGCCCCAATTGAACTCTTCAACACATTCCCGACCGCCGGTTCTTCTACGACGGCTTACGTCGTCCTGAAAGGTGAAACGGGACGCGCCTTTTACGAGATTCAAAACCTCGCCATTCCGGCAACCAGAACAAACCTTGTGGCGGCAATTCTTGCCCGCATCACGGCAGATATAGACGCCGCGACCGCCGCTGACTACATGGCACGAATGTGGGGCATGGTTATCAAATGCACCGCCGAAGTTCGGTTTTCAACCAGTGGGGTAGACGCCGCTGGAACTCTTCTCGCACCTTACCCCGTTGCCACCAGCCCCGAATACTGGGCGGCGGGAGTGGCCTACAGCGTTGGCAACACGATCTCCGCATAAACGACAATGGCGATACTCTACGTTTCTAACCTAGCAATTAACGGGCGACCACTGGGGGACGACGGTACGGCGGTCAAGGGCGATTCGTCTAAGCCGTACCTCACCATCTCGGCGGCGAAAATTGCGGCTACATCGGGAGTTGATGTGATCTACGTCAACCCGACCGGCGTTTCTTATTCTGAAAATACGTCCGGCGTCGGGTACCTCAATCTTGATAAGGCGAACATCACCGTTGAAGCGGACCCGGCAATTTACCCAACGGCGGGTTCCTTCATCGTCACTCACGCGACAGCGAACGTGCGAACGATTAACATCGGAGCGAACGGAATCACTCTTCGAAATGTGATCGTAGATGCGGCAAATTCGACCGGGAATGTGAACGCGATTGTAGTTCAAGGGGTAACCGGCTTTACTCCAGTCAACATTAAGGCGAAGAATCTCGCCGGTTCATCGGCTCTCATCGGGGCAACTGCCGCTTCTACCGGGTCGTTCACGCTGGATAAGGTCTACGCCTCAATCGCGGACGGGAATGCTTCAACGGCTCGATTCCTGCAGGTTGGATCTGTTGGGGCGGCATGCAACATCACGTATAAGGGGTGTACGGCCGTTGGGATTCAGAGCTTCTTTTATTCGGCTTCGGCGAGCGGTTCTTTCGGTACCTTCACCTTCACAAAGGCCGACGACGGGACGCGCAATACGGTCGATCAATGCCAGTACGGAATCAAAGTTCCCGAAGGAACCGCCACCATTGCAGGGGTCAACGTTCAGTACACCGACATGGTCAACATGGCGGATACGGGTGGATATGGATTCTACGACGGAGGTACGCCACAAACGACGATCAGTTCGTTCTTTTGGAAGTACAACACCTACGTAGGCGCTCAGCAGCGGGCAATCTTTATGGTTGCCGCTTGTCCAAGTTGGTACCACGGATATTCGACCTATTCCGTCTCGGGGCCATGCCGAGCCATTCAGGTGCGTTCGGTGGACATCGTCAATGCTTTGGATGAGCGGTCAACTTTCATTTCAAGCTCGACCACGGCGGATCTTGTTTTGTACGACAACGTGGGGGCAAATCTCAAGATCCGGGGGAGCCTTTTCAGTACGCCTTGTGGATCGGCACACCACCTGGGAATCGGCGGAGACGGCTACTTCTATCCTATCAGCTCCACTGGCACGACGGGGGCGGCTCAGGCCGCTCTCGGAAGTCTCAGCTCAAACCAATATGCGGCGGTGAAGTTCACTCACCTAGGGATTTCAAGTCAGTACCGCATGACGACGGTGGCGGCGTTCATGGTCAAAATGCGAAAGGTCGGAAGTCCGGCCGGCGTGGTGAATGCCTATCTCTATTCGGATAATGCCGGGGTGCCAGGGACTCTCCTTGACACTGCTACGTACACCCTCCCGGCCAATCCGTCAAACTTCGCGAGTCCCTTCAGTTGGGTGGAATTCACATTCCTGAACTTTCCGACGATTGCTCTTTCAACCACCTACCATCTTGTTTTGAAGAATTCGGTGGTAGATGCCTCGAACTATTGGCAGGTGGACACCACGACCACGGTCGGTTCGACGGACGGCAGTTTCAAGGGCACGAATACCTCAGCAAATGGGACCGCATGGACGACGGACAACGCGAAAAGCTGGAACGTCGCTCTCTGCCAACTTAACCGCGAGGCATCGAATGTTGAGTTGAGTGGGTGCATTTTCCGCTCAACCAATACCGACACGTCTGGAGCTTTGCAACATAACGTGATTCTAAACGGGGTCAGCGGATCTACCGTCAAATACAACTGGTTGGACGGCGTTCAGGGCATCGGAATTCTTCACAAACTAGCAGACGGTCGAACTAATCCCATTAATGCCTTTGGGAACCTAGTCCGAATCAACAAGGGCGGATCGTCGGACGGCCAAGGGCTTCGAGATAAGGGGTCAGAGTCGGTGAATCACTACCATAACACGGTGGTGGTCGATGACTCGGCGGCAGTGTGTGAATATTTTGGGGCCGATTATGTAGCGTCGGGGACGTACTTCCCATGCTATAACGGGCGAGCATCCAACAATGCTAAATCCCGAAACAACATCCTAGTCCGATCTTCGGGCGTCGCCGGTTACATCTACCAGTTTGGCGCGGAAAACGGGACGAACTGCCCGAATGTGACCGGGTTCACTCAAACGAACGATCTCGTCTATCCGACTGGATCCACGACATTTGCTCGAATCGGGGCGGCAAACTACAGCCAATCGGGTTGGACCGGCCTTAGCTACGGCGCGGGGAATGTCTACGGCGATCCACTTTTCACGCAACCGACGCCAACCACAATCGCGGGCTTTGCTCCTCGTGCTGGTTCCATCGCGGAAGGCGCTGGGTACGACCTTCGTTCGGTGGTTTCAGCCGATTTCAACGGGGTGCCATTCGAGAACCCGCCGGACGTTGGTGCGATCTCGGTCGCCAGTAGTGCCACAAGCCGAACGATAGGTAGGCCGGCTAATAACCGACTCTCTCAAGGGAGATTCGTGGGCAGGGCTATCTGACCCGCCTCGCAATCCCAAACCACTTCCTCGGCTTCGGTCGGGGGTTCTTTTTTGTGTCCGGGTATCGTCAGATCATGTCAAGGCGGGCGGCGTTCTGGCTCATTATCGCGACCGCATTCGTGGCAGGCCTCACTCGCCAGCCGTGGCTTCTTCTGCCTCTGCCGTGGGTGGCGTGGGCTGGGCGGCGGGGATAATCCCCATCGCCGCAAGTATTGCACGTTGCTGGAAAATAGCCTTTGCTTTAGCTAACCCGTTTAGCACTTCTTGACGCGTGGGTTTCGCAATCCCCGGCGCGCAGTCGTCTTGAATGGTGTTCATCGTTTTCTCTTTGGACCCGTCTAATTATTGCGCCACCGGACGGGGACAGTGCGAGAAAGGGACCGATGAAAATACCCTTGCGCAAACTGTAAAAAATGCCGGTCTTTCCCGGCTGTTATCCGATCTCCTATGTTATCGGCATGTTTTAGGGGCATCGTTTAGCCTGCCGGGTTCCAACCGGCGGCTTCGGCTTGAGCCTGTCGGAGCCAGGTCACATCATCAACCTGAAT
>Ga0136641_1000274_pt1 | contig 21962 bp, 24 predicted proteins | sample EliLak1302023Y_FD_115312 | JGI IMG/M metagenome (GOLD analysis project Ga0136641, IMG submission 115312) | Freshwater microbial communities from Elizabeth Lake, Yosemite National Park, California, USA - 13020-23Y | ecosystem: Environmental > Aquatic > Freshwater > Lake ...
AGCCAAAGGCGGCGGCAGTGAAAATAAATCCAAGATGGTCATGCTCAACCCCAGCGACAGCGTGATCGATTGGATTTTAAAAACTGTGCCCAACATGGGTGCAGGTTGGTGCCCGCCTGGTATGTTGGGCATTGGCATTGGTGGCACCGCCGAAAAAGCCGTGCTCATGGCCAAAGAAAGTTTGATGGACGATCTGGACATGTACCAGCTGCTCGAAAAATCTAGCAAGGGCGAGAAGCTCACGCAAGTTGAAAACATGCGTTTGGAAATTTATGAGAAGGTCAATGCCTTGGGCATTGGCGCTCAAGGTTTGGGCGGCCTGACCACCGTGCTCGACATCAAAATCAAGATGTACCCGACGCATGCGGCCAGCAAACCGGTGGCCATGATCCCGAATTGCGCCGCGACACGCCATGCGCATTTTGTAATGGACGGTAGCGGCCCTGTGTACCTAGACCCGCCGTCACTGGACAGCTGGCCTAAAGTCGATTGGATGCCAGACACCCAAAAAAGCCAGCGCGTCGATTTGAACCGCTTGACCCGCGAACAAGTAGCGGCATGGAAACCTGGTCAAACATTGCTGCTCAACGGCAAGATGCTCACCGGGCGCGACGCCGCCCACAAACGTATTCAAGACATGCTGGCCAAAGGCGAGCCACTCCCCGTGGATTTCACCAACCGCGTGATTTACTACGTCGGCCCGGTCGATCCTGTCGGCGATGAAGCCGTCGGCCCCGCAGGACCGACCACCGCCACACGCATGGACAAATTCACCGAGATGATGCTCGCGCAAACTGGTTTGATCGCCATGGTCGGCAAGGCCGAGCGAGGTCCCACCGCCATCGAAGCCATACAAAAACACAAGTCGGCATATTTGATGGCGGTCGGCGGCGCGGCCTACCTCGTGTCTAAAGCCATCAAACACGCCAAGGTGGTGGGCTTTGCCGACCTAGGCATGGAAGCCATTTATGAATTCGATGTGGTCGATATGCCGGTCACCGTAGCGGTGGACGCAGGTGGTACAAGCGCGCATATCACCGGCCCGGCCGAATGGTCCAAGCGCATCGCCAGCGGCGAATTCAAAGGCATCCCAGTCAAAAGCTTTTCATCTGACGCATGAAACACTGCCCCCGCCTCCAACAAGCGGTTGAATGGATGGTTCAAGACAAGCTCGGACTGACCACATGAATACCCATGCTGTCGCCGACTTACCCATCGGTGTATTTGACAGCGGTGTCGGGGGCTTAAGTATTCTTCATGCACTGCAAAACCAAATGCCGCAAGAAGCGTTTGTGTATTTGGCTGACAGCGCTCATGCACCCTATGGTGAACGTGACGAGGCATTCGTGTTGCAACGTGCCCGAGAAGTTTTAAGCATTTTGAAAAGTCAACATCACATCAAAGCATTGGTCGTGGCTTGCAACACAGCAACTGCTTTAGCCATCCAAGTATTGCGCCAAGAAAATCCTAGCCTGCCAGTGTTTGGTGTTGAACCTGCGATCAAACCTGCGGCCATGGCCAGTCGTACCAAAAAAATTGGCGTCATCGCCACAGCGGCGACATTGAACAGCGCCAAATTTTTAGATTTACACCACGGCCTGCAAGACCAAGCTGAATTTGTCCTGCAAGCCTGCGAAGGTCTGGCAGACGCGATTGAACAGCAATGGCAACAAGCAGATGACAGTGCGGTGCAAAGCTTGTGCAGCAAATACCTTGAAAAAATGGGCACATTTGGAACTGCGCCAGGACACATAGACACACTGGTGCTGGGTTGTACCCACTATCCTTTTGCTAAGACACCACTTACTGCGCTGCTTGGCCCGGATGTGACTTTGATTGACACAGGCTTACCGGTGGCAAAACACGTTCAGCAGGTGCTGCAAGCCCGCCAATTACTGGCAACCTCCCACGCACCCTCACTTCAATTGCTGGCAACGGGTGACACGCTCAATCTGCAAATTGCAGCCAAGGTATGGCTTGATTTGACACAACCAGTGACCCAAGTTTGAATTTGAGTTCAAGCCAATGGCAAGCCAAAACCAATCATGGTTCCTTTGCCGGGTGTACTTCGCAAGACCACCTCTAAATGCATTTGCTGCGCCAACTGCCTGAAACTGTACAAACCCAATCCCAAATGACGCATCGCACTTTCAGTCTGATCAAAGCGTGTGAACGCTTCAACAGCGTCTTCGAGTTGCTTTTCTGACATGCCCACGCCATTGTCCATGCACCAAACCCATACACAATTCGATTTGCGACGACAGCCAAGCAATACACTGCCGCCAGAACCTGTGTACCGCATGGCATTCGTCAAAAGATTGCGCACCATTCGCATCACATCTATTGAATTGACGCGTACTTTGTAGGTCGAAGAACGGAATCGCAGCATCACCTGTTGTTGCTCTGAGAGTAAACGCATTTCGTTGACCAGTGGGCGCAATATGTCATCGATGGGCATGTCTTGCAGCTTTTGCAAATTACTCCCATTTGACTTTGACCCCTCAGTCCAAAACCGCAAGTGCGACATGAAGTCATCGATCGACTGACTGGCCAATTGCATGCCACTGAGCAATTTAAGTCTTTTGTCTGGGTCCGCTTGTACCAAGGCTTTGGCGTACAAAAGCAAACTTTGCATCGGCTGCCATAAATCGTGGTGCGCCGCTGCAAACCAGCGGCTGCGTTCACGCGTCAGGTGCATATGGATGCGCAACGTATCCCGTTCACGCAGGACCTGCATGCAAGCACACCAGCCCAACATACTGGTGACCACGGCGCCTTGCACAAAATGCGTGCCCAAGGTTGTGGCCAATGGCCACTCTAAAAAGCGAAATAACCAATAAATGAGCATGCCCAGTAAATAAACCACCCAGACCGACACAAATACGGCGCGTTTAAAGCCGGGTTGACGATGAAAATGCCACACACTGACGAAAAGCATGATGAAGGCATGAACATTACCGCCAAGTAAAAGTATCCATCTGATTTCATTGGGATACAGCCACAAACACGTTGCCAGCGTCATCCACCAACTGGCCGCCGCCATATGTAAGCCTTTGTGTAGAGCTGGGTAATGCAAAGCTGTATTTAAAAATGCTTGCGCATGGTAAGTGCTGACACCGAGCAACAAACCATAAGCAACACACCCAAGCCGTGCGTTTTGAACTCGACTGATACCCGGCCATAGCAAACTCATCAGCCCACTGATCCAGGCTGCAGCCACCCATTCAAGCAGCGCAAAAAGAATGAAAAGCATCAAGGTCTTGGATCGCAAAACCGGCAGAAAAGTCAGCGCATAAAACACCATCAACATGGGCGCGGCCATCACAACGCCAATGAACAAACACAATTTCAAATGTTGCTGCATGAATGCTTGTGGTGTTTGTAATATCAAAGGAAATTGCACCCGATTCACACTTTGTATGCGCACCAATAAATCGATCTGTCTGTAACTGGTGTCATAAATAGGCCATGTGGGAAATAACTGTCCGCTGCCCCAGCCGAAGTTGGTGGTTTCATGCAACTGATCTTGGCGTCGCCATTCGCCCCCATTGAAACGCAACCAGAGTTCACTGTGTTCTTGCGTGGGCGCCTGCAGACTCAACCACAGTGGCAAGCGGTTCGCGTCCTCTTGGCTCATGCGCCAAGCGGCCCAATACGGGGCGCTGTTGGCCGGTGCCACTGGTTGATGTGCATGCGTGAGTTGCAAGGCATCTGGGCCTAGACTGCGTTCCCATGCCTGCTCAGGTGTGAGACCGGGTAAGGCGTCAGGAACGATTCGCAATTGCTGCCACAACCATGGTGACACCACAGTTTCAGCCGCGCCATCAAGCACCCACAGCAAGCCTGCAGCGATACACATACACAAGCCATAACTGATAAAGACAAAATATTTAGTCATTTGGCATACCCAGCGTGTGCGACCACCGCCAATACATCGATGAAGCCTGCGTTTTATTTTTAACATCCAATCGCTGGTAAATCACATTCAAGTGAGTCCGTACTGTGCTTTCTTCTATACCCAGTTGCTGCGCAATTTCACGACTGGTTTTTCCACGGGCCAATTCTGACAATACGCGAAGTTGCCGATCTGATAACAAGTACAAAGGCTGCGGCTCAGCTTCCCTTGCTGATAAGGCTGTAGATGCATGATGACCTGTTGGGGGCGGAGGCAAGGCCAGTGCGTGTAAAGCCGCCTCCATCAATAGGGAGACAGGTTGGGACTTGTGCACATACAAGACGTGGTTAGCTAAACAAACGCTTTCAATTTCGTGGTCATCCACCATGGAAAAAACCATCATGGCCCCGAGGGGACGTGCCTGACAAAACACATGCAAGGTCTCTATCCCTTGTGAATCAGGCAAGTTCAAATCCAACAATACCAACGCCAATTCAGGATGCTGTGCTAACAACGCAAGTCCTTGCGCTTGACTGTTGGCATGCAAACACAAAGCACCTGGCAAAATATGTTGCAAGCTGATAGACAACGCGTTGACCATCATCGGGTGGTCTTCAATGATCAAAATACAAGGGGAAGTCATGCGTCACTCTCCTTCAGGTGAGAGTGACAAAAATTCAACGAAACTGCAAGTTAGTTTTTATAAATCTGAATATTTATGCGGCTGTAGATCAATGAGGTTTCATAAGAGAAACCGAACGCAGTTTGACAGCACACAGCAAAGCCAGCAAAGCCACCGGTATGGCCATGACAAACACTTGTTGCAAACCGAAACGCGTACTGAGCGCTGCACCGCCTAAAGCGCCTGTGACACCGGTGAAACCGTAGCCGATGACGGCGTACAAAGCCTGTCCCCTGCCGCGCAATCTTCCGGGGAAATGTTTGGATAACCATGCAATACACACAGTGTGTTGCACCGCAAAAGTAAACACGTGCAGACACTGCGCCAGCAACAATACTGGTAGCAGTGGCGCATAAAACGCGGTCAAGCCCATGCGCAACACCATCAAGCCAGTACACACGCACAGCCATGTCGGCAAGCTCAACCAATGCAGCCACTTACTCTGCGAGAAAAAGCCCATGATCTCCACAATGACAGACACCGCCCACAGTATGCCTATCATGTCTTTGCCGTACCCCAATTCATCCAAATACAGCGAAAAGAATGTGTAAATGGACACATGCGACAACACATGAAAAAACAATGTTGCAAAAAACCACAAGCTCTGCGGTTGACGCAAAACTTGCCAGAAACCGGCTTGCCCTTGAACCTGCACCACCGACTCGCGCTTGTCGGGCAATGTCCAAGTGCTGATGTTGACGGCCAATAAAGTCAACACCGCCCAGTAAGGAAAACCGGACATGCCTTGGGCTTCAAACCACGCGCCAGAGATAAACACCGTGACCAAAAAACCGACCGAGCCCCACAAGCGTATGCGCCCGTAACGGCGCACATCCAAGGTCCCCATGTGGCTGACCAGATGCGCCATGGCGGCTTCACTCATGGGCATCATGGCGCTGGTGTGTATGAACATGCCAAACAACACCGCTGCCAGCCACCAGGGTGACGGGTGAAACAACAATCCAAAGGAACACAACAAAGCCATGCCCGAGCACCAACGCATCAAAGGCACGCGCGCACCGTTACGGTCGCTCAACCAACCCCAGATATATGGCGCGAACACACGCGTGACCGCTTGCATGGACGTAAGCAAACCGATCATCCATAGGCTCAGGCCTAAATGCTTGAGCCACAGCGGCAAGTAAGGATTGAAAAAACCGATATGAGCGAAGTAACTGGCCGACAAAGCGGCGAACGGCACCAGTTGTCGCCGCGTGGCACGCGGCGCTGTGTCCATGGTCATGGCATTAACCGCCGCGTTGCGCAGGGATAGGCAACAAAGGCATCACCACATCGCCGCATTGGGCACGGTGACGCAAAGCATGATCCATGACCACCAGCGCCAGCAAGGCCTCGGCAATCGGTGTGGCGCGTATGCCGACGCAGGGATCGTGGCGACCTTTGGTTTGCACCTGTGTGGCCGTGCCATCGCTATTGATGGTATCTCGCGGCGTCATGATAGAACTGGTCGGCTTGATCGCAATGCTGACCTCCAAGTCTTGACCGGTACTGATGCCGCCCAAGACGCCACCCGCGTTGTTACCAATGAACCCCTCTGGCGTGAGGCTGTCGCCGTGGGTAGAACCGCGCTGTGCCACGCTGGCAAAACCCGCGCCTATTTCTACGCCCTTGACTGCGTTCAAGCCCATCATGGCAAAAGCAATGTCTGCGTCCAAGCGGTCGTAAATGGGTTGACCCAAACCGACCGGCATGTGTTGCGCCACCACGCGGATGCGCGCGCCGCAGGAGTCGCCCGCTTTACGCAAACTGTCCATGTAGGTTTCCAAATGCGACACATCCGCAACAGGTGCATAAAACGGGTTGTGTGGCACATGCGCCCAATCTTCAAAGCCTATGGCGTGTTCACCAAGTTGCGTCATGCAGCCTTTGAAGGTGGTGCCGAATTTCTCCAGCAACCATTTTTTAGCAACAGCTCCAGCAGCGACTGTGGGTGCGGTCAGGCGAGCGGAGGAACGCCCACCGCCGCGCGGGTCACGCACGCCGTACTTTTGCAAATAGGTGTAGTCAGCGTGGCCTGGGCGGAAGGTTTGCAAAATGTCGCCGTAGTCTTGGCTGCGTTGGTCAGTGTTTTGAATCAACAGTGCGATGGGAGCGCCGGTGGTCACGCCTTGGTAAACGCCGCTCAGAATTTGCACTTGATCGGGTTCTTGGCGCTGGGTGACATGGCGACTGGTGCCGGGACGGCGGCGATCCAGATCATGCTGTATGTCGGCCTCGCACAAAGCCATGCCGGGCGGACAGCCGTCGATGACGCAGCCTATGGCCGGGCCGTGGGATTCACCGAAGTTGGTGACTGCGAATAAGGTGCCTAAGGTGTTTCCGCTCATAGAAAGGATTATCCATGAGGGGCCGGCTCAGGGAATGAAGCGGACAATGAAGGTCTAATTCGGATTGCTACCCTGCTCCTGCGGCCAGTCGCGTATGTAGGCTTTGAGCATTTGGTTCTCGAAGTTTTGGCTGTCCACCACCGCCTTGGCCACGTCGTAAAAGCTGACCACGCCCATCAATTGACGGTTACTCATCACCGGCAAATACCGCGCATGGCGTTCGAGCATCATGCGACGCACCTCGTCCAGTTCGGTGTCAGGAGAGCAGGTGAGCGGGTGGTCGTCCATGGCGCCGCGCACAGTGGTGTTGCCCAAATGACCGCCATTGCTGTTGAGCGCCAGAATCACTTCGCGAAACGTGAGAATGCCAACCAAATCGCCGTGGTCCATCACCAGAATAGAACCAAGGTCATGCTCTGCCATCATTTTCACTGCCTCTGCCAATGGCACCAATGGCGCGATGGTGTAGAGCGCATTGCCCTTGGTACGCAAAATATCGCTGACTTTCATGGGCTGTCTCCAGTGGCTTGTCTTGCAAGTTATGGTTTCAATATAGCTCAGAAAAGTATTAGCGACCACCGTTGATCAACGCGGATAGACATGAAGGTGTTTTTTTTCAGCGCCTAAGACGTAACTGCTTCACATTTTTAAAGCTTTACCTGAAACACCTTTTACACAAAACTTCAAAGACAAGCTCAACTTGGCTAGTCATACGATATATTGTGGGTACAATAATTGAGTCATTTTTCATACGATCCGGCAAAGTCAGAAAAAAACATGGCTCTCAGGGGATTGAGTTTTGAATTGGTCAGTGAATTTGAATGGGAAACATCATTGATCGCTGAAGATATCCGCCATAACTATGCAGAAAAGCGCTACCAAGCGCTGGGGTTCATTGGTATGAAGTTGTATATGCTGGTGTTTACTTTGCGAGCGGAGTTGATTCATGTCATCAGCCTGAGAAGAGCCAATCAACGAGAAAGAAAAAAATATGTCACCCAAACCTCAAGCTGAACTAACCGACAGAGATAACCCGCAAGCAGATGCGGCGTGGTTCAACCGTGCTCGTCCGGCTAAAGAAGTGCTGCCTGATTTGTTAGGCCACAACGCGGCTGAACACTTGCTGACGCCCAAACGCGGACGTCCTCCCTTACCTGCCACCAAAAGCCATATCAATCTGCGTTTAGATGCAGACATTGTTGAGCAATTCAAACAATCGGGACGCGGTTGGCAAACGCGGATGAATCTGGCTTTGCGTGAGTGGCTAGCGACACACAGCTTCTGACCATTGACAGGCTGTCATTGGGAAAATTTTGGCAGCAGGAGTTTCCCCCACAATCACCACCTCCACCCTAGCCTGAGGTTTCCATGCCCGGATACGCCGATCCCCATTTCGACACGCTGGCCTTGCACGCCGGCAGCCAGCCCGACCCTGCCACGGGCGCGCGCGCTGTTCCTATCCACTTGACCACGTCGTTTGTCTTTGAGTCTTCTGACCAGGCGGCCTCACTGTTCAACCTAGAGCGTGCGGGTCATGTCTACAGTCGTATCAGCAACCCCACCACCGCGGTGTTCGAGCAACGCATTGCGGCACTTGAAGGCGGCATAGGCGCCATCGCCACGGCCAGCGGTCAAGCTGCGCTGCACTTGAGCGTGGCCACGCTGATGGGTACGGGCTCGCACATCGTCGCCAGTTCGGCCTTGTATGGCGGTTCGCACAATTTGTTGCACTTCACCATGCGCCGCTTCGGCATCGAAACCACGTTTGTTCATCCGAATGACATCGATGCTTGGCGTGCCGCCATACGCCCCAATACCAAGTTGTTGTTCGGCGAGACCGTGGGTAACCCGGGCTTGGATGTGCTGGACATTCCCTTGGTTTCGCAAATCGCACATGAACACGGTGTGCCCTTGCTGGTGGATGCAACGCTGTCCACGCCTTATTTGTTGCAACCCTTGTCGCTTGGCGCTGACTTGCTGTACCACTCGGCGACCAAATTTTTAAGCGGTCACGGCACGGTGATAGGCGGCGTGGTGGTCGACGGCGGTTCTTTCGACTGGGAGAAAAGCGGCAAATTTCCTGAGCTGACCGAGCGCTACGAAGGCTTTCACAACATGGTGTTTTCCGAGGAAAGCACGGTAGGCGCATTTTTACTTCGCGCAAGACGCGAGGGTTTGCGAGACTTCGGCGCGTGTCTCAGTCCGCACTCGGCGTGGTTGATTTTGCAAGGCATGGAAACGCTACCGTTGCGCATGGAAAGGCATCTGGCCAACACCGAAAAAATCGTTGAGTTTTTAGCGGAGCATCCTTTGGTCTCGCGCGTCGGTCACCCGTTGATGGAAAGCCACCCCAGTCACGCATTGGCACAAAAACTGTTGCGCGGCGGTGCGCGCGGTGCGGGCTCGGTATTCAGCTTTGACATCAAAGGTACGCGAGCCCAAGGCCGCGCTTTCATCGAGGCATTGAAACTCTTCAGCCATTTGGCCAATGTGGGTGACAGCAAATCGCTGGTGATTCACCCGGCCAGCACCACGCATTTCCGTATGAGCGACGAGGCGTTGGCGTCTGCAGGCATTGGCGCGGGCACCATCCGTTTATCGGTGGGTCTGGAAGACCCGGCCGATTTGATCGATGACTTAAAGCGTGCCTTGCGTGCCGCTGAAAAAGCCGCTTAATAAGCCGTTTAAGGAAACACAACATGTACATCGATGTAAACGGACACCGCACTTACGCCTACACCGGCGGCAAGGATTTCAACCCAGCGCAACCCACCATCGTGCTGGTGCACGGCGTGTTGTGCGACCACAGTGTGTGGCTACTGCAAAGCCGTTATTTGGCGCACCACGGTTGGAACGTGTTGGCTGTCGACCTGCCCGGCCATTGCAAAAGCGCAGGCGCACCGCCAGCCACTGTCCAAGAGGGCGCAGCCTTTGTTAAAGATTTATTGGATGCCATGGAGATCAAACACGCTGCATTGGCAGGCCACAGTTTCGGCTCACTGATTTGCTTGCAAGCAGCGGCAGAGTTGGGCGAGCGTGTCACGCATTTGGCCATGGTTGGAACCGCTTACCCGATGCACGTCTCACAAGGTTTACTCGATGCATCGCGTGACGCGCCAGAAAAAGCCTTGCATATGACAAATGTTTTTTCACGCGCCACCTTGTCGCCCCCATCAGGTGCGGGCAGTTGGGTGTTTGGCGCCAGCCTGGCCTTGGGTCGGCGGGTATTGGCCAGCAACGCCAGCGTGAATATTTTTCACACAGGTTTTAACGCTTGCAACAGCTATGACCAAGGCTTGCAAGCCATGGCGGCGGTGAAGTGTCCAGTGTTGATGGTCTTGGGGGACGCCGATCAAATGACCACACCCAAAGGGGCGCAGCCTTTGATCAAACATGCCAAAGACAACGGCATTGCATTGAAAGTGGTGATGATTCCTAACGGTCACCACCAGATGAGCGAGTCGCCGGATGAAACACTGGATGCATTGAAGAAATTTTTAATGGATTCAGCGACGACCGCCTAGTACCACATGCATGAGCCTACACAGGGACTCGTGAATTTCTGTTTCATCATGCAGCAATCCGCTTATATAAAGTCTGCCAACACACGATCGCGCCATTGTTGATGCACTGCCTTGCTGCCCGGTTCATCTGCCAAGAGAAGTTGGGTCATCAAGGGCGCTACCAACACGGAATTTGCATCCACCAGCAAGACATAACGCGGAGCTTTGCCTGCATTGTCCTCATTCAACAAGCCAACCCAATCCAGTTGTTGCAGTTGCTCTAACACCTGCTGCATTTGTAACGGATCAGCGTTCAAACGCACAGAGAGTTCACGCAAACCTGCGCCATAACTTTTCCCCACCCGGGAGTTGTTGAGTTCGCGCAAAGTGTCCAGCGCCAATTGAAAATCAGCACCCGGCAATTGCGGATCTCGCACATGGCCCATGGTCAAGCCCGTCCAACTTGCCACCAGCACTGCACCCAGCAAGACAATCGACCATGTCATGTATATCCACACTAGCAAAATCGGCACCGTGGCAAAAGCACCGTAGACCAGAGAAAACGTGGACATTCGCGCTAAATACCAAGTGAGAAGACTGCGTGCAATCTCCATCACCAGCGTGGTACCCAAGCTGCCAACCAGCACTTGGCGCCATGGCACATGGGTATTGGGCACAAAGCGATAAAGCGCCGAAATACCTCCCCACAACAATACAAACTCGAGGACATCTAAGGCTTGCTTCATGGCTGGACTCTGGCTTCGCAGTGAGCCGCCAGTCCACAAAATAACCGAGGCCATGGTCACTAAGCCAGCAGCCACCAGTATCGGTCCCAGCGTGAGTGCTCCCCAATACAGCAATACCCGCTGCCCCCAAGGTCTGGTTTTATTGACGCGCCAAATAGCGTTCAGACTGCGATCGATAGTGAATACCAGCGCCAAGGCTGAGAACATCAGCGCCGCGAAACTCACCACGCCAAGTCGACTGGCCTTGGTGGTGAATTGCGTCAAATAACCCAGTACCTGCCGAGAAATGGTGTCTGGAATCAAACTCTCGATCAGCCAACGCTGCAACACGTTTTGAAACTGGTCGAACAAAGGAAATGCTGTGATCACGGCCAATGCCACGGTAATCAATGGCACCAGCGCAATGGTGGTGGTGAATGTCAAAGCGCCAGCTGTTTGACCCAGGCGGTCCTCGGTAAACCGTTGACCCAGGCGACGTGCCGTTTGACGCCAGGGAAACTGCCGCAACCGGCTCACAAAGTTTGAGATATGCGTGACAATCATGGTCTATATCATGCCATTGAACAACACCCCAACTTCCCTCGCGCACCGACACGCGCAACTCACCCGTCTATTGGCGGTGGGCAGCCTGCTCGGCCTGATTGTTTTATCGCTCGCCTGGGAGCTGTGGCTCGCACCTTTGCGCCCGGGCGGCTCTTGGCTGGTGCTCAAAGCCTTGCCTTTGTGTTTGCCATTGGCAGGTTTGCTGAAAAACCGCATGTACACCTACCGTTGGGTCACCTTGGTGGTGTGGTTGTATTTCGCTGAAGGTGTGATCCGCTGGAACGGCGACCGCTGGCCCAGCAACATGTATGCAGCGATTGAAGTGGGTTTGTGTTTGGTTTTGTTTGCCGCCAGTGCCATGCACGTGAGGTGGCGTTTACAGCATGCGGCATTGGCAAAGCAGCTTGAAACAGAACAAAGCCAACCAGCGGATGCATCAGCTCCAGTGTCTGGTTTGGCATCCTCATCAGAAGCCCACAAACCATGAACAAGTTGATAGACAGCTTGCGCCTTGTTTGTGGCGATAGCAATGTACTCACAGGCGAAGGCTTGTCGGCTTACGAGCGCGACTGGCGCGGCCGCGAGCACGGGCGAGCTTTGTGCGTGGTGCGACCGGGCAGCACCGCTGAAGTATCTGCCGTCGTTAAATCATGTGCGGCTGCCGGTGCAGCCATGGTTCCGCAAGGCGGCAATACAGGTCTGGTGATGGGATCTACGCCCGACACCTCGGGACGCGAAGTGGTGATCAACTTACAACGCATGAACCAAGTGCGTCACATCGATCCGGCAAATGCCACCCTCACCGCAGATGCCGGTTGCATTCTTCAACACGTGCAACAAGCTGCAGACCAAGCAGGTTTTTTGTTTGCGCTCAGCTTGGCATCCGAAGGCAGTTGTACGCTAGGCGGTAACCTGGCCAGCAACGCGGGCGGCACGCAAGTACTGCGTTACGGCAATACGCGCGACCTTTGTCTGGGGCTTGAAGTGGTGACCGCGCAAGGCGATGTGTGGGCGGGCTTAAGTGGCTTGCGCAAAGACAACACCGGCTACGACTTGCGGCATTTGTTCATTGGCAGCGAAGGCACGCTGGGCATCATCACCGCCGCCAGCATGAAACTGTTTCCCAAACCGGCGGCGCAACGTATGGCCTGGGCGGCTGTGCCTAACGTGCAAGCTGCGATTGATTTGATGGGCATGGCGCAGCAACAACTTGGTGCGGGACTGACAGGTTTTGAGATGATGTCTCACATATCGCTGGGCTTGGTAGCCAGGCATTTCCCTGCTCTGCAAGTGCCACTTTGGCAAGATGCGCCCTACTGCGTGCTGCTGGAATTCAGCGACACCGAATCCGAAGCACATGCCGAACAACGCCTGGAACAACTGCTGGGCGCGGCACTTGAAAAGAATGTCGCCAACGATGTGGTGATAGCGCAAAGCTTGGCGCAGTCGCTCGAACTCTGGCAAGTGCGGGAAAGCATTTCATCGGCGCAAGCTGCTGAAGGTCTGAACATCAAACACGATATTTCGCTGCCCGTGTCAGCGATTTCCGAGTTTGTGAAACAAACCGATGCGGCTTTGGCAAATGCATTGCCCGGCATTCGTGTGGTGAATTTCGGGCACTTGGGCGACGGCAATTTGCACTACAACATCCAATGCCCTGAAGGCGCAGATGCCGCAGAATTTTTAAAGACTCATGAGCATGCGGTGAACCACATGGTTTACGAAGCCGTCATGTCGTTTGGCGGATCGGTCAGCGCCGAGCACGGCATAGGCCGTTTGAAAGTCGATAGCCTGCCGCAGTACAAAGACCCGGTGGCGCTGCAACTGATGCACAGCATCAAACAGGCGCTAGACCCTCAGAACCTCATGAATTCAGGGCGGCTGTTGATGCGCTGATGCGAATGCATCAGATACAATGCTGTCATGCGCACCACCTTAGACCTTGACGATGACATTCTGGCAGCTGCCAAGTCCTTGGCCAAAGCCGGCCAAACCACGGCCGGGCGCGTCATTTCCGACACCATGCGCCGAGCTATTCAACTCGGTTTGGCAGATCCTGCACAAGCCCATTCTTCATCGGTTGTTGCCATGGAACCGCCACCGGTTTACGGTTTTGTGCCGCTGACAACTCTTGGACAACACATCGTCACCAGCGACATGGTGCGTGCCATACGCGACGACATAGGCGAATGAAACTGCGGGCCTTGCTCGACACCAGTGTGTTGATTGCATTGCTGGATGCCAACCATGTTCACCATCGCTTGTGCAGCCAATGGCTGTCCACCCACACAGCAGGCTGGGCCAGTTGCCCCATCACTTTGAACGGCTGTGTACGCATCATGTCGCAACCCAGCTACCCCAACCGTTTGCCTATGCAGACCGTGGTCGCCGGTTTGCAGCAAGCCATGCGTCACCCCATGCACGAGTTCTGGGCGAATGGCATCAACCCCCTAGATGCAAACGCCATTGATTGGCAGCAAGTGCTGCGCCCTGCGGACATCACTGATGCTTATTTGCTGGCACTCGCGGTGCGTCAGCAGGCTTGTCTTGTCACATTGGACCAAGGCATATCTGTGAAATGGGCAACGGGCGCTGAGAATAAACATTTGATGCGATTGGCTTAAATCAATGGGCATGAGCAGATCAGGCCGGACGCCGTGATGATCGGCCTGTAGTCTGTAAAACTTTTATCCGAACCCGGTGCACGTGCAGCACTGGCAACGGCTTTAATTCGAGATGACGGTTTGTCACTGGCACGGGGCGCTCGCATGGCGCAAATGCCCATGGCTAACTTCATCACCCACGTATCCAGACTTGGCATTCCAGTGATCACACACGAAGCCCACGAAGTCACACGCAACATGGATACATTGGATCAATGGCTCGCCACGTCATAAGCGATGCAAGCCCGTTGATAGGGCTTGCCAAGGTCGATGGACTCGACCGTGCTTCGCAATTTGGGTGAGCGTTGATTCTGTCAATGTGTGACCAGTTCAACCACCGCTTTCAACGCCACAGGATCCAAGGTCAAAGGAATGTGTCCAATGCCAGGCAACAACTTAACCGGCCAGTCTTTTCCTGCAGTTTGCACAATGCCTTGAAGCTCTTGTGATTTCAGTAAGTCATCGGCGTCGCACGCAGCAGAGAACCACCGCTAACGCTAAAAAAATTCGCCTTGAAGCACATATTTGCTGTAGATGAAAAAAACCTCATCCCTCACCCAACCCAAAGCTTCATATGCAGCTTGAGCCGGGCTATTGTTTTTCGCAGTGCTTAGATCCATCCTGGACTTGCCGTTCTCCAAAGCAATCTGCTCAGCGGCTTGCAATAGCTTTTTGCCGGCACCTGAACGCCTTGCACTAGGTAAGACAAACAAGTCATACAAGACATAAATGTCAATGGCTTCTACGGAGCAAAAAGTAGGGTAAAGCTGACAAAACCCGATGGCGTGTTGCGTACTGTCAAGAACCAACAAAATCACTGATTCCGAACGGCGCATACGCTGCTCAATAAATTGCTTGGCGAGTTTTAGGTCAGGCGCTTGGTGATAAAACTGTCTATACGCATCAAATAAAACTGACACAGCATCAAGATCAGCAAGGTTAGCCTTTCGAATAAGTGTGGTGTCCATTTTTTTACCATTTCTTATTATGAGCTATTTTTAATTAATTCAAATTGAACTTGACTTTCATGTAGTGGGTTACCATACTTTGCACTACAAAGTAACCGGCCAGATCCAAACACCATGACTTCAACCACTGTACCGATGTCCATCCGTTTGGATGTGACGGCGCGGGAAAAACTCAAAGCCATCGCCCTGCGCCAAAAGCGCAGCCCTCATGCGCTTGCCACCGAGGCGATTCTTCAGCTAATCGAACAACAAGAACGCGCTCACGCATGGCATCAAAGCTGTGATACAGCTATCAAACATTTTGACGAAACCGGTTTGCACGCCACCCAGGATGAAGTCATGGCTTGGTTAGATTCATGGGGATCGGATAAAGAACTACCCCCGCCGGTATGCCATCCGTAAAGTACTCTGCACAAGCCATCGCAGACCTGCAACGGCTTCATGACTTTCTGGCCACACAAGACAAAGATGTCGCAAAGCGAGCGATTGCTGTCATTCGTGATGCGCTCACAAAAATTGCTGTCATGCCGGAACGATTCCGCCCTGTAGAAGGCATGATTTACATGCGTGAAGCCATCATTGATTTTGGCAGCAGCGGATACATAGCCCGATTCAGACACCTGCCCGGCGACGATATCTTGATTGCCCGAATCAAACACCAAAAAGAAGATGGCTTCAACTAGGCCAATCTTCAGGTATGAGGTCCTCATTCGTGATTGAGTGCGCCATGAAGCTCCGCTTTAAACTCTCTCCATGACTTCCGCCACCATCCCCACCCCCTACGAAGATTTCATGCGCCACGTGTACACACACGGGGTCGAAAAATCCGATCGCACCGGCACCGGCACTCGCAGCGTATTCGGCCATCAAATGCGTTTCGACTTGCGCCAAGGCTTCCCGCTGGTCACCACCAAAAAAGTTCACCTGAAATCCATCATCATCGAGTTGCTGTGGTTTCTCACCGGTTCAAGCAACAACAACTGGCTGACCGATCGCGGTTGCACCATTTGGAATGAATGGGCCCGCGCGGACGGCGACTTGGGCCCGGTGTACGGCGTGCAATGGCGCAGCTGGCCCACACCTGACGGTCAACACATCGATCAAATCAGCGACGTGATTCAGACTTTGAAAACCAATCCGGATTCGCGCCGCATCATCGTCAGTGCTTGGAACGTGGCCGAGTTGTCCAAAATGGCACTCATGCCCTGCCATGCGTTTTTTCAGTTTTATGTCGCGCCGCCAGCTGTTACCGGTGGCAAAGGCCAACTCAGTTGCCAGCTTTACCAGCGCAGCGCAGACATCTTTTTGGGCGTGCCTTTCAACATCGCCAGCTATGCGCTGTTGACCCACATGGTGGCGCAGCAATGCGACCTGGAAGTCGGCGATTTCATCTGGACCGGCGGCGACTGCCACATATATAGCAACCACCACGAACAAGTGGAATTGCAGTTGACCCGCGCACCGTTTACCGCGCCCAGCTTGCATATCAAGCGCAAACCGGCATCTATCTTCGATTACGAGTTCGAAGACTTCGAGGTACGTGACTACCAATGTCATCCGGCGATCAAAGCACCGGTAGCCGTTTGAAAACACCGCACATCACACGCGCGCAATTGATCGCGCTGGTGGGCTTGACCTTGATGTGGGGCATCAATTGGCCGATGATGAAAATCGCCGTACTGGAATTGCCGCCCTTGTATGTGCGCGGCATCACCATGGGATTGGCCGCTGTGTGGTTGATGCTTTATTTTCGAACCCGTGGTTTGCGTTTGTGGCCTGCCACACCGCGCGAATGGCGCGACATTGTGTTGTTGGGCATACCGAATATTTTTTTGTGGCACACCTTGTCTATTTTGGGCGTGCTGGCTTTGCCCTCTGGGCGGGCTTCCATTTTGGGCTTCATGTTTCCGGTGTGGACCGTGGCGCTCGGTGTGCTGTTCATGGGGCAGCAATTGAACAAACGCATCGTCATCGCGCTGATTGCCGCGCTGCTGGGCATAGGGCTTCTCATCTCTCATGAACTCACCGCGCTGCAAGGCAAACCCATGGGCATTGTGTGGATGGAGCTTGGTGCCATCAGTTGGGCGATCGGCACCTTGTGGATGCGGCGCATCAGTTTCACGCTGCCGGTGCAGTCCCTCACTGTTTGGATGATGCTGCTTAGCAGCCCGGTGATTTTGCTGTTGGCCTCAGCGACCGAGACTTGGCCCACATGGGATATTTCTCCTATGGCCTGGGGCAGTCTGGTGTATGCGGTTTTTGTGAATTACGGCTTTGCGCAAATCATTTGGTTTGGCATGGCGCGGGACCTGCCGCCCGCCACCAGTGCCATGAGCATCATGGCAGTGCCGGTGACCGGCACTTTGTTCGCCACGTTCATGGTGGGTGAATGGCCGCATTGGCAAGACTATGTGGCCATGGTGTGCGTGGTCACAGCCATCGCCGCCGTGCTGCTGCCTTCGCGCACCAAGCCAATGATGAATGCGGAATAAGCTTTGTCTGACAATACAGTTTTCAATTTCTCCGACACATGCCACTACACCTGATTTACGCTCGCTCACGCAATAACGTCATTGGCGTGAATGGTGATTTGCCCTGGCATTTGCCTGAAGACTTGGCGCATTTCAAACGCACTACGCTAGGTCAACCGGTCATCATGGGACGGATCACCTGGCAATCTATTCCAGAAAAATTCCGACCCCTGCCCGGCAGAACCAACGTGGTGGTATCGCGTCAATCAGATTTTTTAGCGACAGGTGCGCACGTGGTAAGTTCATTACAAGCCGCCATAGATTTATTTCCTCCCAACGAAGCAGTGTGGTTGATTGGCGGTGCACAGTTGTATGCACAAGCCATGCCTTTGGCGCAGCAATTGGTGATCACTGAGATCGATGCGGATTACGAGGGCGACGCGTTTGCGCCCGTTTTGAATGCTGCAGAATGGACTGAGATACACCGCAGTTCACACACGTCAGCGCAAGGGCTGGGCTATAGCATCGTGACACAGCAACGAAGGTAATTGGCTGGGTTATTTGGGGTCAGATACCAATTATTTGGGGTCAGATACCAATTATTTGGGGTCAGATACCAATTAATTTTCAATTAATTGGTATCTGACCCCAAATAATTGGTATCTGACCCCAAATAATCAAATAAAGCCGCCGCCGTTTTTGCATCAGCCACTTCAAGTCTGGGAATGCAAGCTAACAAAGGCGCTTTGATTCTTTGCGCAATCGCATCTATGTTTTCCTGCAGGTAAAGCATGTGCGGATCCACACTGTTGGCCACCCAGCCCATCAATGAAAGGCCTCGGCTGGCAATCGCTTCTGCCGTCAATAAAGCCTGGCTGATACACCCAAGTCGCATGCCTACCACCAGCACCACCGGCAGGCCCAAGTCGGCGGCCATGTCGGCCGTGTCATAGCTGTCATTCAAAGGCACGCGAAAGCCGCCAACGCCTTCAACCACCACCGTATCCGTCTGCGCCCTGACTTGCCGATAACAGTCGAGCAAATGCTTACTGTCAATATCCTTGTTTTCCAAGAAGGCAGCAATATGAGGCGCAGCAGGCGTTTGAAAAATATACGGCGACGTGATCTCCTGAGGCAATGTCACCGACACACGCGACGCCAATGCGTCCACGTCTTCATTGCACCAACGACCGTCACGCCATTCGGCCCCGGCAGCTACCGGCTTCATGGCGGCCACGCGCCAGCCGCGTTGTGCCTGCATATGCACTAATGCAGACGACACCAAAGTCTTGCCAATCTCTGTGTCCGTACCGGTGACGAAACACGAAAACGCTTGGGTTGGAAATGACTGATTCATGAAATGCTTTCAAACGACAAAGCACGCACCAACCGGTCAACATCTTCAGTTGTGTGGGACGCCGACAAAGTGATGCGCAGTCTCGCAGTATTCACCGGCACAGTGGGCGCGCGAATCGCGCTGATCCAAACACCTTGCGCCATCAAATCAGCCGAAGCCTTCAACACCGCTTGGTTGCTGCCTATCACCAGCGGTTGAATCGCGGTAGTTGACCTCATACGTTGCCAATTTTCAGGAATCGGCGCAGTCGATAGCTGTTCAATCAACGTCTGTAAGAATGCTCTTCGGCGGCTTCCTTCTTCACCACAAATCATGCGCACACTGGTCAACAACGCATGTGCCAACGCAGGCGCAGCAGCCGTGGTGTAGATGTAAGAACGCGAGCGTTGCACCATCCATTCAATCAAATGTTCATGCGCTGCCACAAAAGCACCCGATACTCCCGCAGCCTTGCCCAGCGTACCCATGTAAATCAATTGCGCTGAACGTAAATTGAAATGCTGCAACACACCAGCACCGCTGTCACCCAACACACCAAAACCATGTGCGTCATCAACCAGCAGCCATGCACCGTGTTTTTCGCACAATCTAAGTAACTCTGGTAACGGTGCAATATCACCGTCCATACTAAACACTCCGTCTGTCACCACCACCTTGGTGCTGCTTTGGCAAGATGAGAGTCGTTGAGATACATCGTCCAAACTTGCATGCTCATACACCTGATATGGTTCGCGCGTCAAACGTATGCCGTCAATCAAGGATGCATGGTTCAATGCATCTGAAAAAAATGTGATGTCTCCCTTGGCGCTGTCAGCCAACGCTGTCAACACACCCAGGTTCGCCATATAACCAGTACTGAAAGTCAATGCCCTGACAGATGGCATGAAGGGTGAAAACATCGCAGCCAGCAATTCTTCTAAACGCGCATGCGCCAGTGAATGTCCACTGATCAAATGCGATGCGCCACTGCCCGCGCCATACAAAGATGCCCCTTCTCTCAAGCTCTCTACGACTAAGGGGTGTGATGCCAAGCCCAGGTAATCATTGCTGTTAAAAGCCAGTAAAGGTTTTCCATCAACCATCATATGCGCTTGACAAGCAGAATCAACAGTTCTTCTGATACGACGCAAACCTTTTTCATCGACCTCATCTAACTGCCTTTGCAATGCATTCAGTTTGTCGAAATTCATGAACTGACAACCTCATGCAAAACAGTTTGCAAACGCTCTGCCAGCAAGCAGGTGTCTGCATCACTTAAAACATAAGGCGGCATCAGATACACCGTACAACCGATAGGACGCAACAGCAATTCATGCTTTAAAGCAGCCGCGAAAAAACGACGTGAAAATGTAGCGACCAAGTGCGGATCATCCACTTGCACATCAAAAGCCCAGATCATGCCTTGCTGCCTGAAATGCTTGACACGAGAATCTGTCGTGAAGGGCAAAAGCGCATCGCTCAACTTAGCCGCACGCAAAATGTTTTGTGCAAGCACATCATCCTCTTCAAAAATCGCAAGCGTTGCCAATGCAGCGCGACAGGCCAACGGGTTGCCTGTATAGGAATGAGAATGTAAAAATCCACGCGCCATACTGTCGCTGTAAAAAGATTGGTAGATCTCTTCTCGCGTCATCACCAGCGATAAAGGCAAATAGCCGCCGCTGATGCCTTTGGACAAACACAAAAAGTCTGGCCATATGCCTGCGTGCTCGCATGCAAAAAATTTGCCCGTGCGACCGCAGCCCACAGCGATCTCGTCAGCTATCAAATGCACATTAAAAGCACTGCATAAACGCCGCACCTCCTGCACATAGAGCGAACTGTGCATAGCCATACCGCCTGCGCATTGCACCAATGGTTCGATGATGACGGCGCTGATGTGTGCAGCCCTGGCTTGCAACAGACGCTCAAGATCACGCGCGGCACGCAGCGCCACTTGGTCCGCTGTCTCACCATCCAGCGCCTGCCTAGCATCAGGCGACATCAGGCAATGCGCGGATTTGAGCAACGCGTCATAAGCGTCGCGAAAGATAGGCACATCGGTCACACCTAAGGCGCCGACAGTCTCGCCGTGGTATCCGGCCTTCAAACACACAAACTCTTGTTTATCAGCCTTTCCCTGGTTGCGCCAACTGTGAAAACTCATCTTCAATGCAATTTCAACAGCAGATGCACCATCAGACGCATAAAAACAATGGCCTAACACACCACCTGTCAAGGCCGAGAGTTTTTCCGACAAAGTAACCACAGGCTCGTGCGTGAAGCCGGCCAGCATGGCGTGCTCCAAGGTATCGAGTTGGTCCTTCAATGCTTTGTTGATGCGCGGGTTGGCATGACCGAACAAATTGACCCACCAAGAGCTGATGGCGTCCAGGTAACGCTTGCCATCGTGGTCGTAAAGCCAAGGGCCACTGCCATGGTGTACTGCCACCAACGGCACAGTTTCATGGTGCTGCATTTGGGTACAAGGGTGCCAGACACTTTGCAAACTGCGTTGCACAATTTGGGTAGATAGGGAGCTCAGAAAAATCCTCTTTATGTCATAGGCGGCTGACTGCCGATGACATAGATTATCCTGCGCGTTTTTTGCCTTGGACGTTGTGGTTTTATTTGTTGTTATATTTAGGTCGTTAAATGAAGAAAGGGTCATGGTAATTGGGAAATTGGGGTCAGGGGGGGGTAATTGGGGTCAGATACCAATTAATTAAAAATTAATTGGTATCTGACCCCAATTACCCCCCCCTGACCCCAATTTCCCAATTACCATGACCCTTTCTTCATTTAAC
>Ga0136641_1000275_pt1 | contig 21932 bp, 22 predicted proteins | sample EliLak1302023Y_FD_115312 | JGI IMG/M metagenome (GOLD analysis project Ga0136641, IMG submission 115312) | Freshwater microbial communities from Elizabeth Lake, Yosemite National Park, California, USA - 13020-23Y | ecosystem: Environmental > Aquatic > Freshwater > Lake ...
AAAGAGAGTCTGATTGCCCTCGCCTTTCACCCAGATCGCATTGCCTCCTGGATAGAGATGGGTCTAAGCTCGGAGCAAATATATCAAATGTAGAGACAGATGAGTCAGAAGACTGGAGGTGATATTACAACCCTTCTTGACCTGACACCACGAGAACGCCAAGACAATGATTTTTTCCCACTAAATACGGAAGACACCTGGTTCTCACGAGATCCTGAGCGACGAGTCATGCCCTCCGTGCCCTTCATTGCCGATTTCCCATTTCGTGGTCCCGCCTCCTTCGGACAACGCTTCACCTTTGATCTCGGATCGGTCCCCTCAGGAGATATCCTCTTGGGCTGTGCCCTTCAGCTTCGTCTATCCCACTGGCTCGATCTCACCACCCAACTCTATCTGCAAAGTGGACGCTATGAATATACAGATACCTCACAAGCCTGGTTTTATGCCAATAGTCTGGGATCTGTGATTATCGAGAAGGCAGAACTGGAAATCGATGGCAAGACCATCGAAGAAATAGATGGGGATTTTATTAATGTCTTCAGCTTGCTCTTTCCCGATCTCAATACCCAATTTGGTGTAGCGGCCGATCATCTAGGACGTGTGAGCCCTGCAGCTCTGCGGAACTGGTCCTTGGCACGTAACTTCCCCACAGAAGATGGAGTTATCCATTGTCTGCTCCCCTTCTTTTTTATGCGAACACGGATGCGTGAAGGCCTTCCTATGATCGCCATTCGTGAGGGTCTTACACGAATTCACGTGACCCTACGACCCTTTGCAGACTGTGTCCGTCAAGTGCGTGGATATCGGACCTCCTGTGAGGCCACTCCTGTGGGTGTGGGACTCGAATTCTTTGATCGTTCTGTGCCCTTTGACAAGCGAGACATCGTGCAAACACCACCCGCCGAGCCAGGCTTTGAGAGTGTCCGTTTAATTACCTATGGTGGACTCGTGGATGGAAAACTCCGTGAGGCCATGCTCCGCCAAAGCTTCGAACATCTCCATCGTGAAGTGCAGACCTTTTATTTTACAGAACCTCTGAAGTATACCATTTACAAAAATAAGACACAGGATACCGTGAAGATTCAACTGCCTCTGGAAGCAAATCATCCGATAGAAGAAATTGTCTGGTTTATTCGCCGTCGCGATGTGCGCGATAACAATGAATGGACGAACTATAGCTCCGTCATAGAACGCGAGGGTGAAAAGGGAGAATCTCTTTTGGTAAATGCAACCATCCAGATCAACGGTATTACCGTGATTGATGCGGAAGAATCATATTTCCGTGAGCTCATTGCTCGATCCCATCGTGGAGGCATTGTGCCGTGGGCGAATTATATCTATGGCTATCCCTTTGCCAGACATCCTGGAGAGCATCAGCCAAGTGGTACAATGAATGCAAGCAGAGTGCAAAATTTGCGTCTCACTCTTGAAGTTCGTGGAGGGTTTGATTGGGACGTGAAGGTGTTCTGCCTCGGCCTCAACTGGCTGCGCTTCCAAAATGGCATGGCGAGCCCTGTGTTTCAGTCTTAAGTCTTTGGCTCACCCGTGTAGACAACAACTGGTTCATCCTCTATACGCACCTTTGATACCTGAAAACACATACAAAAACGAGACATAAACAGACGAAGGGTCTCCATGCGCATCAAGGTGCAAAATCTTTATGTGTCCTTAAAAGAAGCATGAATAAACTCTTTGTTTTCTAGTAAGATGTCGCGAATTTTAAATTCACTAATATGTTTATCGTCAGAAGGCGGCGTAAAATTCACATAACAAATTTGCGACTCGGGATCCCAGGCAGTAGGATTTGTGGTTGTTAAATACACAATCTTAAAATTTGTTCCCTTCTCCTTAAGCAGAGAACTAAACTTCTTCACATAAAAGGTCTCAGATTCTGTAATATTATACTCTGGAAAATTAATAAAATTCGAATTCCAACGCTCCAAGCGAATAAAGACAATTTTCTTGTCAGAAACCAGCATTTGTTTAAATCGCTCAATACGACGGTCGTACTTTTCGCGTACCTTATTTACATCGTTCTCAGTTACATTTTCAAGGTAATTAAAATCATGCGAAAAAATAACATTGTTTTCACTATTCGTTATATGAAATGTATCAGAATCTATATTGTGCTTGCGATTTACAAGCACATCCTTTGATGAAATAAAATCAGCAAAATCATTTTCTATAAGCTTACAAATAGACCACATAGGAGTCCCTAGCCAATCAAAAACGTGTCGTTCATAAAACGTCAGATCTGCAACACCTACCTTTGTAATAAACATAGCAGGATAACATGAATAACCGAGAGATATTGGATGATACTCAGTTGTTCCGAAGAGTTTCTGCATGGGCTTCTACCTTAGACATCTGTTTTGGCATTCGTGAATCAAACGTCCCAAAGATCTTATCCCAAATAGAAAATCTCTTACTAAAATTTACCTGCGGCATTTCGTGATGTAAACAATGATTCCTCGTGTAAAGCTCAATACCCAGCGCCTTCGGAAGCCAAATACACTGCACGAAACTAGGTGTCTTCTTATTCACTCCTGAATGACCCGCCACCTCCGCAATATTCTTATAGCAAAAGATAAGAGCAAACGTATAGGCGGGAACAGGGAAACAAATCGACGTAAGAAGAAGAGGCACAGTATTCGTTAACAATAGATCAGGAAATGAATGATGAAATGTCGTGTAAACAGTGGTAATTTGATCTTCATGATGAACGGCATGGACGTTCTTATACAGAAAACGATTCGTATGAAAAGCACGGTGCATCCAATAATAAAAGAAATCAAAGATAAGCTCGAAAACAAAGCTGCTCGGGATAAACCAAATCAGTTCTTTAGTTATGTCCTGCGTAGGATATACATTGGAATACCGTACAATCGAATAACTCAGCGTATCAATGCATGTCGACTTCACAAAAGGCACCCACTCCAGCTGAAGAGGACCACCTGGATTAATCCCCGCAACTGTAAGATAGTTCTTCACTAACATCAAAAAAAGAAGAGCCCACGGATATGGCTCCGCGAGAAAATAAAAGGCCGTACCCACGGTCACAGTGAGTGAATTCACGATAGCAAAATTACGTAGAGACTCCTGGGAGATCATTCTACTACAACCATTTAAGTAAAACCTATGCAAACAGAAGAGATGGTGGCTGCGCTTCTGCGTATCCTTCATAGTGGCACTCAAGATGGGCGCCTTCTTTCCACAAATATCGGGATATTCCAAAAAGTTCTCATCCGCGCAGGTCGCTTCACGACCCAATTCGTACGTCTTGATTTTGATACTCGTCCCGTGCTGGGAGCCGCGGCCACACTCACAATACCCCGTAAAGGACATCTGGTTTCACGCCTCTACCTCGTCACAACCCTGCCTGATATCGCCACGCCTCAGAAAGCCGCTCGCGCCTACTGTGATGCCAGTGGCCTCCGCTTCATCGGACCCACCTTCGGATGGACCAACTCTGTCGGCCATGCTCTTCTCACTGAAGCCTCTATCGACATTGGAGGATCCCGCTGTGATCGTCTCGATGGTCGCCTCTTAGAAGTCCTGGATGAATTCAATACACCTCTGGAAAAGGTCACGGCCATGAACTCCCTCCTGCCCCGTAAAGATAATGGATTCCGTCCTGGTGTCTTCGGACTTGAAGATGGAGGAACCGTGGCCGTCACCCCCTTGCCCTTCTGGTTTTCTTCTGGAGATCCTGGAGCCTATTTACCCATCGATGCGATTCAAGCAGATACGGTCGTCTTACGCGTCGGCTGGCAAGCCGCAACCTCTATCTACGTCTCAGATACCACACAGACACCGACCACACCCTCCACCAACCTCAATGGAGATGCCTATGTTCCTCTGCAAGGCGCACGCTTCTATGCAGCGCAGGGCATGGGACGGACCGTGATTCCTGGTATTCAAATGCCCTCCGTCTTCCCTCTGAGAGATACCTATATCCTGGCAGAATATATCTATCTCGATCGCCCTGAGGCAAACCGTTTCCGTATCTCAGATATCCGCTATCCGATCCTCCAGCACTATCCGTTCGATCCCACAGATACCCAGTCCGCCTCCGTCCGCCAAATTCCCTTGAAAATACCCAATCCCACACGATCTCTCTTCTTTTATCTACAACGATTTGAGGCTGCACGGTATAATGCACCGTTCTTAGCCACGCGAGATCTATCTGGTGCAGGTACCTCAACGCCCTGGTGGCCTGATGCCAGCGGCCTGAATATCTACAGTTTCGGTGATCTACAAGCAGGTTTCTCTACACGCGAGTCAGAGCCTATTCGTGCTCTCAATCTCATGTATGAAGGAAATTTAACCCGCTATGCTACTGATGCCCCCAGCCTCTTCCGCAGCCTCTTCCCATCCTTTGAAATGCGGAAAAGTCCCTGGGTAAATCGCTATATGTATACCCTGCCCTTTGCCTTTGAACCTGGTCTTATTCCGCCCTCTCTCCCCTCAGGAGAGGCAAATCTGGATAAGTTTTTAAATATTGAGCTCGCCCTCCTCATGCATCCGAACCGTGGATCCATCAATCCTAATGATGTTCCACGCTTTATCGTCTATATCTGGGCTGAAACGTATAATATCCTCCGCGTCTATGGAGGTCGTGCAGGTCTCCTCTTCGGATACTAAACACGGATATCAAAAGCGACAGGAATATGGTCGCTAAAACGAATATCATCAAAAAATTCAGTTCTGATGTGCTGAAATTCTTGCTGTTGCTCGCTCAAACATAACAAATGATCCAAGCTCTCACCTGTGCTTGGAAAGGTCACATGCTTTTCCGTATCCACGCGGTGAAAATAGAGGGATTCAGGCGTATTCATGTCACCCACGATAAGTTGAAGACCAGGACGATCGCGCAAGGCCCGATAGATCTGCCACTCCTGCTCGGCGCGAGCCCTGTCGAAATTCAAACGACAGCAGGGTAAACCCGTAATATCACTCTGCATGTGCGTATTTACAATGTGAATCTGCCTGCCGCTGAGAAGCAAACAGATCTCGAAAAATCCCTTCGTAACCAGTGCATCTGCGCCATGAGCCACCTCAAAGGACGTGAAGAACGAAGGACGAGCATGGATAAAATGAGGTTTTATGAGAATACACAAACCACTACCTGAGATCATGCAATCCCAGCGAAAGGGTAGAGGATCATCTGGATAATAGACCAGCCAGCCCCGTCGATAGGCCGCTCGTGCCAGCCGCAGACGATGAACGGCCGACCAAACTTCCTGCAAACAGATAATATCAGCTTTTGACGATGAAAATAACCATTCTATGATGGCATCTATGTCAATGGAAATCCACGGCAGTCCCTGAATATTATAGGTAAGAAGCCGTATCTGCATGTCCTGCTTGAGATCCATCAATTTGCATACCGAAGTTGTCCTCGCCCCTGCTCGAACTCGAAAAGAGCCCAGGTATCCACAATCACTCGGAGTTCCGTGTTTTTTTCTGGAAGATCCTTCAAATCCACATAAATCGTCGGTCGATCGGCACTGCTGAAATTCACTGTGCCCTCAGGCTGTCTCGCATAGGGAGGACGACGGCCACGAATATCGCCCAGTTCCCACGATATAAGACCAATGCCCGCCCCAGGATCACGATCTCCCTTTGCCAGAGACTGAAGACGATTCCAGACCAGAGGAGTGAAGAGAGTCTCTCGATCACGACCTGCAATCACCAGACTCATAGCATTATAATACTCTGTCCCTCCCAGCTTCACATACTTATTCGCATCCAGATCGGATTTGCTGTAAAAGGCAAAAATGATCCGACTGGAAGGATGAACGGCATCCAGACGACGGGTGGCTATTGCGGGCGCCTGACGTTTCAAGGGTTCGTAGTCCTTCGGACCAAAGGTAAACACATTTTCATAGAGACGAGAAAAAGGAATTGTGAGTGTCGCCGCTTGTAAAGCCTTCCGCGTCGCCAGATCCACATAGATATGACGTGTTTCCAGCTGTATTTGTGGCCCTGGAATATTCTTGAGCGTGGAGATGGTGTTGCCTGTGGCATCTATGAAATCCGAACGCTGCAGAACCTTCGGAAAGATACGACCATCCGTGGCCTCCACGAGTTCCTCGAACTTCCGCAAGGTCACACGCAACTTATACGTCTGATCCCGTGCACCGATCGACACGAACCCCCCATCATCTGGATGCTGGCAACCTATCATGGGGAGATGCAAACGAAGACGAGGCGGTTGAGCCGCGGCTTGAATAGAGGCGAAGGAACCGTCGTGAAGACCCGTGATCGCATTATCCAGGAAAGCCTGCGATAGGGACGACTGTGTCCGCGAGGCCAGATACAAGGCATCACCGCTAAATTCCTGAAGAAGAATCTGTCCGAGATACAACTGGATATTCTTGAAGAGGAAATAGGCGATGCCATTGGTATATCCGTAGGCCGTGCCTGATACATCTGTGATCTGGGCGGAGGGAGCCCAACTCGGCAAGTCAATCACCAGCGTGGGATCCGTGTAGATCTCTCCTGCGACCTCGAACTCAAACTCCGAAGTCCGACCAAAATCGGCGGAATTGAGAGGCGGAATCCGACGTAATTCATGGACGTGACCTGGGGTAAGAGAGTATTGATTGTCGAAAGGATTGAGAGCTGAGAAGTCGTCGTTGAAAAAGTAGACGTCCTTATTTCCCCGAGCAATCAGCTCGTAGAGTGCACCCTCGTTCGTGAGTCCAGAGCGAATACTCATTATCCTTGTTGTATGTTAGATATGTCTGTTTATTACGTGGTGTTCGTAAATTCACAGCTGGCGGGTGTCTTTGAAGATCTCCATGCCTGTCTTCTGTGGACGGGTATTCAATACCCAGGTCAACGTACCTACGTTCAAAAGGTTACTCCGCGACCCGATGCCACCTTCTCGATACAGATGATTCCCGTAAATAAAATTGAAATCGCGCAGCCCTCTGAGTCGAGTCAATACAATGAAGAATATTGAGCGAATTATCAGCGCTCTGGAGATCATGCGGCGAAATGATCTGGCCGAATCACGTCACTTTCAAGCCGTAGCCTACCAGAAAGCCATTCAGAGTCTTCGCGCCCTGGCTATCGATGATATCACCTCGGTAGATGATGTAAAGGGCGTTAAGGGCATTGGAGAGAAGATTCGCCTGAAGATTGAGGAGATCCTCAGTACAGGACAGCTCGCCGCAGCTCAGCGCGTTCTGTCAAATCCGCAGTTCTCGGCCAAGGAGGATCTTCTCAAGATCTATGGCGTGGGTCCTGCGAAGGCAAAAGCTCTCATGGGCGCGGGTATTCTCAGTATCCCCATGCTGCGTGAGAAGGTCGCTGAGAATCCAGAGCTTCTCACCACAGCTCAACGAATCGGGTTGAGTCACTATGAAGATCTACTTCTTCGGATTCCTCGTGAGGAAATGCAGAAGCATGAGTCTATTGTCATGAAAAGCCTCGAGCCAGGCGTCGAGGCCACCATCGTCGGCAGCTATCGTCGTGGCGCGGCGGATTCTGGAGATATCGATGTGCTGCTGCAGGGACGTTCTCTCAAGACTACACTGGGGAACTTGCAAAGGCAGGGATATATAACAAATATTCTTGCCTTGGGTGCATCGAAGTGTATGTGTGTGGCGAAGCTGCCAGGCTGTCCCACACGACGACTGGACCTCCTCTGCATTCCTGCTGTGGAGTATCCATATGCGATTCTGTATTTCACAGGCTCTGATACCTTTAATGTGGCTTTCCGCAGTCATTGTCTTACGCGCGGATATACGCTCAACGAGCATGGCCTGAAGCCGACAGGAGATCAACCTGCAGTGCCTCTTCTCCGCACAGAAAAGGATATCTTTGATTTCGTCGGCCTGGCCTATGTGGAGCCGACCCAGCGTGTGGGCGCCTCCGCGGTTACGACGAAATGAGCTCCTCCTCCGTATCCGCACGAAGACGTGTAAAGATCCGCTTTCTGCAGATCTCACGATCCTTGCGACAATCCGCACAGGTCCGCTTACAATCACGACGAGGATTGCAGCTGCAAGGAAAGAGGGTTATGAGGACAGAGGTCGAACAACACGAAAAAAAAGCGATGACACCGAGAATCATAAGAACTGAATCTGTGGTGTCGCCATTTAACATCTTTCACATAAAACGCACAGTTTTTTTAGATCCGCTTCAGCACAATTTCCGCGGCCTTATCCGCAGTGACAGGTAGCGTGAGAACCGCCGTGCGTCGATATGTCGTCAAGACGATGTCCCTCTTAATTTCCTCACCCAAAAAGATCCAGAGATCCAGCACATCCTTGACGTCCTGGTAGCCCTGATTATCTTCGGATATTCCGACACGAATGAGCTCCTTTAGAAGACGCACTGACTCTTTGACACGATCAAAACGACTCTTTGCCTCCACCATTCTTATAGAGCATCTTAAGAATTCTTAAGATGCTTCAGAATGGGAGAACGTGGCATCTTCATATGCTACGAACCCCAGCAAGGAGTCTGTAATCAAATACATATCTCAAATCCAGATGCAAAGATCTATTGTTTATATGGACCCTTCTGGACTATGACAATTGAGGCAGGCTGGGCGGAATGTATCGATGTTCGTGGGCTTATGGCACGCCCAGATATCAGTGGAAAATACATGACAAATGCCCTCCTGCAGATTGAGGCGTTTGTGCGGTCGCGCGGCATTGAGGAATTTTTCTATGTCGGTGCGACAACACGAGTCTTCTTTTCTGCTAATACCATGTTGCTCTTGCTCCGCGGGACCTACACTGGGTTTGCCGCTCCGTACCAAGGACACAGATCTCTGAGCTTGTCGCTCTTTTATGTAAAAACAAGGGAAGATTTTTCCGATTTTGTCTCGTGGATGTCCCTATCCTCGTTCAAGGAATATAAATTAGCCTTTACCTATGTACGTATCTACCGCCCACACAAAACAGACTTCCTACCTACCTTAAAAAACGCCGAGCTGGAAAAAGACGCTGAATATTTTACATCACAGGCAGATGTCTTTTCTGGTGTCTGGGACAATGGTTCATATGCAGGTCGTATAATATCTGGGAAGACAACTGAGATGTTTGCACTGCGAGAGTTTGATTATCATTGGGGTAAAAATGAAGATGGACGTATGTACCCATATATTTATCTTCAAAATCAGAGAGTTCCTCTATATACCTTAGTTTTATAGGGTTGGATGGTCGTAGCGGGCTTGGTCGAATCTAAACTCAGTATTGCCTGTATTCACAATAGGGACCTGCGTTGTCGTGCTGCATGCATTTGTTACGTACTTTCCAAGCGCTACAATATCGCGCTCGGCATAGGTCGGATAGGACACACGAATATTCGAGGGCATGGCGCAGGTGCTAATATTTACATTTGGTTGAGTCACAGCCAGCGTATTCTTGTAAAAAGAAAAGGTTGTCTTTGATTGGGCCTTACGCAGGATATCGCTGGCGTCCATTCTACGTAGATTATATAATTATTCACGCCTTGGGTGGGGGTGGCGCCATAGGTGGCGGAGGTGGGAGAGGCGGCGGTGGCATCGAAGGAGGAGCAGGAAGACGAGGGCGACGAGGGCGACCACGACCACGATGAGGGGCCTCCTCGGTGGGAAGCGGCTGAGCGGCGGGTATTGGCTTGAAATCCTGTTGATCCTCCTCCTCTTCCTCAACCTGCGTCTGCGTCGTCACATCCGCGATCTCAGGTGAAGACTCCTCCTTTGCAGTCTCCTCAACGGCCGACTCGTCCTTTGCAGCCTCCGCAACGGTGGCCTCCTCCTTTGCAGTCTCCTCAATGGTCGATTCATCCTTTGCAGTCTCCTCAACGGCCGACTCCTCCTTTGCAGCCTCCTTAACGGCCTCTTGCTCGGCGACCACCTCAACCTCCTGTGCGGTAGAAGGAGGTACCTCCTCAGCTGCATCCTCTTCCTCCTCAGCTGCATCCTCTTCCTCCTCAACTGCATCCTCCGCATCATCTTCCTCCTCAACTGCATCCGCCTCATCCTCTTCCTCCTCTGGTTCTACCTCCTCAGGAAGTTCCTGGTTTTCAGCGAGCATATACTCATCATAAGGCGTAATTCCCTTGTAATCATAAATGTCCTCATCCCTCAGATCCTCAATCTGACGAAAGCCAAAAGCGATGAAATTCACCATGGCGAAATGCAGATAGCCAAAGCCGTCAATCGGACGACCCACCACATAGTGATAGTAGCCCGTCCCAAAGAGACAAATACTATTCAGAAGAAGTAGATGACTCGTCCAGTGCATTCTGACGAAATATACTGGGAAACTAACTGAGCCTCGCATCAATTTTTGACGACAATAAATTTGAAACACCTCACACCGTAGATACTGGTACAACCATGGCAACCTCACGCTGTCTGGCCTGGCTAGTGACAGATGCACGTCTTGAAAACTTTCTTGAGGGCGGCCCCAAATTTTATCCTCCTCTTCGATGCAAGGAACTCTGTGTAGGATCCCAAGATGTCTGTGCGAATCACCTGCGAAAGAGAGAGAGACCCACCACCAATAAGAATCGACCCGCCTCGTATTGGGGCGTCGTCTCAGAACCTATACGGGATTTCCCTGATGGTAAGAACTATATAGCCTTTGGTCCATGGTTCATGGAAAAGGCTAAACAGTTTCCGCTCTCTATGGAGAAGATGAGAAAGCTCAAGACCCTACACGCCGCCGCCACGGAAGGTGTGCCTCAGGCACCGCCAGTACCTGAGATCGAGAGTGTACCTAAGAACGACAGTGTACCTAAGAACGGTACTGTGCCTCAGAAAGAGAGTGTGCCTCAGAACGAAAGTGTCATGGTTGCAGCACCTGAACCCAAGAAGACCAAGGGCAAGATTAAGGTCGTGGCCGCCCTGCCAAAGAACGAGGAAAAGCCTCTAAAGAAGACAAAACCAAAGAAAGGAGCTATCACAACCTTTCCTGAGCTTCTACCGATTGCTTTGGCCGAACCTCTGCAGATTGACGAGTTTGTTGATATCCCCGTTACAGCCTTCGAACATGGAAACACTCTGTATTATCTTGATTCCAAGTCCTCAAAACTCTATGATCGCGCCAGAGATGGATCCACCAAGGGTAAATACAAGGGTCGCTGGGATAGCGTAGCCGAAACAATCGTGACGACTATTCCCGATTCAGATGCAGAGAGCTAAGCCTTGCGCGTCCGACGACGCTTTTTTCCACCCGTCTGCTGAAAGACTAAGCCAGACAAGAGATCCGCCAATTCATCGCCCTCGCCCTGAGAAGCAATAAAAGAGCCCTCACCCTGCGAAAGAACATCCGCAACCAGGGCATCACGCTCCTCAGGCTTGAGTTCCACCTCCTCCGCTGCATCGTGAATCGCCACCGCCACATTCGTCACATTCATCTCGTAATTGCTTGGAGGTATAGGCTGATTCGCAATCGTGCCTGTGCGAATAAATTCCTCATACTTCGCCACGGCGATCGAGACCCGCTCGCCAATCTGTCGCATATACGTATCACGCTGGTTCACAGGAATACCCGCCATCGACTTCTTCCACACACGATACGAGGAAATAATAATGTTGTCGAGCTCGATATCCAAGAGCTTCTGAATCTTTTTCACGGCGCGCCCCGTAAGCTCACCCTTAGGAAACTCAAAGATCGCACGAAAGCTCACATTCCGACGTGTAATCGTGGGAACGAAGCCACACGAGACCAGCCGCGCAGGATCAGGAAGACCCTTCTTCGTAACCAAGACCCGCTTATCCGTAACCGTTCCATTATTGGCGGTTTCACGGACTGTCTTTGTCGGATAAACATACAAAAACACAGCGGATGGCATTCCTGTTTATTATTCATATTTTGTTGTGAGAGCCTTCCAGCTGATAGGAAACTTAGCGCTCAGAACCTCAGAGACCGCGGCAGCAAAGTCTTGAATCTCCTTCTGAGCGTGAGGATCCAAACGAAGTCCACATAACCGAGCATAGGCCGCCAAGGAGGCCGTCTCGATAAACTCCGTATACATACTCTGCGGAAGAACCAGGCGAGCTACCTCGGGTGCCACCTTCTGCGAAAGAAGAGTATTGTAGAGCTGAATCGTCGTCTCCGTATGAGCCTTGATCGAGGCACAGAGGACCTCATTCGAGGCAACAACTGACTCACGGCTGCCCTGCTTGAGATTCGCATCACGCTCACGGAGTTCCGTGGGAATCCAGCACTCTGGCTCCTCATCTACGTAGCGACGGCTCACCTCATTCCGCGCAAAGCCGACCGTGTGACGGAACCACTCGCGGGCCACGAAGATTGGCATACGAAGACGCATACGAATCTGGGGGTGAAAAAAGGGACTGTTGTGGTTGTGACGAGCCAGATAGGTAATGAGCTTCTCATCCCTTAGAGACAACTCAGTAGACTCCTTCGCAAAGGACACGCGGGCTGCATTGACAACAGTGAGATCATCTCCAAAAATGTCAAGGCATTCAACAAAACCACCGTTTCCTATGGGGCACTTCATCTATCTACGTAACTTACGCGTAGAGGCTTTACGCGACCGCGTAGAGCGACGACCACCCTTCTTTTTAAAGAGTGAACCCAGAGCAGCCAAACCCTTTGTAGCCACAGCAGGAGCCGCAGGAGCCGCAGGAGCCGCAGGTGAGGCAGCAGCAGCCGTAGCAGGTGCCGCAGGTGCCGCAGGTGCCGCATCAGTATTCGCCTTCTTCGCCATAAAAGAACTGGCCGCGAAACCCAGTAAGGGGCTCTTCGCCGTCAGACCATTCATGACCTTCGCCTTGGCCGCATTCTTCAAAACCGAGGTGTTACCTGTCAAGGCACTCTGAAGAGCTGCATCTTTCATTGACGTTGGCTTTGGTGCCAAAAGACTTAAGATTTGCCCCATCCTATTTAGCACTCAGTTTTTGTGTGAGAGCCCACAAGCCATCCACACTCGTATTCGCCTGCGACCATGCCAAACACGCACTTGACATCCGCTCCCAGGTCTCTGCCGTTGTGGTCCGTGCTAAATTAAGAGCCTGGGCGGGAGTATCTGCGATAAAATAGTGTGTTCCCAGCGAAGGAGGATTCGCATAATGTAACATATCCACCTCTTCCGTGACAATCGGCACACAACCCATCGCCATACACTCAATCTCACGATGACACTTCCACCCATACCCAGGAAGACACAGGCCAAAACGAGCCTGAGACAATTTCCGTAAGTATTCCTCTTGCGTAAAAGGATAGCCATCCGTGCCAATCGGCATACTGAACTCCGAACAGGCCTCCGCCCACTCGAAACCCGTACGACGCTCCTTTTGTGTGCCATTTTCAATCTTTCCGTAGAATACCACTGACTGCGATCGAGAGATATAGGAAGTCTTGTGAAGACCCTCGCTCTGCAACTGCTCGACCAAGATAGGGCGCCGAGCCCAGAAAGACCATGACTTATCCAGTACAGTCTTTGGTGCGGGATTTCCCAGCAAGGCCACTCGCCAGCGACGCTCCTCAGGAGGAGACTTCAGTATCCACGAATAGTTGGGACGATCATACAAAAGTGTATCACCGATCCCATTGAGCCAGACATTGTAGACGGTCTCATCCTCCTCCACACGTACATAGCCACGAGCCTCCCATAAACGGACAATCTCACGGAAACTATCATTGGCATGCGCGAAGAAACCCTCGTGGCCCTTGGGAAGAATAATCAAGGGCAGATCATCCATCTTGGGTACTGGGGAAGATGTATTCAACTGCTCGAAAATGAAGCTGACAATTTTCCCAACGGGCACCGCCCCACGAGGAATGATCTGCAAACGATGCTGGAGGCTCGCCGCGCCACAGAAATGCAAACAATCCGCGTTTGGTATCATCTCATTCTGAATCTCAAAGACCAGAGCCTCGCGAGGGAGTAACCAGAACCAACCCCACTGCGATATATCACCGCTGAAAATGACAGCACGCGCCCCTGTGAGCTTCTTGTAAATGAGGCTCAGACTCGTCTCAGGCCAGATTACCTCAACCTCCTTCTGAGCCTCCACGGCCTTGATAAACTCGCGGGTACACACACGATCATCAGCTACGATAACCATGTGGTCCTCCGCTGTGCTCTGCCAGGGATTACGCAAACACTTGCGAAGAACAGCAATTTGTTCCGCAGTGACCGTCTCCTTCTTTAGAGCCAGCATAATCAATGCATTCTTCGACCATACCTGAAAGCCTGGATCGCGTGGAAGCACAGGAACCTCAGGCTGCCCCCACTGAAACAGCTGCAGAGCATCCAAAAAAGGCGTCTCACGAGGAGACCAGAACTCGCCCTTTTGCATCTCGTGCATTAAAAGAATCTTGGAAAGATACTTCAATATATAGGTTTGCGGATTCTTCACATAATCGTCAGGACAGGGTGCGACCAGTCCTACTTCCGTGTAGACACTCGGTGTCAGACCACTCACCTGCGCCTTCGACCAGGCACGTGCCCCCTCCTCAGAACGACCCACATACAGGGATGAGTAGGTATAGGCCAAGCCTGTGTGGGTTTGGAACACCTTCGCATCCTTATACACGACGAGACTCTCCTCGGGCGCAAAGGTATTCGGACCAGCTGGAGTGAGAACATAGGACTCCTCCTTCCCCAACATCGTGCAAAAGGTGACCTTCTGAGCCTCCGTGGGACCGATAATCTGACGCGAAAAAGGAGTGGCCGTGATCTTTTTAAAAGGCTGCGGATTGAAAATAGGGTTCATATCCTGCAGACCCGTCGGCTCAAGATAGAGATACATGGGCTTATCCACAATATCACGAGGATCATAGGTCCGAATTTGCGAGCTGTGAACGTGGTGCGTCTTGAGCGTAAGAGAAGGATTGCAAACAAGAAACTTCGCACGCAACATCTCCAGATTAATGGCGTTGTCACACCCACCCTTTCCAAAAGGGAAATCCAAAGAGGCAAAGTCCCAGGTCCGCGACTTCACACTATCACTCAGAACGACCCAGGTATCCTGACTATCAGGACGAGGACCAAAGATTTCATGAGCCTCCTCTGGAACCCCATCCTCAGCCTCATACCGCAAGAGAGTGAGAAAACGGTCGCGCATCTCAAGATCAAAAATAGCCGACCAGCTCTTATCGAGATAAATATCGGAATTCGCGAAGACACAGATCGTATTGGGTGGGGCAAACTGCTGGATCCACCGAATCACCATCGCATACGTGAGACGTTGACCGACCACCTCCTGCGTGAGCTTGGGATCCGAGGGAAGGCTATACATCTTCTCATTGAGAAGCACGACACGATCAATAAGCGGATTTGCCAGATTCTTCAATAAACAGAGAGCGATCTCCTTTTCACGACGGGGCTGAGGAGGCTTATAGTACTGTGTAATGAAACAGATCTTAGGCTTTGGAGGTGTTTCCGCACGGATAGATATGTGGGGACGCGTAGAGGGATACGTGAGCCCATAGAGAAAAGAATATCGCAGCAGCATGGTCGCAATGATGCCTGCATCCTCAGCCGTCCCGTCCCAGGGACCCTCGAGGAAGGGATACATCTCCTCACATTCCTCCAAACAAATGAGATTCCCAATCTTCATCTCCTTGAGCCGCGCCTCTCCTACTGTATCCAAGACAGCCTTGGAGGCCACAATCATCTTATACGAAGACCACTCTGTGGTAGATCCCAGCCAATCTGCATCCGTGGGCGCCACGAGCACAAGAATCAAGGCCTTCTTGCCTGGCGTACAGACAATATCCTGATCCCAAACGAGAGCCTTTTTATCCTTCCAAAGACTCGTGTCAAGCTGCAGAATCCGAATTTGCTTTCCCGTCTTTGGATGAAGTCCATACATACCTATAGTTCACACGCCGAAAAGATTTAAACCACCCTGGCCTTTTTAGTATAATGAAGGTTGCTTACCTTATCAATACCACACCCAAATATTTCTTTCTTCTACCACTGCATCTTGAGCTCATTAAACGCTACTGTGCCGTCATTCCCTTCGATATCTGGCTCGCCACGGAAGAGCCCCAGCATCCTATCGTGCAGTCGCTCACGGATATCAAGGTTATCGAGCTCACAAAGGATGAAAAGGGCTTTCTTGCGAGTCGTGCGGCAGCACTCAAGAAACTCCCTGCTCGCTATGAAATGATCTTACCCATGCAGGAAGATTTTCTGCTCGAGCGAACACCCAATTTTGAATTTGTTCTCGAAAGCTTTGAAATTCTGCGTGATGATATCAAGGTCGATAGTATTCGCTGGATGCCCTGTCCTGGACCGGCCGAAAAAGATCCGCTATGGAGCCCCAAGATCCCACAGTGGAAGATCCTGCAGCCAGATAATAACGAATATATGTTTTGCTTTCAGGCCACGCTTTGGCGTCGCTCTGCCTTGCAGACCTGGTTCACACGTCTGGTCGCACAGTTTGATCTTGACTATCCTGCGATGATCTCCGAAGAAGAACGTCGCATGTTAGAAATACGTGCCAATTACGCCGAAAATCGCAAAGGCCAGGCCTATTTTCGTGAATGGATGACGGGTACACATTTGGCCTGGGTGCGCTCACACAAGGCACCCAATGCTGTATACATGAGTCCCTGGCCCTATCGGCCCACCGCAGTTGTCGGTGGGAAACTGGAGACCTGGGCCATCGAAATGGCAAAGAGAGAAGGCTTCACTATAAGCCAATAATGGAAATATGCGCCTTGTTATGAGGACCTGTCAGATTGAGGAAGAGTTGTGTGGAAAGACCTGAACGATCAGGTGCGAAGGTAAACGGAGGCCAGTTTGAGGTTAGATTACGCACGGACTGAATCGCTCCAGGCAGATAATGATAGACCGAATAGTGCTTTTGATAGTTGGATCTGGCGAATGCATAAGGGATATTGAGAGTAAGACTTTGCTGGACGAGATTTGAGAAGTTCGCGTTAATTGGATATATCTGCGTCTCAGAAATCGAAGTCGGAACAATCACATCGCCACAGGTGAGGAAGGTGGAAAAGCCTGTGAGATACGTGGTAGGTATATTCGACTGATAGGGCTGGAAAAGAAAGGTCGGTGAAATCTCGACTCGAATCGAGGCATTGCTATTGCGATTAATAATCGAAGAAAAAGGATCGAGGCTGAAACGAAGTGAACTGAAATAGGCATCGCCCAGATAGGCATTTGAGGGAGTCACATCCTGAACCTTAAAAGTACTGAGATCCAAGACAACAGTAGCGATATTATTACTGCCCTGTAAACCCGTAGCAACAAAGGGCCAGCCCATCGTACTGAAAATCGTAGAATAATAGACCTCGTTACTGGAACCCTGCTGCTTATAAGAAAAGAGACCCTGGAAGGGCGTCGACATCGTTAGAAGGCCCTTGAGACCATTCAAGGAATTATTGGGATCGAGATTGAGAGTGCTACGATACGAATATGGTATGGTCGTCGATAAACGTCTCATTGCATTCACGCCTCCACTGAGATCCAGATACCCCTCGCTGGTAAAGGTGCTGATCGAGAAGGCCAGGCCCGCCTGCCCTGTTTGCATGGTAGAAATCAGAAGATCGCGATTTCCCACAAAATGAATGGTCGAGTTGACATTGTCTATCGCCACGGTATCGTAGGGGGTCTCGAAGGCCGTTTTTTCTGTTAGACTACTTACTCTATGAACTAAAAACTTGGTCGAATTCGTATTGAAATACAAGGTCTGTGTATTCGGCTCTAAGGTGGGGAAGATCTGCCATGAGGTGGTCGACAAGCGAACAGTAGAATTAAGTAAGTTACCTGCGGAATCAAAGGGTGTCATCACAACCTGGGTATTTTGATCCAAGAAGGCCTGATAGGATTTCGCATACACAATTGCCTGGTAGGGATTCGTGGGTGAGCTCTGAATGCCTGTGCCTTGACCGCCTGTCAGATAAAAGATGTTGTTTAAAGAAAGATCCCACTGAATAAGACCCACATCCGTGGAAATATAGTTGAGAGTATAGGCACCCAAGCTACTAGGATGCACCCAGCGTGTCCCACCACGGCCATCCGCCGTAAGAACTAAGGTGCTCTGTATAGGCACATTTGACGGCCCGCGAGCATATATTTGTCTCAAAGTGATATTGTCTGTATCGATGGTTCTGCGCGACGAAGCAGACATCTACCTATTCCTAATCCACATTAAATATATTCAAATAGACCGAATTGGTATTGGGTGTCCGAATATGAAGAGTGGAATTGCAACCAGGGCCCAGGGCATAGATATGGCTCGCCAGAGTAGGACTGTAATGATAAATTGAATAATTGTCATTAGGGTTTGAGAGTACAAAATTCGTATCCAATTTTATTCTCACATATTTCGAATACACATTGGAAAAATAGGCCGAGGCATTCGAATCTGAGCTCGCCTGTGAAAAGGAGATGGTATCATTATAGGTTAGATTCGGTACCACATTGAATCCGTTATGCAGAAGAATCGTACATAAGTTTTGAGGCTGCGTTAAGGTCGTCGTCGCCATGGGGAATAACAGAACGGGATTGTATTCGATAGAAACATCTGCACGAGCACTACGAATGCAAGGAATCACATCCTTGAGAGTAAACCCTGCCGTGACAAAGCCAAGACCTCCTGAAGGCAGCGAATATGTGAAAGGTACAGAATCACCAATAATACCATTGTGATGGATCGAGCTCACAAGAGAGACACGAGGTAAGAAGTTTTTCTGAAAGTAGGTTGTCATACTTGTCGACATCGTTGATAGATATGAGAATGAAGTCGCATTTGTGGAAACAACGGCGGAGGAGAGAAGTAGAAGTAGAGACGAGGTCGTACTAAGAAGTTCTATCGTGCTAATCGCGCCATGGAAACTAGAGAGCGTACTGAAAAGTTGTCCTATGCTGCTTGTAAATAAGGTCGAGAAGGCGACACTGGTGCTTGCAAGTTGGCCTGTTACTGAACTTAGCGTCGAGCGATTCACATTGTAAAAATACGAAGACAGAGTCGAAATTGGATAGAAAACTTGCGCGGTAGACAAGGTACTGATGGCCGCAGTGGTCGAAAATAGCAAAGTACTGAAATTAATCTGCGTCAGTGTCGAGGCCGTGGAAAGACTCGAAACCACGAAAGAATTGTAATTCGAAAAGGCATACTGAAAGCCCACGTTGGAAATATACAGACCATCCACTGTCGAGAGATTTTGTAAGGACGTCGAAAGATCATTTTTGCTTATGTAGAAGGTGCTGGCCTCTTGAAGAATATTGCTCTGTAGAGTAAAAACACGTCCACTGAGGTCCACATAGCCCTGTTGCGTATATCCATTGACACCGAAACTCACAACAGGCCCATTCGCCTGAATAAAGACATCACCAATTCCGACGAAGGATATCGACGAGACCGCAGCAGTGATAGGAAGATTAACCGAAGGAACACCCGCATAGTTCGCCGCCACCGTCGAGGTATTGGAAAGAACCTGGATCGTATTGAGACTTGCACGAAACCAGAGAGTATTATGAAGAGTATCCGTTGAGAGACCCAGAGCGCCTGAGGTTGAGAACCGCAGATTGGAATTCATAACCCCATTCGAAAATGCATAAATGGTGGATAAGCCAGGCACTTGAATCGTCTGAAAGGCCTTCGCATAGATATAGGAACCGGGACCGAAATCAGTGAAACCTATCCCGTCGCCCGCCATCAGACTAAACGTCTGATTCGTGGGACTGGCCGTGTAAAGATTCGAATTAATCTGGATTTGATTGAAGGACGGATAGTTGCCCGCCGTGCTGACATACGACCAATACGTGCCTCCGCGACCGTCTGAGAGTAAGACAGATGAGGATGGTATATAACTATTATTCGGTCCTCGAATATTCACTTGACGTAGAGTTATGATATCTACGTCGAGTGTTTTACGACTTGACGCCATCTATGTAAGAACGGCATTTTGTATATAGAGGCTCAGACCCGTGGTCGAATTCATGGCATTCGTCCAGGACACACGGTTTGTCAAGTTAAAAGAACAGTCTTGATAAAATCCATCGACTTGTACGATGCCTCCTTCCGAATTTGAAGCCGCCAGATTTCTATTGATATAGGCGGCATTCTGAATGCGGTGAGTCACAACGAAAGGAAAATCGGCAATATAGCCTGTGCTTATTTCCAGTCGTAGAGGGCGCGTGTAGGGTGGTAGAGTGGAAATACACTGCATTTGATCTGTGAAGAGAGAGTTAGGCACCAGATAAGATCCACCCATCACCAAAAAGGTGCAGATCGTATACGTATTTCTGGAAAGAACATGGCCGTCTGAAATATAGCGCTGGAAGGTCGAAAAGGAAACATTAGGCACATAGTTGAGAAAGACACGAGTCTGAGTGGAAACATAGGGCGCCAGCGTCGATAAGGAGATTTCACAACTCGACAAATAGATATCGAAATTGGGAGATACACTCTGTGCTGGATGCATGTAGCTCGAAAAAGGAATCGTAGAAAACATGCTGATAAACCGACCTGTACTTTGCGTGAGACTTGAATAGACTGTAGTAGTGGTTGAAACGAAGGTACTCACGTGATAGAAAATTGTGGAAATTTCTTGACGCTGGAAGCCGCGAATCTTGGCCTGCAGCGAACGAAAGGAACTATGAAACTCTATGTTCTTCGCCTTGGAATCATAGATATCGAGAGCCGTGCTCGCATTTGATACGCCTGAGTTTAAGATAAGAGAGAATCGTGAAACCTCTCCTGACGGCGTTGGATAGGCGGCCTGTCCGAAAATAGTATTCGTTGAGACCCGTGTCTGCTCTTCCATGAGATGTGAGAGACAGCTGGAAAACGTTGAGATTGTCGATACAGAATAGGCGAGACCCGCATTTACCTTTGAATATGTCAACCCCGTGAAACTTGAGATCGCCGTGGAAAGAATCTGCGATGAAAAATTACTAAGAGCCTGAATCGTTTGAAAAGCCGTCGAAAGATTTTGACCGAGAAGAGATGAAATGCCCTGGCCTGTCGTTGTCGATACAGCACGGATCGATGTGCTAAGAGCTGTCTGCAGTGTATAATAGCCCTCAAACGTCGAGGGTAGGGTCACTTCGAGAGTCGAAACAGCATTTGACATGGCCTTCAAGCCAACAGCGGTAAAGGAACTGAGAGACACAGCAATATAGTGATCTTGGGTGGTACTGAGAACAATGCCCTGTGTTCCCACAAGTTTCGTATTCGTAGAAATAGGTGCACCACCCAGAAAGGTCGTCGGCAACTGGAAAAAGAGCTGATTGGAGAAACCCGTGGAGAAGGTGAAATTCTCCTTGGTCGACAAACGGAAGGTCGAGGTCGTCAGCGATCCCTCGCCCACCAGAAGATTCTGAAAGGACAGCGCATAAATATAAGTCGAGGTGTTCTGTGTGGAAAAACGAATACCATCGGCATTTGAAAAGACCAAAGTATTGAAACTCGCATCGGCTACGTAAGTCTTCGCGTCTGTGGAGATATAGCGAAAGGGTGCGAGCGGCTGCCCCACAGTACTGAGAGTCGACCATAAAGTACCACCCACACCATCAGATATCAGAGCTGTGTAGGCTGGATGCGTGGCCTGAATTATTTTTACGGATAAAATATCATAGTCTGCGGTCTTCTGTGAAGACATCTATTACTGGTTAATAATTGTGTAGTAGAGAGAATTCGTCGATGCCATAAAGATCCCCACATTGCTGTTCGTAAACCCACCCGTGAGATTATAACTCATACATTTTTCAATACGATGCATCAAGCGATATTCGTGATCGTAGGCCTGAATATCGGATCCCGTCACATTCATACGAAAGGGGGTCTGAAAAAAGTTAGACTGACCCACAGAATAGCCATTCGCTATCAAAAGACTATTGACGACGGTATTCGATAAGAATTTACTATCATACATGAGAAAGGAGCTAATCTGAAAAAGCTGCGTAGTATTTGTCAAATTCATGTAGCAAAATACGAAATTGGGATAGACCTCCAGAGACAATTTCGTCTGCGG
>Ga0136641_1000276_pt1 | contig 21914 bp, 30 predicted proteins | sample EliLak1302023Y_FD_115312 | JGI IMG/M metagenome (GOLD analysis project Ga0136641, IMG submission 115312) | Freshwater microbial communities from Elizabeth Lake, Yosemite National Park, California, USA - 13020-23Y | ecosystem: Environmental > Aquatic > Freshwater > Lake ...
CGTACCATGTCCAATCAACAGTAACCTCATCCCAAATCAAATAGGTGATAAATTTGCCTGTATCGCCGTCTTCCATGATTAAGCCCTCCAAACAAAAATATCAAGGGCAACCACTACCAAGGCGATGATGGCAACAATGTAAACAGCGATTGCTGTCCAGTCAGTAGGTTTTGTGTATTTTTCAATTTCAAACATTTAGGTTCCTTAAAGTACAGCTTGCGTTGCGCTACTGCATGGACTGAATTATTAACCTTGATTAACTTAATTGCAAGCACTTTGTTTAATGTCCGACTAATTTGTGGGGGTTTTGTTGTTTAGCTACCTTAACTTAGAATTAAGCTATGACTAAATCAGAATTAATCAAACTTGCAGGTTCAGGGCGTGAGCTTGCCAAAATATTAGGTGTTTCTTTTCCAGCGGTTAGCCAATGGAAAGAGCAGATTCCTGAGTTGCGCTTGCGCCAGTTAAAGGATTTGAAGCCTGATTGGTTTAGGGTATAGTTGAGACTTGGCTACCCTTAGCGGGGGAAAAGGCGATTCGTTACCGCCCTGCCACAGTTTCTTTCTGTAACGGCGACCGACAACGTGAGGTTTTATGCACTACTATCAATTTAATATTGGCGATTACCGCGCCGCCACAGCACATTTATCCAATGACGAAGATTTGGCTTACCGCCGACTTTTGGATATGTATTACGACACTGAAGATCAAATCCCATTGGATACCCAGTGGGTTGCCAAGCGGTTACGTTTAAATATTGAAGTTGTAAAAGCTGTTTTACAAGATATGTTTAAGTTAACTGAATTGGGTTGGCATAACGCTAGATGCGAATTAGTTATTGAGCAATATCATGCTATGGCTGAGAAAAATAGGATTAATGGTCGTCTTGGTGGACGTAAAAAGAACCCAATGGCTACCGACTCGCAACCCATCGCTAAGGCAACTATAAACGATAAACCAATAACCAATAACCATATAAATACCTCTATATGTCCACCTGACGGTGAACCTGAACCGCCGATTAAGAAATTACCCGAATGCGACCACAAAGCGGTTATCGAGCTGTACCACCAAAACTTGCCAACAATGCGGCGAGTGGAGGTTTGGAACGAAACTAGAGCTGGTTACCTTAGACAACGCTGGCGGGAAGTGGCTGCGGAGCTTGCACAGGAAAAAACCATTGAAGCAGGCGATGTGCTTAACTGGTGGGCTGAGTTTTTTCAATCTGTTGGCAAATCAAGATTCTTGACTGGCAGAGTCAATTGCAAGGATGGTCGGGCTTTTGTTGCCGATCTAGAGTGGCTTATCAAACCAAGCAATTTTGCAAAAATAGTGGAGGGAAAATATCATGGCAATAACTAAGTTCACCCAACAAAAAGATGATGCGTTTGACGATGTACAGCGTTTAATGTGTTTGGTTCACGGTTGTCAAAGCCGCTGGTCTGTACACATGGAGGGCGATAAACCCAAATGCTCAAAACACGCTTGGCAGAAAGAAGATTACAAAATGCCTGACTTAAAAGAAGTTTTTAAGACCAGCCCTATCAAACATTGGCAGGATGACCAGGAGGTGTTTTAATGGACAGAAATGAAGCAAACCGACTTCTTGACCGACACAAAGAAACACGTCAACTTAGCTACGCTGACACCACAGCAGCGCTTAGAGCTACTGGAGACTATGAAGACGATGGAAGCGCGGGAATGGATAGCGAGATACCGCAAGAAATTGAAAGACCATGGGAAAACGAATGCTTCAGGTTGGTGGTCGAAAGTCTTGTTAGACATCGAGAAAAAGCGTGGGTTACCCGCCGCTAATGATTTACGCAGGAGGATGAATGCGATACGCAGCTCGGACTGATGAAAACCAAGCCGCCATAGTTAAGGCGTTGCGGAATGCTGGCGCTTATGTGTGGATTATTGGCCTGCCAGTTGACCTTTTGGTGGGGTATGGCAACCACACATTCTTGGTAGAAATTAAAAGGGACTCTAAAGCCCTTCTAACGCCCTTACAAGCCGACTTTTTTGAAAGTTGGTGCGGAGGTACATTGGCTAGGATTGACAGCCCTGAAGCGGCTCTTAGGATGATTGGAGTTGTAAAGTGAAACCCGAAGAAGCAGCACAGCAGATTAGAGACAAAGCGCCAGCTTACGGCGAAGCTAAAGCCCAGCGGGTTTACCTTGAAGAATTTCGCAAAAGCCAAAAAGCGCTATTAATGCGAGATGCGCTAAATATGGGCTTTGAGGCCGCCAACGCGCAAGAACGCGAAGCGTACGCCGACCCTGCCTACCAAAAGTTACTCAAGGGCTTGGCTGCGGCGATTGAGCAGGAGGAAACCCTTAAATGGGAGATTGAAGCAGCTAGATTGGACATTGAAATTTGGCGTACACGCGAAGCTACAAACCGTATGCAAGACAGGTCGCATCAGTGAACAACAAACCCACAAAGAAAGAACGCGAGCATTTAGCCACAATCAAGGAAATGCCTTGCGGGGTATGTGACGCGGCTGGTCCATCGGATGCCCATCACATTGTCCAGCATGAGCAATACCTTTGCATACCGCTATGTAAAGACTGCCACCAAGGGTCGTTTAATGGCATCCACGGCCAAGCAAGGATTTGGAGTGTCTACAAAAAGACCGAAATGTCAGTCCTTAACGAAACCCTGAGAAACTTGCTTTAATATTTCCGCATTGATGGCAGAGGCGCCTTCTTTTGGTTGGCCTCATGTGAACGGTGCATGGGGTGAGCATGAGCCATATCAGTCTTTTCGTGCTTTTTCAGCTCTTTTTCAAGCGCTGCAACCTTGCGGTTTTCTTTTTTGTACTCACGTTCAACGACGTATTCCTTGGCTTCTTGAGCTTTGGGTTCGCCTTTTGTAAGTGTAAAGTTTGTAGCCATCGTTTCTCCTTAGATGAACTGTCATATTAAGACTTTAACATTTTACTCGGCAATCGTGCCATAACAAGGGGTTTATTATGTACAAGATTGAAATTAGCATTGGTGATTATGAGTGGTCTAGTGATTCAGTGACTATTGAAACAAACGATTTTGACAAGATCGCTATTATTCAAGAGTTCATCGAATTCCAACAAGCATACGGCTGGGCTGTTGACTATGACGTTACAGACGAATACTTGGAAGAAGCCAACGAAGCTGAAGAAGCTGAAGAAGCTGAAGAAGTTGAAGAAGCTGAAGAAGTTGAAATCGGCGAAGTCGTTGAAGACGAAGACGGTATGATTTGGGAACGTGTGGCATAATCTTTATGCAGTTGTCTGTAGGGGGGTCTTAGGACTCCCCTTTTTTTATTCAATATTGTGATCTGCTTCTACGTCTCTAGCCAGTTGTCTCCAATCTAAGCTACGTCTGTATAACGTATATATACGCTCTTCACTTAGCGGTTCAGAACGGCGGTTTAGCCTGTCGTTTGCTTCAGCAAGGGAAAGCTGGGTTTCATTCAAAATGCTATGCAGCTCTTTGATTTCTGCCCTAAGAAAATTTACAAGGTCATACGTCATAAACTTTACCCCTAAATTCAATTTTGCCCTCATCCCATTTATGGACTAACTCTGGCCACAAAAGTCGTCCTTCATGGAATGTAAGTATGGCAAAGCCCGACCGCCAGTTAGTTGGACCATCCTCAAGGTAATTTATAAATTGTGGTCCATTAGGCTCCGCAAGGGTTCCAGTATCAACACCGTAACGTGTGCCGTTATAGTCAGAGTAGGGTGTTACCTTCAGGCTGTGTAAATGCCCTGTAACCATTGTTTTGCCCGACATTGAGGTGTTGCCATGGGTAGCGTGGATACCGCCCTTCCAGCGGTGTTTAACCACTACTTCATCGGTAGGCCAACAGCTCCAGCATGGATGCCATGTAGGGAAATGGTCTTTTAGCGAAAAGCCTTTGACAAACTCATATTGAGGTGCGTTGGCTGCTAGGCGATTCTCAAACCTTGCATCATGGTTGCCAAGTGTCCATATAAGGTTTACATTGCTTCTGGCTTTCTTAGCTTCATCTTCTATCTCACCAAGAGATATTTCACAGGCTTTAAGTTCTTGGATTACCGATGGCGTTGAATCCCATCCAATGCGAGGAAAGCGAGAAATAGAAGCGCCATCAAATACATCTCCATTGGCAATAATGGCTTTAGGTTGAAACTCTTTAATTGCCCAAAGAACACCTTTAAACGCCGTTGTATGTATGCCTGGCCAAAAATGAGCATCGCTAAAAACCAAAACAACACCATTTTCAATACCTAATTCTTTTCTTACTGGATTCTCAGGCTTGTTAATAGATGCGAGTTTATAACTAGAAACAAGCGCCAAGCCCATTTTGTCTTCAATATCTTTGCGCCGCCTAAGAATCTGTCGCTCATCCATTCCAATAGCAAGCGCCATCTTTTTCCCTGATTTGTGCGTATTCCAAATTTCTACAAACTCTTCATCGCTATAAACTGGCTTTGGCATGACAACTCCATTGAAGTTGCCTGAAATTAAACTAAATCAATGACAAGCAAATGAAACTTAATGTCAAGCGTACTCTCTTGTACCTGATTTGTCTATTATTAACGACATTAGTCTAGGTTTTGCATCATCAACGTTTGGAATTGAAACGTGTGTCCAAGAATTGAATTCTCGAATGCACTGGTCGTAAGGCAAGCCCGATGCAATGATGGCTTTGACAACCTCATCAGGGGTCATGCCTGGCACTCTAATATCCGCAGCACACCCGCGCCGATGTTGTGATTTGTCAGACGATCCAACGGCTTGGTTTACTTCAGCACTGCGAAACGCGCTATTCACCATAATTGGCTTGCCGCCCAACACTTCTTTGACTTGCTCTAAGAATTCAGCCAGCCGCACAAGATTAGCAACCTCGGCATCATTTGGGGTGTTGTCAAACTGCCGATGTTCAGTAACAGTTAGTTCTTCAAATGTAAAATGTTCTGTGAGGTTCATGGAGTTGGACTCGATTTATGGAGAAGTTCGTCCTTTTTTTGGCTACCAGCAGACGACCCAAAATAAAACGCAATAATTCCCGTCCAAGCTGTACCCAAACTGCCTAACATCAGCATCAACGCATCAGATGTTTTAAAGTGTTCGGTCATCAGACCAACCAAAATGCCAAAGAACCCTAAAGTCACGGCGATGGCCATCAGGCCAGGTATATAAGACTGGGTACTAGCTTGCATCTCCCGAGCTGATTTGCGGTCGTCTACGGCAATCTTTTCAAAGTCTAAGCCTAATTCTTGGGCGCGTGCTGCCATAGCAATTTCGGCTTGTTTAATAGCGCCTATTTGTTCTGCTGATAACTTGCCCTCTGCGATGGTCTTATTAACGTCTTTAGGGTCAACGCCAATAGCTTTGCTGATAGCGTCAACCGCCAAGCCAGCCAATGGACCACCGAATGCTGTTGCAATAGTGGGTGCTACTTGTTTTAGCCAATCCATTATTTTTCCTTTGCTTTGTTAATTAACTTCTGAACTTGCTCTTGCTGGTGCTTTGCTTCTTGCTTGACTTCAAGCACATCTACAAACAATATACCCAATAAGGGTAGCAACATAACCACAAGCACACAAGCTGCAATCCATCCCATCACGTTTTCCCAATCTTGACTAACACTCCTACTAGGAGCCACATATATAGGAGGAATAGGATAGTCGCCAGCAGATAAGCCTGTTTTTCTCTTAGCAGCCGTTCCTCTTCCTTGCGTTGCCATGATTCCTTGTCTCTTTTCTGTCGTGCCTTGTCCTGCTCTTCCTTGATAACGTCACGCATTTCAAAGGTTTTGCTATACAACGCACCCATTTCTTTAGGTGCGCCGTATACCATTGCTTCCCTGATTTCCACCTCCAGCGCCGCCATTTGATCTTGCGCCATTACCCGCTTAAGGGCTGCTTCCATCAAGTTGGCATCAGGGTCATAAACCGTTTTGCTCTTCTCTTCCTCTTCCCTTATGTGCGCCGCCAACTGTTCTTGCAATTTAAAAAACTGTGTGAGCTGGCCAACAATGTCAGCCATAACTTGCGTTTCATCAACAGCTACATACTTTTCTTTTTTTGTCTTTTGCGCCACAGGCTTGGGCGACCCAAAGAGCTTTGACCAAAACGACCGTACTTGTCTAACATCCCCGACAATTTCTTCAACAGTAGACTTGACCTCCATGAAAGAAGTCTTAGCCTGCTTATAAAGGTCACAACCTTGCTTAATAGCAGCAACACACGCATTCGCAGCAAAGAGAATTGAAATAGGGTCAATTTTTAGCCTTTGTGTAGCCAGTTGGTTACATAACCAATCACGCTAGAAATAGCTGAAACAACAATCATGCCCATCCAAAAACCTCCTTTGGATTGATTAGCTAAAGCCAAAAGCGTTTCCATGCCATGTTCTAGCTTGTCAATTTTCTTTTCCAGCTCTTCAACTTTTTGCCAAAGAACGCCGTATTTGACTGGATCAATTTCCATAATTAGGTCTTTTATTGGAATCCATTACCGATTGGTAAGAGTAGGTAAGCCATTATTGTCCTTTTATTTCAACTTTAACAAATCTCTTATAGGCACAAATCGTTCTTGTATTTTTTTTAATGCTTCAGCTTCAGCTTGAGCAATTTTTTTGGCCTGACTTTTTTCAAATTGTTTGCCTACTAATTCATGGGCTACTACAGCTGGAACACCCATACCAGCACCTCCTGTGGCAAATTCGGCCGCAGCCGCAGCACCTTTTTTGGCAAATTGTTCACCAACTTTGCCCATCAATTTTTGTTCAACATTTATTTTTTGAACTGCTGCGCCTTTATAACCTACATCAGTTTTTAAAATATGTGCAGCGTTATGGTAGTCACGAATATCCGCCATTTCTTCAGGCGTAAATAAACGATTCATGACTTCTTTGTTGTCTTCCATGTAAGTTGTTAATTTACTTGGTGTTTTTTGATTGATGGCTTGGTTCAAAAATTGAGATTTAATTTCAGCTTTTGCTTTTTGCGCCTTTGGTTGCATTTCAGCAGGCATTTTGTCTAAAGTATCAATAATATGAGTAAATTGATCTACGCCCAAACCAGCTATTTTGCTTGCTACTTTTTCTACATCAACTTTTCTGTTAATGCCATTAGGACCACTTTGATCCAAAATATTGGCTATGCCATTTGGGTTATCCAATGTGTCTTTTTTCAATCCGTGCAATGCTCTTGCATCGTTATAGATTGCTTGGTCTGCATGAGCAAAAACATCGTTATCAATAGATTCTTTTAGCAAACGATGTATGCCAGCATTTTGTGGTGTCCATACATTAGGACTATTTAACCATTTGCGTAATTGTTCTGCTGTATGAGCATTTGTGTCTAACAAATTTCCTTCTTTGTCTATCATGCCAAGTTTAATCATTTTGGCATTAGTGGCTCTAGCTAATTTATCATTGTCAGCCAATTGTGTAACTGATTGGTCATTTAACAAATCTTTAGTAAAATTTGTTTGCACTGGAATTTCTTTAGCAGTTTTATCTCGTTCTGCATAAAGTTTATTTATTTCATTGTCCAAATGATTTCCATATTCCTCAAATGGGGCTAACAATGTATTGCCGCGTTTATAGGATGTAGCTTCATCTAAACCAAGCGTTCCACCTGATTTTTTAATTAATGATTCACCATAATTATTGAGTCGCCTTTGTTCGTCAGCTATTTTTTCTGCTAACAAGTTACCTTGAGGTGTATCAGTTCTTGATACATCAAAATTAGTAGCACGTTCTTTACCTTTACCTTCAATAGCAGCCATATCAACTAGATGATCTTCACCAAGTACTTTTTGCAAAACCTTAGCTCTTGCATATTGTTCATCTAATGGCAAACCTTTTTCAGAATAATTCAATTCAGTAAATGGTGCATTTGGTGTTGTTGGTTTTGCTGTACCTAAGTCAACTTGTGCAACAGGTTCACCTGTAGGCGTTGTAACTGTTTCAGTAGCTGGTTTTGGTTGCCCTGAGGCTTTTTGTTGTTCAAATTGTTGTTGAAGTTGATCTATATTTCTTGTTAATTCTAGCCCCGCAACAGGTTCAGTTTTACGAGTTGCACCTATTGTTTGTGCTAAGTTGGTTTGTGGTTGTGTTTTTTGTGCAAATTGACTTCTTAATTGTGATTCGGCTGCACCAGCTAATGGCGCAAATCCAGCAACTTCAGGAATCATGCTTGGAGGAATACGCAACTCCTCCATAAGTTTGCCAACTTTTCCTAAAATTTGTTGACCTTGTTCAGTTTTTGGTTGATATGTCAAAGCCTGTTGAACTTTTGCCGCAGTATTTTGACCAGCTTGTATGCCTTCGGCTGTGCCATATTTACCGCTACCTAATGTGCTTAAAACTCCGAGTGGAGCAGCAACGAGAGGCGCAACAGTTCCAGTAACTAAACTTAGACCAGCTTCACCCAAACCACCCATTGCCGATGTACTTTGATTAACCTTTTGCTGAATTTGCCCCATTGGGTTAATTTGTGGTCGTGCTGCTTGCGTTGGATCAAATCCAGCATAAGAACCACGACCAGCGCCTGCTGTGCTTGTTTGCGTTGGCTCTGCTGTTATTGATTGCCAAATATCGGCAAAATTTGTGCTCTCAGGCGCAGAAATTCCAGTAGAAGTTACTTGTGTAGGCGCAACAGATGATGGCATTGTTTTGCCCATATAAGCTATTTCACGTTGCAAGGCAGCAATGTCGCCTTGGTGTTGTGCTTTTGCTTGCGGGTCAACAATTAACGCAGATTTATCTTGCAAAGTTTTCAATTCATTTTGCTTTATAGCCAATGCAAATTGATCACGTTGCGCCTGCACATCAGAAGAAATCCGAGTAGACGAATCTTTAACGCTTGGTTTTGTAGACGTTACTGGTTCTTCCCATAAATCAGCAAATGTAGCCATTATTGCAATACTCCCAATTGTCTAGCTTTTTTAACCATTGCTGACATTTTTGCTTGCTCGGCAGCAGACATGGACTTACGCAATTTTTCTACTTCTTCTCTGGTAGTTTCTTGGAAAATGCGCGGATCAGATATTGAATCAAAATCTGTTTTACGTGCAGTATATTGTGCGGCATCATTTTGTACGGGCGTTAAATAATTACTTCTTGCCAATTTCATTTTTTCAATGCCAGTTAATTGATCTACAACTTTGGCAATACCCTCTTTGCTCATCTTATTATTTGGATTGGCAAATTGAGCTAATGCTCTAGCTGCATCAGTGTTACCGCCAGCTAACTGCAACAAAGCAGAATTTTTCATCAATTCATCTGTAGACGCTGTTTCAAGTTTTCCAACGTCCATTCCTAACATTTGTGCAAAATTAGCAACCATTTGCCTACGATCAGCAGTTGGTCCAGTAAAAGCATCTGGCGCAAGTCTTTTTATATTTTGCAATATTCCAATTCTTGTTGGCGCTTCTTTAGCTTCAGCAATTGTTCTAGGCAAATCTTCGCTAATTACATTCGCGCCTGCTGTTAATGCAGCGTTTTGTGCAGGGGCTACATTTGTAGTTAAAGGAACAGAACTTCCACCAGCAGGACCAATCAAGCGTTTTTGACCAGTTACAGGATCAACAATTTCTTGCGTTGGCGGTAATTGCTGAATGTATGCTGTTCCAGGTAAAACTGTGCCAGGCACATAAGGTGCGAATTGAGATGTAGATACTACTCCACCGCCAGCACCAGTATTGATAGGAACGCCACTTGGTTGCATAGCTGTTAATCTTGCGCCTTGATCCAAAGTTGACAATAATTTATCTTTCAAAAATTGTCTTGTGGCAGATGGATTTTTTGCTTGTTCCAAATACGGTTGAATAAGTTGATCTGCTTGATCTTTTGTTATTCCAAGAGCATTTGCTTGTTCTTCACCATATTTTTTTATCAATGCTTGCAAAGCATCTGGATTTACAGCTTCTGGATTTTGTTCAGCCGAAATCATTAGTGGATGATTAATTAAAGGCGTCAAACGATTTGCAATACCAATAACTTTTTTATTGGCAAAATCCATTTGCATACTTTGAGTTGATGTAGTTGCTTGCTTTGCTTTTTCTTCAGCTTCTGTAATGCTTGGTTGCAAAGTACCTTCTGCTTTGGCGACTTCAGCAGCTTTGGATTTAACTTCCAAAGGTGTCAGTTGTTGTTGTCGTTGATACGCTTGCGCACCTCGAGCCATGTTCACCATGTCGCCAAGTGTCATTTGCGGAGGGGCTGCAACGCCAGGTAATTGTGGAATATTAAAATCTGCCATTTTATTTACCTATTGCGTTGTAAGCATTCATGAAATTACTTCCAGAAACGTCAGAACCGCCACCTTGGTTTTTCATCAATGATGCCAAAAACCCAGCATTACCAAGATTTGATAAACCACCAGCATAAGCATTTGCCGCACCGATTTGACCAGCACCAATGGCAGATGCGCCACCAATACCAAGCTGTCCAAGGTTAGTAGCCACGTTTTGACCAAGAGCTTGCGTTTGTCCTTGCGATACCTGTCCAAGGCCAGCAATACCCGCTAAAGTGTTGTAAATGCCTGTTCGCTGATTTAAATATTGCGGTAAACCAACATTTGTAGCATAGTCGGTTGCAAATTTAGTTCTAGCCATATCAACATTAGAACCACCACCACCAACATTAGCCGATTGACCCGCAGCGCCTACGCCTTGGTTTAAACCAAAAGTAAAACCTGGCATATTTTGTAAATCTTGTGCCGTAACTTCTTTTGTGAAATATGGCAACATATCTTGAATTTTTGTCAATGCACCGTAGCCAGCTTGACGATATGGGGCCTGCTGTTGGTTCAACGTGTTGAACATTTGCATTTGTTGAGCAGCCGCATCCCGCGTAGCTTGCGCTTGCAAATCGGCAGCATTGGTTGCTGCGCTTGCTTGTTTTTGAGAACTTGCATACCCCAAAAGGGCTGATCCACCAATTGCTACAGCTACCCATGTCATGATATTTCCTTTAATTTCAACTTGTTTGCCGAATCAAATAATGCCAATGTATCTGGCTCAATCAATTCAGCTTCAATTTCATCAAGATCGGTTTTATCAGTTCTGTGAATCGTAATGCCAATAGCATCAGTCACAGCCAGAGTAACGCGTTTTGTGCCTGGCTGTGATTCAACTACATCACCCGCCTGCAAGCGTTTCATACCGTTTTCAGTCCACGCAATTATCTCCCCTTTAGCGCATAAAAAAAAGTGGGGTTCTTTATGAATTTTGCCCACAATTAGCGTCCCAGCAGGGCGGTGCAATTTTCTCATGTACATACCAAGGCTAAACAAATGTTCAGTTTGCAACTCAGCTTGCGGCATATTGACCATTTCATGCTGCAATTTCTCAATCATTTCTCGGTCAACGTGTTTTGGCAAATCCAAATCATTCAAAATACACCTCCTTGAACGCCATTTAAAGCGGTGAAATCTGTAAATTTACCGCCAGCAGGAGTTGTTAAACCAATTGTAGAGCTATTGATTGTCACGCCATCAATCGTGCCGCCTTTGATAATTGATTGATTAACAGTTTGTGTAATGACGTTTGGATTCATCAACCAAAGTAACCATTCTTGGGATGGCCGACCTGTTTTAACATCCAAAAAAGCAGAAAAAGGGATGTTAATGTTGGTATTTGGTGCGGTAGCCATTAGTTCTCACCCACTTCAGCTTTTAATTCCGCAGAAACTATGACCGCCTTTACGGGATCGCTGACAACTACCTCAAAAATCCTATCCCGCGACCAACCCAAACGCCGCCAAAGCGCACGATTTGCATATTGCCCAATTTGCCCAATGGTTACCCAATGCTCGTTTGACCAAGTAGAACCGCCATCGCTTGACCAGCGCAACATGGCTTGCGGATTAGACCCTTGGTCTGTACTTAAACCAACGCCTGGCTGAAATTGAATTTGGAATGATTCAAAATATTGTCTTTGCAAATTGTTTGTAATGTGAGGCGCTCGACGTAATCTGCGAATAGTTGCACCGTCTTCAGTATAAACAGCGTTTTCAACACTATACAGCTTGCCATTTTGATAATCACCGACAATGTACATATTGTTAAAATACGCACCGCAATTAGATCGATGGCGCGTATACACTGCGCTACTTGAATTCCAAGACAACCATTTGTGCCATGCTTTAGTAGAGGTATCAAAAACCCAAGTCAAACCATTATTGCCAACACTAGGAAATGTCACCACATACATTTCATGGCCTTCAATCTGATAAGTGTAAGCAATAGCATCTTCAACTATTTGACCAATCAAAGACTGTTCAACGGCATGGGTTGATATCCTAAGCCATGTATATCCTTGCATCAATTTGATTTGAGCAATACCGCGAGTATCACGCGAAACACAAGCAAATGAATCAGCAACACGCGCAACTGAATATTGAGCAGCGCAACCAGATTGGCTAAAAGTTCCTGGTACTCTTTGAAATGGGAAAGTGGTTATTCCCGCAATTGTGTTACCAACATCTACCCAAACTTCGCTAGTCACTTCGCCCAATAAATAAACTTGACGCCGATCAACAATAAGTGTCACTAATTGGTCAGCAGACCCATCAGCCGATCCATAAAGCGCTTGAGTTGACAAACGCGAACTAAGATCAGTACACGCCCAATTTTGTGAATTTATCTGGTTGTAAATATTGTAATTGTCAATATTATCAACAACTGATGCACCCACCCACGGGCCATCACTTGTTGGTAAAAGTGTAAATGTGTTTGTTGCAACTACCCATGTGTATCTGCTTGGCCCATCAACAATGTAAGCAATTAAACCATTCGCAGTGGTAATGTTTTCAGAAATTGATACTTGTCCTGTGTAAGTAGCCAATGTACCAATTTGAGTAGCTACCATTGAAGTATTAATTTGGTAAACAATATTACCAGCAACGGCAATTAAAATATTTTCGCCTGGCATAGTGTGCAAACCGCGCACTTCAGCATTTGCTAATTGAGTTTGCAACAAAAGTCCAGGCGTAGGATATAACGCCACAATTCCTCGCTCACCAGGTTGTTTATTAGGATCAGCTTCAGCAAAAAAGTTAATGCTCTCCTGTGCATCTTGATAAATGCTTGGCGCTTCGTAACTTGGACCGACAAAACCAAAATCTGGCATTTTTAATCCTTATCTTGCAAAACCGCCGCTCAAAATCCAGCCAGCATCTTTAGCCCTGCCAACCAACAAAGCATCTGGATACCTTGATGTTTGAATTGGTCTCATGTTTGTGCGTTTAATTGTGGCTTTAGCTTGCGCTGCATAACCTTGAATCATTGCCATTTGGATTTGATTAGATTTTCCATACATTGGCATCAAACGTTCTGCTAAACACCATCTAAGCGCAATTGAATAGGCTTGCGGCAAAACAATTGTGTCGTTGATTGACAAATATCTGCGGAAAATCGTATCCGCAAACAAGTGCATTTCACCTTGACTAGGGTTAGGCCAAACAAAAATGTTGCCCAAAATCTCGGTGGGCTGGTAATACAACGCTTTTGGCCAAGGGCCAGACAACGTTTTTAAACCAATCATCTCATAATCTTCAAGCGCCAAAATAGCCACAGGGTAATCAAGACCGCCATTGACAATAGGCACACCGTTGGAGTTTGTGTTAATTCGCACAAACGCTGAGTTAATTACCAAAGGACGTTCATAGTAAGCGCTGATTGTTGTTGACGCAACGGTTTGGGATATGCTGACTGTATATGTACCGATTTCATTAACATTACCGCCTGCCCCTGTTCCAAACCCTGTAATCGTAGTTCCCGCCGTGATGCCTGTGCCGCTTATGAATTGACCCAAAGCAATAGCGCCTGAGTTAATTGCAGTGACAGTAAGAACGTTGCCTGCAATGCTGCCGACAAAGTTAGCGCCGACCTGACCAGTTGGACCGATGGTGTATTGAGTTTGGCCTGGCGTAATAGGAAACACAATCTCAGTCTTATAAAAGACCATCATATCCTCGTTTGACCATTGGTCAAGCATATCATTAAGCATATCTAATGCATCTTGCACTTCATCAGCCGTTGGCACTTCACCAGCGGCAACAGCGCCAATGTCTTTCATTGCTCGGGTGATAATGTCAATCGGTTGTAACATGGCTTTTCCTTATGCTGCAATTTTTATTAATTAACAATCAATTGCATCGGCAAATTCTTCTTTTGTTTTTAAGTTTAAATATGCTTGGGCAATAAAATTGTTTAAATCCATATTTGGCTGAAATGAAAATGATAATTTTTGGACTAATTGCCCTTCTTTTTTATCATATACATTTACATCAAACAACATCTGATGTTTGTTACCTGAATAAGTTTCAACTTTAATGTAAGCAGCATTAAATATGCTATCTTCATCAAAATTATTTTTTAATGTTAATTTTTTAGATAAAGCCATTTTTTTTCCTTTAAATTTATTTTCCAACCCAACCAGTATTTCCTGCGCCAGTTTCTTTAACATAAAAAGATGTGCCAGCACCTCCATTAGTTCTTAAATAAATAGAACCAAGAGGCGCAATTACAACACCTTCAGGAGATGTGATGCCTGAATATATTTTTGATGTAGTACCTTGAACACCAATCGCTCCTGGGAAACGATAACTAATAAAGTCTGCAAGCAATGCAGCACTTGCGTTTGATGTAATATTGTTATCCAAAAATAAATTTGAATTGATTGTGTTTCCTGATGTTGGGGGTATGCCACTAGGAAAACTTATGTAATCACAAGCCTGCCTATCATTTTGGCTCATTAAAGAATTATTAAGATAAGAGACGTTAAGAAAAATAAGTGCTGCATTATTCCCCCCGCTATAAGGAAACTGTGGGCTACGATATAAAGCGCAGTTTTGAATTCTTAAAAATTGAATCGCTGCAATTCCTGAAGCCGATCTTAGATGTAATCCGCAAGCAACCAATTCTCCCGTGATATTTGTTAAACATATATCTTGTATAAATCCACCCGCATACGATGCAGATGAATCATAAATTTGCATACCAGCAGCCATCAAAGCTACGTTTGTAGGCGGTTGACGGTCGTAACCCAATAACGGATCAATCCAAGAACCATCATTTTGTTGTCCATCTTGGTATTGACCATTGCCTGAAAAATCAGAATTATTTACATACAGATGTTTTCTGATTTCTTGAAAATATAAACCATTTAAACGGTTAAAAGAAAATTGACAGCCCTCAAATGCTAAATTATCTACAGGGCAATCTACGCCTGTTGTAATGCCAACCGCAAAACCTTGCGCATTGCAAAATCTTACTTGCACATTGAACATTTCAGTATTTTCTAAACCGCGTTTGAACCATATACCATTGTTGCCAGTTCCAATAACAGTAATGTCTCTAATTGGGGCATGGTTCGCACCCGCATAAACAGTTGGTACTGCGGTAGCAATGCCTGATTGCAATGTTGCTCTATGAAAGCCAACAACGGCAAAACCTTGAATATTTATGCGTTTTCCATTAGCGCATTCAAGAATGTTTCCGTTGAAATCAGAAACAATACAACATCCATATGCCGTTCCAGCAATCATTTGGGCAAACGTAAATGCAAGTCCTTGTGCATTTCTATCAAAATAATAGTTGCCGTTTGGTGTTGAACCAAGAACTGGAACACCTGTAGGGCTAAGTAAATAGTATGGATCAGCACTACCAGGCTGACCACTTAAAGAACGAATAATAGCATTGCCTATTTGTAATGTTGTTGCAGTGTAATAACGTTTATCTTGCAAAAAGATCGCAACATTGTTTGCAGCAGAATAATTAAATGCTAATTGCAATGCGGCTGCATCATTTGTTACACCATCGCCAACAGCGCCAAAATCCTCAACTGTGAGGTTTGTCGTGTTTATCATTGAAAAACTTACTTTTGTGAGGCTCATTTTTATTCCTTAACTTTTATTAAGCTATAGGTTTTGGGGGGTTAATGACAGAATTAACAAAAAGTTCTACCATACTGTCTAATTCTCCATCATTACAAATAATCAACGTTTCATATTTAATCCCATTGATAAGAATTGAAATTAAGGTTTTATTTTCGTTAGTTTCTACAATTGTATATTCCATTATGTACTCGCAGTTGTTCTGAATGATGTAACTTTAAAAACAGTTGATCTTGCACTAGCAAAAAGTTTATAAGAACCACCACTAGAATAAAATCGATAATCTCCAGATGCAGATGTATTTGTAAAATACGCAGTTGTAGTGGAGTTGCTTATAACTTGAGTTCCACCACCGCCACAAAGAAGCAAAGCATTACATCCACTAAAGCCTGAATCGCAAACAAGAATTAGTCCCGAAAAATTAGCACCAAAATCAATAGAGTTTCCTGAACTAACCGTAACTGAACAAGTTGCCCCGTCAAACGTTGGCGTAGGGGCTAAAGTTGCGTAAGTTAAAGCAATTAAAGATGTGCTTGTTTGGTTAAAGCCAGGCATACTTAAATTGCCTGATGTTCCCAAATTTCCGATTGACGTACTTCCATTTGTACCGAAACCTAAAGGGATAGAACTACCAGTAGTAATACCTTTACCAGTTGTGCTTATGACTACATTGCCAGTAGATAAAGTTTGATCCCCAACTATTGTAGGCGTAGTAATTGATGGGCTTGTTGAAAATACCAAATTGGTGCTGGTTGTACCAGTTGCACCTGATGCTGTATATCCAGTAATGTTGTTGAAAGACGCAATTCCAGCAGAAGATGCATTTGTTCCACCATTGGCAACAGGCAATATGCCTGATATATGCGTTGTTAAACCAATTTTCCCCCAACTAGGAGCTATTGATATACCACCTGAAATTAAAGCATTACCTGTTGCAACATCAGGTAATTTGGCTAATGTGCTAGTAGAATCTGCATAAATTAAATCTCCAACCGCAAATGATGTTAAGCCAGTTCCACCAGCAGAAGCAGGACGAACTCTCCAACCAATTACTTGCACCACGTTAGAATTGTCTTTATAAAACAATTTACCATCAGTAATGTTTATTCCCAATTCACCAGCCGCAAGATTTCCAGCAGTTGGCGTATTAGTGGCTGTACTAGAGTAGTACAGTTGAATTGGAGTAAAACCAGTTTGTGCCATGTTATTCCTTAATTAAACATGACTTCAATTGAAGAAGTGTAAGGAGGTGCAGTAGAAAATGTTAAAACTGCCCCCGCCAAACTGTATGTGTTTTTTTGTTGATATACACCATTAATGTATACAGAAGTAAAGTTTTCACCAAAAGGAGCTAAACTTAAAGTAAAATTTACAGTTACACCATCACCAGTAAAATTTTGAACTTGATTTGATGCCGCACCAATACCTGAAATGTTGTCGTAAGTCGCAATTAATGTGCTTGCTGCCGTAAAAATTGAAAATTTGTAAGAGCTAGCAGTCAGCCAAATTTCTCCAGTTGATACACGACCAGCGGAATTTAAAACAATTGGATTTGCATGGGCAATATTTCCAGCACTTGTTGTGTAAGTGGTTTGTGGCGTTGTTGTACCCGCTGCATAGGTGTATATCAATCCACCCGATAATACTGTTCCATCGTTATTAAAGAATTGCCATCCTGCGCCTCCGATTGGTGATAAAAATACAGCCATATTTTTTCCTTAAATATTTGGTGTGAAAACTTGCGGCAACCAAGGAGCAATAACAGTCTTTTGACTTTCTAACGTTGCCAATTGTTCATCTAAACGTGTTTTGACCTGTGCGCCAATGTCATCAGTTACCCATTTAATAACCATTTCTTCAGTTATATCTGCAAAAGGTACATTTAGAGCAGGCTCGGCAAATTTCCACCATCCCTCAGTTTCAACTGTATTATCGCCCTTTACTTCAGCGCAAAAATACCGTGTGCTGGTAATCAACTCGCCATCAGCTTGTATTTCTAAAATTTTCCACATCAGAATGTGCCTCCTGTAACACCACCAGTAGACGTTAAAACGCCCGTAGATGGATTAAATTTGAGTTTAGTGGATGATACCTTCATTGGCAAATTTCCTGAAGTAGAAGTCACCCAAGACAAGTACATATCGGATGCTGTGCTGGTGTCATCAGTGATGGCAACATTCGTTGCATTTGTTGCGGTTGTGGCTGTAGTTGCGCTTGTAGCACTTGTTGCGGTAGCTGCATTGCCACCAATAGATAAATTAGCTACTGCGGTTGTGCTAGATACTACAAATGGGGCTGTTCCTGTTGTTACAGTTGAAGTAATTACACCAGATGCTGATAGAGTAGTAAATGCGCCTGTTGTGGGAGTTGTAGCACCAACTGTGCCATTAATATTGATTGATGCTGTGCCTGTAAGGTTAGTTACTGTTCCGCTAGAAGGTGTACCTAATGCACCACCCACTGAATATTTATTGTTAAAAGTAGTCCAATCAGTACTTGTAAGATAACCACTAACAGCAGTTGTGGCTGCAGACATAGATATAGCAGGGTTAGCACCTCCACTAGATACTACGGGCGCAGTTCCAGTTACAGTCAAAACACCTACAGGTACATCTCCTGAGCCTAGAAGATTTGTGCCATTGACTGTTTTAATGTTTGTGCCACTAACTAAAGCAGCTTGTTTGTTGTTAAAAGTATTCCAGTCGGTAGAACTTAAAACTCCACGATTTGTAGCAGATGCAGTAGGTACATTTAATGTAATAACTGGAGTTGTTGTATTTGTAACCACACTAGAACTTAGGTCTGTGCCAGTTGTGCCTAAAGTTAAAGCTGCAACGCTAGTAACAGTACCTAAATTGCCTGTTAAAGCTACACCATTAGCACTTAAAACACCTGTAGAAGGTACAAAACTTAATTTTGTAGAGCTTGTGGTTGCAGAATTATTCCCTGTTGTTGCTACTGATAAAACAGGATAATAAGTAGAAACAGAGCTTGTATTATCTGTAATAGCAATATTGGTAGCATTAGTTGCTGTTGTTGCTGTTGTAGCAGACCCTGCCGAACCGTCAATGCTTGTGCCTGTCAAGCTGATTGATGCTGATGCCCTGTTAAGCAATACCGCAGTTGTGCCAATGTAAATCGTGGAATTACCCAAAACCGCGCTAGGAATAGTTCCCGACAGATTACCCGCTGTCAAACTAGTCAGACTTGCGCCCGACCCGCTGAATCCTGTAGCCGTTAAAACGCCTGTAGAGGGTACATATTGCAGCTTAGTTGAGCTGACGTACTCAGTCGTTAAATTACCCGCTGTAGCGGCTGCAAACAAAGGATAACGGGTGCTTGCGGTGGTTGTATCGTCAGTTACTGTGGTATACGCCGTAGGAGTAACCCAGCTCGGTGCGCTTGAGCCGTTTGACTGTAAAACCTGTCCAGTAGTGCCAACAGCGGTTACCGCCAATGCACTTGTACTAGCACCATAAACTATGCCGCCAGCAACAAAAGCAGCCGATTGCCCTGTGCCGCCTCGGTTATAAGCAATAGTTGATCCGTTCCATGTGGCGCTTGTAATAGAACCAGCGTAATCTAAAGTATTTGTTGACCAAGATACATTGGATGGGGTTAAATCGTGTTTGTCCCAACTACCAGCGGCGGGCGTATTAGTCAATAAATTAACAACAACATATCCACCAGAGTTTATTGTGGCAACAGTTGTAGAAGAGTTATTTTGAACAGTAATAGTGCCGGAACTTTGATTGTTATTAAATGTAAATGTTGCCCCAGCAGGCAAAGTAGTCGCATCAGGCAACCTTATTATTTGTCCACCGGAACCAGTTATTTGATAATTTTGGGCAGTTGATGCCGTTAAAACTATTGTTGTTCCGCTTGCCGCTTGTGATACATAACTTTCAAACAAACAATTAGTGGTGATATTCCCATTGGCATCACGCAAAACAACAGAATTTGCACCACTTGAACTTGTAACGCCTGTACCGCCATTGGCCACATTTAGCGTTCCTGACAAAGTTATTACGCCAGTTGTATTGCTTGATGGCGTAAATCCTGTTGTTCCAGCAGAAAATGTGCTTACAAAACTGCCTGACAAGGCCGATGTAGGAATGGTCGTAGAAGCTGTTACAGCGCTTGTGTCGTTGCCATATAGATAACCAGTAAGACCTAGCGTTTTAAGCGTTGTAACCGCCGCAGAACCGCCTGTAATAGCCACAGCATTAGCGTTTTGGGTTGACATTGTGCCAAGCCCAGTAATATCTGTATTTGGAATGGTGGAAACAGTGCTAAATGCAGATGTTCCACTTGCTTTCAAATATCCAGCAGTAAATGTGGTAGCGCCCGAACCACCATAGGCCACACCAATTGTGCCTGCATTCCAAGTACCCGCAGTAAGCGTTCCAACACCAGTTATACCGGTGTAAAAGCCTGAAATCCTTGCGGTATCAATCGTTCCCGATGTGATTTGGGTAGCTGCAATAGCAATATTGGTATCAGCCAACGCGGTTAATTGACCTTGCGCGTTAACAGTTGCGGTCAAAGTCTTGGATGTCGAGCCGACCGATGCCGCGGTCACACCAGTATTGGTAATGCTAAATGTGTTAGATGCAAGCGTTAACCCTGTGCCTGCAAAATAAGTGCTGGCCGCTGAGAATTGCACCCAAGGCATGGCAGTAACGCCAATTGTGCCGCTAGTGGGCGCAGTACAAACCCAGCCGGTGTTAGCTTGGCCGCCATTCAAAATGACGGTGTACGCGCCTGCCACTTCCGACCACACATCCATATCTGTTGATCGAGTCCACGAGCTGGCCGATGCAATGTAGATACCATTTTGGGAACTTGTAGACTGATTCTTTACAAGCACTCGGTCGCCGGCAACAGTCGTGTAGCTGTCAATTGTCTGCAAACCCGACAAGGTGATATTTACCGTGGTAGCTACCGCACACGCGGCTTTTGGTCCTAAACCCTGTGCAACCGTGTCAACATAAAACTTGTTAGCAATATCAGTGTTTGCCGATGGGGTCGTGCTAATTGACCCAGTGGTAGTAGATATATTAGTAAAAACCCCAGTAGACGGTGTAATTGACCCGATAGGGCTTGAATCCAGCGTACTAAGGGTAATCGCTAACCCCGACTGAATAGGGTTTAAAGTGGCGTAAAAAGGCTGACCCTGACCAATAAAAGTTTGAAACGTGCCATTAACTGCAAAGTACGCTTGTACCGGCAGTAAGTTTTGGTCTAAGACTTTGGCCGGATCAGCCATGCCTGCTCCTTAAGATTGGTCGGCAGCGGGTGTAACGTACAAAGTGCCAGTAGCAGACGCGCTGATAGCTGTTACATAGTACGGTGTGGTTGAGGTAGCCAAAATGATGGGAAGCGTCATGCCAGCAGGCAAAACGTAATCAGCAGGCGTACCATCAGTAGGCAACACGGCAGCGCCAGGGTCAGTCGGACCCCATTTGATAGCAATCGGCGATGTGCCGGTGTTAAGAAATGAGGTGTAATTGATCTGGTCGTTGGTCGTGTCGTCAATCAAAACAGCGGCGTGTGAGCTGCTGGTTACCGACAAAGCATAAGTCTTGCCGGCATTGCGTTGGACTGATGAGCTGGCCATAATTAGCCTGCCGTTGAGGGTAATGGACCTTCGGCGCGCACAATTTGGAACTCATACAAACCAGCGCTAGGAGTAACTGAGCCAGCTGTAAAGTTACCAAATTGAACAGTCAGAACGTTTGCAGTCAAGCAATCGGCTTCAACTATAAACACACCGCTTATTTGGTTAGCAATATAACCTTGAGCAAGGATAATGTCGGTGGTTTGCAAGCCAGGCACAGAGAACGTTTGATTGCTAGTTGCTTGAGCAGAAACGGCTGTTGGTGTGATATTGATTGAAATGTAAAAAGTTTCGTGGGAATTGCCACGAGTGACGGTCGTTGAAGACATGATGATTCCTTTTAAAGAATGAATTGATTGTACTATCAGAAAAAGAAAAAGCCACCCCTTTTGAGAGTGGCCTTCTCTTAGGTC
>Ga0136641_1000277_pt1 | contig 21901 bp, 18 predicted proteins | sample EliLak1302023Y_FD_115312 | JGI IMG/M metagenome (GOLD analysis project Ga0136641, IMG submission 115312) | Freshwater microbial communities from Elizabeth Lake, Yosemite National Park, California, USA - 13020-23Y | ecosystem: Environmental > Aquatic > Freshwater > Lake ...
CTCAAGCCTACCCGCACCCCTTGCGCCCTGGTGATGGCCGGGGGTACGGGCGGGCACATCTTCCCGGGCCTGGCGATTGCGCAAGCCTTGCGGGATAAGGGCTGGCGGGTGCATTGGATGGGCGCACCGGGCAGTATGGAAAGTCGCCTGGTGCCGCCGCGCGGGTTTGCGCTGGAAACCATTGCCTTTTCCGGTGTACGGGGCAAAGGGCTCGCCAGTCTCGCGTGGCTGCCGCTGCGCCTGCTGCGCGCTTGCTGGCAAAGCCTGGCCGTACTGGGCCGGGTTCAGCCCGATGTAGTTTTAGGCTTTGGCGGTTATATCAGCCTGCCCGGCGGATTAATGAGCGCGCTCAAACGCATACCGCTGATGGTGCACGAGCAAAACTCGGTAGCCGGGGCGGCCAACAAAGTGTTGGCGCGTGTGGCACACCGCACATTCAGTGCCTTTCCCCATGCGCTGCCTACAGGGCAGCATGTGGGTAACCCTTTGCGCGCCGAGTTTCTGGTGCAACACCCACCGGAGCAACGCTTCGCGGGGCGTATGGGGCCTTTGCAGATTTTGGTGCTGGGCGGAAGTTTGGGGGCCAGTGCGCTCAACCGCATCGTGCCGCAAGCACTCGCTTTAATGCCTGCTAGCGCGCGCGCCGACGTTATCCACCAAAGCGGCGAGCAGCATATCGATGCGCTGCGCACCCACTACGCGCAAGCCGGTGTGCAAGCCACCCTGGTGCCTTTTATCGACGACACCGCCAGCGCCATGGCGCGGGCCGATCTGGTCATTTGCCGCGCCGGTGCCAGTACCGTAACCGAAATTGCGGCGGTGGGCGCAGCGGCTTTGTTCATTCCCTTCCCTGCTGCCGTCGATGACCACCAAACACACAATGCCCGCTTTCTGGCAGACCAAGGCGCTGCAAGCTTCATGCTGCAAGCCAGCCTGACCCCCCAAGAGCTGGCCCACTGGCTGCAAACCTGTGACCGGGCCACTTTGCTGCGCACCGCGCAAGCAGCAAAAGGCCTGCAAAACTTGGCGGCTACCACGGCAATTGTGCAGGCTTGTGAGGAGATCGTCGCATGAAGCACGCGGTACGCCATATTCACTTTGTCGGTATCGGCGGCTCGGGCATGTCGGGCATTGCCGAAATCTTGCACAACCTGGGCTACCGCATCAGCGGCTCGGATCTGAGCGACAGCGCCGCGCTGCAACGCTTGAACTCTTTGGGCATACGCACCTTTGTCGGCCACCATACCGAGCATGTGGCAGGCGCCGACGCGGTGGTGACCTCCACCGCAGTACAAGCCACCAACCCCGAGGTATTGCAAGCGCGGGTGATGCATATCCCGGTGGTGCCGCGTGCGCTGATGCTGGCCGAGCTGATGCGCCTCAAGCAAGGCATCGCGATAGCCGGTACGCACGGCAAAACCACCACCACCAGCCTGGTGGCCAGCGTGCTGGCCGAAGCCGGGCTGGACCCGACTTTTGTCATCGGCGGGCGCCTCAACAGTGCCGGCGCCAATGCGCGTTTGGGTCAGGGCGATTACATCGTGGTCGAGGCAGACGAGTCCGACGCCTCTTTCCTCAACTTGCTGCCGGTAATGGCGGTGGTCACCAACATCGACGCCGACCACATGGAAACCTATGGGCACGACTTTGGTCGCTTGCAGCAAGCCTTTGTCGATTTCCTGCACCGCATGCCGTTTTACGGTACGGCCGTACGGTGCACCGATGACGCCGCAGTGCGCGCCATTGTCGACCAGGTGACCTGCCCGGTCACCAGCTACGGCACCAACGCCGATGCCCAGGTGCGCGCACTCGATATCCAGGCGGTCAAGGGACAGATGCATTTTTGGGTGCAAAGGCGCAACGGGGTGACCTTGCCCGACCTGGAGATTGTGCTCAACCTGCCGGGCCACCACAACGTGCTCAATGCGCTATCGGCTATTGCGATTGCGGTAGAACTCAATATCCCCGACGCAGCGGTGCAAAAAGCCTTGCGCGAGTTCAAAGGCGTGGGCCGGCGCTTTCAGCGCTATGGCGACCACGGCCTACCCGATGGCGGCAGTGTGACGGTGGTGGACGATTACGGGCACCATCCCGTGGAAATGGCCGCGACGCTAGAAGCTGCGCGGGGCGCCTTCCCCGGTCGGCGTTTGGTGCTGGCCTTCCAGCCACACCGCTTTACCCGCACCCGCGACTGTTTTGAAGACTTTGTCAAAGTCATGGGCTTGGCCGATATGGTCTTGCTGGCCGAGGTCTATTCAGCCGGTGAAGCGCCTATCGTGGCCGCTGACAGCCGCGCCCTGGCCCGCGCCATGCGCGTGCGCGGCAATACCGACCCCGTCTTTGTGGACGCGATCAGTGACATGGCCGTGGCCGCGCTGCGCAATGCACAAGATGGCGATGTCTTGCTGTGCATGGGCGCGGGCTCTATCAGTGCGGTGCCCGGACAGATCGTGGCGCTATTGCAGAGTAAGAATACGCAGGAGGCCAGCGCATGAGCACAACGCGTTCCTTGCAGGCGAGTGCGATGGGCAAAGTCGCTGTATTGATGGGCGGCAGTTCGGCCGAGCGGGACATCTCTTTGATATCAGGCCAAGGCGTACTGACGGCCTTGCAATCGCGCGGCGTCGATGCCCACGCATTTGACCCGCAGCAGCGTTCGCTGTGGGAGCTTAAGGACCAAGGATTTAGCCGCTGTTTTATCGCCCTGCATGGCCGCCATGGCGAGGACGGCACGGTGCAAGGTGCGCTGGAATTATTAGGTATTCCGTACACCGGCTCGGGTGTGATGGCGTCCAGCATCGCCGTGGACAAGGTCATGACCAAGCGTATTTGGCTGGCCCAAAGTCTGGCCACACCGGCTTACCGCGTGCTGGGGCCACAGGCGCAAAGTGATGCGCTGCAACTGCAGGAACTCCACCTTGCCTTGGGCCTGCCATTTATTGTCAAGCCGCCGCATGAGGGCTCGTCTATCGGCGTTACCAAGGTGATGGATGCAGCGCAGACCCCCGAGGCAGTCAGCCTGGCCGCACGTTATGACCGCGATGTGCTGTGCGAGGAATTTATCGGCGGTCAAGAATTGACCTGCCCGGTGATAGGCAGTGGCGCTGACGCCCGAGCGCTGCCCATCGTACGGATCGAAGCGCCCGAGGGCGCTTACGATTACCAGAACAAATACTTCACTGACGTGGTGCGCTACCACTGCCCTAGCGGCCTGCAGCCAGCGCAAGAACAAAGCATCCAGGCCATGGTGCTGGCCGCTTACCGGGCGCTGGGCTGCCGAGGTTGGGGACGCGCCGATTTGATGCTGCGCGCCAGCGACGGTCAGGCGTTTTTGTTGGAAATGAATACTTCGCCGGGGATGACCAGCCATTCGCTGGTGCCTATGTCGGCCCGCGCAGCAGGCATTTCCTACGAAGACCTGTGCCTGCAATTGCTGGCCAGCGCGGCGCTCGATGCCGACGGTACACGAGGGAGGGCCGCATGAAACGCGACGAAGCCCCAGCCCTGGATGTTCGCCTGATGAACGCAGCGGCCATTGTCTTGTTTGCCGGCTTTGTGCTGGCCTGTGCGCTAGCGTTCACGCGCTGGTTGGCTAGCAACAAAGTATTTGCCTTCCAAGGCATTACCGTGATTGGCGATGTCAACCACTGCAACGCGGCAACCGTGCGCGCGCATGTGGTCTCGCGCGTAAAAGGTACTTTTTTCAGCATGGACTTAGGCAACACCCGCGACGCCTTTGAAGCGATTCCTTGGGTGCGCAAAGCAGTGGTACACCGCGACTTCCCCAACCACTTACGCGTTAAGTTGCAAGAGCATCAAGTTGTAGCCTATTGGGGCGATGAAAGCGAGCAGCGCCTGCTCAATAGTTACGGCGAAGTGTTTGATGCCAATACCGGCGAAGTCGAGCAATACGGCCTGCCGCGCCTCAATGGCCCGCAAAGCCAAAGCGCGCAAGTGCTTGCCGCCTACCGATTGATGGAGCCGCAGTTCACGCTGCTCAACCTGACGATTGAATCCCTGGACTTAAGCGTCCAAGGCAGCTGGCGTATCACCCTGGCCGGTGGCGCACTCATTGAAGCCGGGCGCGGCGATAGCGAAGCGCTAGCCAAGCGCACGCAGGCGTTTTTGAAAACCCTGACCCGCGTAGTGGCCCGCTATAGCCGGCCGCTGGCTTCTCTTGAGTCAGCCGATTTGCGGCATGAAAACGGCTATGCCATCCGCTTGCGTGGCGTCAGCACGCTGGCAGCAAGCGCGTCCCCCACTCCATGATGAACAACACAACAGGTAACTAGCTATGGCCCGCGAATACAAAGACTTAGTCGTTGGACTGGACATCGGAACTGCCAAAGTGATGGCGGTGGTGGCCGAAGTGCTGCCCGATGGCAGCCTGCGCTTGGCAGGCTTCGGCTCGGCACCGAGCAGCGGTCTCAAGCGCGGCGTGGTCGTCAATATCGATGCCACCGTGCACAGCATTCAGCAAGCACTCAAAGAAGCGGAGTTGATGGCTGATTGCAAAATCACCCGGGTCTATACCGGCATTACCGGCAGCCATATCCGGGGCCTGAACTCGAGCGGTATGGTGGCGATCAAAGACCGGGAAGTGAGCCAGGCCGACGTCACGCGTGTAGTGGAAACCGCCAAGGCCATCCACATCTCCAGCGATCAGCGTCTGTTGCTGGTAGAGCCGCAGGAATTTGTGATCGACGGCCAAGACGTGAAAGAACCCATTGGCATGAGCGGCATGCGTCTGGAAGCCAAGGTGCATATCGTTACCGGTGCACAAAGTGCCGCCGAAAACATCATTAAATGCGTACGCCGTTGCGGTTTGGAAGTAGAGCAGCTCATGCTCAACCCCCTGGCCTCTAGCCTGTCGGTGCTGACCGAAGACGAGCGCGAGCTCGGCGTGGCCCTGGTGGACATTGGCGCCGGCACCACGGATATTGCGATCTTCACCAATGGCGCCATCCGCCACACCGCTGTGATCCCGATTGCCGGGGACCTGATTACCAGCGACATCGCCATGGCGCTGCGCACTCCGACCAAGGACGCTGAAGAAATCAAAGTCGAAAGCGGGCACGCCAAGCAAGTGCTGGTAGATCCCGAAGTGCAAGTGGAAGTGCCCGGCTTGGGCGACCGAGGCCCACGCATGCTCAGCCGCCAGGCGCTGGCAGGTGTGATTGAGCCGCGCATAGAAGAAATCTTCACCCTGGTCAACCAGGTCATGCGCGAGTCGGGCTACGAAGAAGTGTTGTCCTCGGGCATTGTGCTCACCGGTGGCAGTTGCCTGATGCCAGGCATGGTGGAGCTGGGCGAAGATATTTTTCTCAAGCCAGTGCGCCGGGGCATTCCCCAGTACGCCAACGCCCTGTCCGACATGGTGGCGCAACCCCGCGCCGCCACCGTGATGGGCTTTTTGGAAGAAGCCCGTATCGCGCGCATGCGCGGTATCAAAGTAGCCCAAAAAGGCGGCAGCGTGAAGAGCGCCTTTGCCCAGATTCGTGATTTTTTTGCAGGAACTTTCTAAATGAAAAACTCCCCGCTCGCGCGCCGCCGTCGTTGGTACCACAGCGCTTCGCTCTATTTGTGGATGGCGCGCGCCGGGCCGCCACCCGACCCTGTTTGTTTCCCTGTCCCTTTCTCATTTTTTCGTATCGCTACATCTACATTAGGAGCCACACATGACTATTGAACTCATCGAAGAAGAAATCTTCAACCAGGGAACCCTCATCAAAGTCATTGGCGTGGGCGGCGGCGGCGGCAATGCGGTCGAATACATGATTCAGTCCCACGTCACTGGTGTGGAATTCATTTGCGCCAACACTGATGCGCAGGCGCTCAATCGCAGCACCGCGCACCGCACGATCCAGCTAGGCGAAACCGGCCTGGGTGCAGGCAGCCGCCCGCACAAAGGTCGCGCTGCGGCAGAGTTGGCCGAAGCGGATATCCGCAACGCCATCGAAGGCGCCAATATGCTATTTATCACAGCCGGCATGGGCGGCGGCACCGGCACCGGTGCCGCCCCCATCATCGCGCGAGTGGCCAAGGAGATGGGCATTCTTACGGTAGGCGTGGTGACCAAGCCTTTTGAGTTTGAAGGTGGCCCGCGTATGAAAAATGCCGACGAAGGCCTGGCCGAATTGGAAGCCAATGTCGATTCGCTGATCGTAGTGCTCAACGAAAAACTGCTGGAAGTGCTGGGCGACGATATCAGCCAAGACGAAGCTTTTGCCTATGCCAACGATGTGTTGAAAAACGCCGTAGGCGGTATTGCCGAGATCATCAATGTGCCCGGCCATGTGAACGTCGACTTTGAAGATGTGCGTACCGTGATGGGTGAACCCGGCAAAGCGATGATGGGCACCGCCCTGGCGAAAGGCCCGGACCGCGCGCGCATTGCCGCCGAACAAGCCGTGGCCTGCCCGCTGCTGGAAGGCATCGACCTGTCCGGTGCCAAAGGCGTGTTGGTGCTGATCACTGCGGCCAAAGGCTCGCTCAAATTGAGCGAGTCCAAGCTGGCGATGAACACCATCCGCGCCTACGCTTCGCCCGAAGCGCATGTCATCTACGGCACCGCTTACGACGATTCGCTGGGCGAAGACGTGCGCGTCACCGTGGTCGCCACGGGCTTGAGCCGTCCACGCCGCACCGCGCCTCCGCTGCAAGTGTTGCGCACCGGCACCTACGACGCGGCGCCCTCGCCCATGGCCAACACCCATGCGGCCATGTCGGCAGGCACCATGCAACGCAGCATGGGCAACACCACCATGGCGTCGGCCTCGGGCATGGGTGGCAGCACCGGCATCAGCGCTCCAGCACAAGCGGGCGCCTCCACCGACTACGGCACCCTTAGCACCCCCGCCGTCTGGCGCGGCAGCCGAACGACCGCAGCGCAAAAAGTCGATGCGCTATCGAGTGGCGGTATGGATGACTACGAAATCCCGGCCTTCTTGCGCAAGCAGGCGGATTGATTTTTCGACCGGCCATCCGCCGCTGTGATCTTAAGCAGGCCGGTGCGGGCATCTAGCCCACCGGCCCGCTTGAAGCCGACCCGCTTTTACAATCTCCACGTGCTGCAACAAAGAACCCTTAAGTCCCTCACCCGCGCCGTCGGCGTGGGCTTGCACAGCGGCCAGCGTGTAGAAATCACTTTGCGTCCGGCCGCGCCGGGCACCGGCATTGTGTTTCGGCGGGTGGACTTGCCCCACCCCGTTGATATAGCGGTATCGCCGCAGGCGGTTACCGATACGCGGCTCGCTTCCACCTTGTCTCACGGGGACGCCAAAGTGCATACCGTCGAGCACCTGATGTCGGCCTGCGCCGGCTTGGGCGTGGACAATTTGTATGTTGATATCAATGCCGAGGAAGTTCCTATCCTGGACGGGTCGGCAGCTTCCTTTGTTTTTCTGTTGCAAAGTGCCGGTATTGAATTTCAAAACGCGGCGCGCCGCTTTATCCGCGTCAAAGCACCCATCTCGGTGCAACACGGCCAAGGCGCCGATCTCAAATGGGCGATTTTGGATCCCTACCATGGCTTTAAGCTCAGTTTTGCCATCGACTTTGCGCATCCGGCGGTGGACTCTACCGGGCAAAGCGTGGACTTTGACTTAAGCCAAGACTCGTATGCACGCGATATTGCACGGGCGCGCACCTTTGGCTTTACCAAAGACGTGGAAATGATGCGCCAAAACGGCCTGGCTTTGGGTGGCGGTCTGGACAATGCCATTGTGATGGACGACTACAAAGTGCTCAATTCCGATGGCCTGCGCTATGACGATGAATTTGTAAAGCACAAGATTTTGGACGCTATGGGCGACCTGTATTTGCTAGGGATGCCCTTGCTGGCGCACTACCGCGCCCACCGCTCCGGCCATGCCCTCAACAACCAATTGCTGCGCCAACTCCAAGCCCAGCCGCAGGACTGGGAAGTAGTGACATTTGACGATGCGCGCAGCGCGCCCAAGGGCTTTGCGCAATTGGCGCCCGCCTGGTAACAAGGCCTAAACCGCAGCCGAATTCTCAGTGGCTGCGCCCCGATTTGTAACCCGCACCCGCGCCAATGCCCTGCGCTTTGGCAATACGTGCCATAGCCGCACCAGCATGGGCATGGGTAATGGCCAAGCCCAACGCGTCGGCGGCATCCGGTCCCGGTAGTCCCGGTAGTTCTAACAAACGGCGCACCATCTCGCGGATTTGCATTTTGTCGGCTCGGCCATACCCGGCCACCGCCTGCTTCATTTGCAAAGCGGTGTATTCGGCCACCGGCAATTTGGCCTGCACCAAGGCACTGATCAAGGCGCCGCGCGCCTGGCCCAGCAGCAAAGTCGACTGCGGGTTGACATTCACAAATACGATTTCCACTGCCGCGCAATCGGGCTGGTAACGTTGCACCACTTCGGCTAAACCCTCAAACAAGGCCCGAATGCGATCGGGCAAAGCCTGGCTGGCCAGGCCCTGTGTGCTGATGGTGCCGCTAGCCACGTAGCGCAGGCTGCTGCCTTGTTGATCCAGTACGCCAAAGCCGGTCGTGCGTAAGCCGGGATCAACGCCCAAAATTCTCATGGCGCACTGGTACCCGGCAGACGGGCATCGGGCATGCGGGCGACGATGACACTGGCACGGGCACTGAGGTAGTCCGAATTAGGCAGTTTTTCAAAATAGCGCGGCCGAGGCAGCATCACGGCCAAGCGCGCCGCTTCCCAGGGACTGAGTTGCGCCGCAGACTTGCGGAAATAGTGGCGCGCGGCCGCTTCCGCGCCAAACACGCCATCGCCCCATTCCACGCTATTGAGGTAGATTTCCAAAATACGTTGCTTACTGAGCAACTTTTCCATGAGCAGGGTAATCAGCATTTCCTGGCCTTTGCGCAGCAAGCTGCGTTCGCCGGACAAAAACAGATTCTTGGCCAATTGCTGACTGATGGTCGAGCCACCGACCACTTTGACCGGACGGGTTTCGCGGCCATTTTTAGCTTTGGCTGCCTGCTGCGCGGCACGCTCTTCGGCCTTGCTGTTTTTAGACCAGGCTTTCTCCAAGGCCGCCCAGTCGATGCCATCATGGCTGGCAAAGCTGTCGTCCTCGGAGGCGATCACCGCACGCTTGAGCGCCTGCCCTAGTTGCGCATCGTCACGCCAGCGCTGACTCCAGCGCACACTGCCCTGCTCCCGTAATTGGCGCCAGACCTGCGATCGCTCAAAGCTCGTGGACTGCGGATCGATCCAAGCCATGGCCGCAATGCGCAGCGCAAAATACAGTTGCAAGCCCAGAGCCGCCAGGCACAGCAAACCGAGTAATCGCAATACAGCCATCAGCTTCCCTCCAAGGCCGCGGTACCTCGGTCTGGGACGCACTGCCAGAGTGACAAAGGGGTTGGCGCCATGGAGTGCACGGTGTCAAGCCGATTCCGGGGTATCCAGTACATCGACGGCAATGGTAATCGCGCCAACCAAGTCTTCTTCATCGTCACCCTCAAGCGCTGTGGCGGAGGTGCCGTCAGCGCCCTCACCATCGACTTGCTCCGGGATGTCCAGACGTTCGAGCACCGTGGCGGACACATCCAGGGTCATCAGATCCACCGCACCCAGACGCAGACGCACTTGTGCGCCGCGCGGCAGCCCGGGGCCTGCGGCAATCGCCAGCACCAGGGGCAAGTCATCGGCACGCGCCATACCGTCTTTGATCACCGTGGCGACTAACTCCGCGATGGCGTTCTGATGCAGGTATTGCAAAGTCCAAAAACGCTCCATCGCTGCTTGGTAGCTGTTGTACGCGGCGTAGGTGGCCTCGAAGGCCGAAATAATGGAAAAAAGTTGTGCGTCTTTGGGCTTAAATGGCGCAGCCAGTGCGGCTGTGCTGCCATGGCGCACACAGGCGATGATTTGCCATTGGTTCACCAAATCGGTGTAGCGGCGCAGCGGCGAGGTACTCCAGGCATAGCTGGGCACGCCGATGCCGGCATGCGGCAAGGCCTTGGTGCCCATGCGCACTTTCACGCCCGGCGCCATCGATGCCTGGCTGCGGTAAATCGCGGGCACGCCCAGGCTGGCCAGCCACTGGCCCCAGGTGCTATTGGCCAAAATCATGGCCTCGGCCACGATCAGGTCCAGCGGTGCACCGCGTTGGCGTACGCTGATCTGCACGGCCTCATCGCCCACTGGCTCTCCGGCCTGTAAGCTGGGCAAGCGGAAGTTGTAGTCGGGTCGGTTAAAGCTTTCGGGCTTGCCGCGCACCACTTCACGCCCGGCTTTGTGGGCACAGGCAAAGCGATGCAAAAAAGCCAGCTGTGTGTGCAAAGCCGTGGCCGCTCCCCGCTGGCTATCAGCACTCTCATCGCAGGGGACTTGCGCCGCTTGCAACCAATCCTCAGTGACCAGGCTGTCGAGCTGGTCGTGGCGCAGGTTGTGGCTGATGGGCACGCTTTCGATACGGGTTTCGCTGTGCTGAATTTCTAGACTTTGCTCATCGATAGTGACATAGAGCGAGAGCGCCGGGCAATTGCGGCCTTGCTGCAAGGTGTAGACCTGTACCAGCGCATCGGGCAACATGGTGAGCTTGTAGCCCGGCATATATACCGTGGACAAGCGGTGACGGCCTAGCCGATCGATCTCACTATCGGGCGCAATAGCCAAGCCGGGGGCCGCAATATGCACGCCGATCGTGACCGTGCCGCTACCCAAGCCCTGCACCGACAAGGCATCGTCAATTTCGGTGGTGGCCGAGTCATCAACGGAAAAGGCGGCCGCCGGCGCCAGCGGCAAATCATCCGCAGGGGGGACTGCGGAGATGGCAGGAAAGGCTGTGCCCTGTGGAAAGTTTTCCAGCAAAAAGCGCTTCCAATGGAACTGATAAGGCGAATCAATCGCGCCGCTAGCGAGCAGTAAATCCAGAGGCGCCGTGCGGCTATCGCGCGAGGCCTGCACCACGGCTTTGTATTCGGGTGCATTTTTATCCGGTTTGAACAAAATTTTGTAAAGCTGCGCGCGCACCGGCGCGGGGCAATGGCCTTCGGTAAGTTCGCGCGCCCATTGCGCGATCAACTCGGTTTGCTGGCGTTTCTTTTCAATCGCCGCCAGCGCTTGGGCCACGATCTCAGCCGGCGCTTTGCGAAACATTCCTTTACCCGCACGGCGGAAATAATGCGGTGCCTCAAACAAACGCATGAGCATGCCGGCCTGCTCGAGTACGCTGGCTTTGTTGCTGAAGTAGTCGCGCGCCAGATCGGCAAAACCAAAGTCGCCCTCGGGTGCAAACTCCCATGCCAATTCCAATTCCACCGATTGGCTAACGAGCTGCGCTTGCTCCATAAATTGCGCGGGCGCAGGTTTCTCAAAACGCAGCATGACGTTGGCGGCCTTCACCTTGAGGCGCTTGCCGCTGTCAAGCTCCACTTGCGCCGAGGCTTCGCTTTCGGACAGGAGCCTTGCGGCCATGAATTTTCCGGCTTCATCAAACATCAGGTACATAGCCGGATTGTCCCATGGCGGCTTACAGGGGCAGCGCGATAATCGGGTGATGTCCACCTCCTTTGGCAAAGTACCTCTGCGCAATCGCTTAATGCCTTTGTGGACGGGCCTGGACGGGCCGCTGGCATTTATTGTTTTTTGCCTGGCCAGTGCCGGCATGCTGGTGATGTATTCCTCTGGCTATGACTTTGGCAGCCGCTTTTCCGACCATGCGCGCAATATGCTGATTGCTGCCACTGTGATGTTTGTGGCGGCACAAATTCCACCGCAACGCTTGATGACGCTGGCCGTTCCGCTTTACACGCTGGGCGTGGCGCTCTTGATCGCCGTGGCAATTTTTGGCGTCACCAAAAAAGGGGCGCGCCGCTGGCTCTACATCGGCGTAGTAATTCAGCCCAGTGAGATTTTGAAAATTGCCATGCCCTTGATGTTGGCCTGGTGGTTTCAAAAGCGCGAGGGCCAGTTGCGTCCCTTGGACTTTGCGGTGGCTGCGCTGCTGCTGGCGGTACCGGTAGGCTTGATCATCCGCCAGCCCGATCTGGGCACAGCCATGCTGGTATTGCTGGCGGGGCTGTCGGTGATTTTTTTCGCCGGTGTGGGCTGGAAATGGATTGCGCCGCCCGTGGTCTTGGGGCTGGTAGGCGTGGTGCTGCTCATTGGGTTTGAACCGGTACTCTGTGCCGACGGTATGCGCTGGCCCGTATTGCACGACTACCAGCAGCAACGCATCTGTACCCTGCTAGACCCCACCCGAGACCCTCTGGGCAAGGGTTTTCACATCATCCAGGGCATGATTGGTATCGGCGCAGGTGGCTTTTGGGGCACTGGCTTTATGCAGGGCACGCAAACCCACCTGGAATTTATCCCTGAACGCACCACAGACTTCATCTTTGCTGCTTTCTCTGAAGAGTTCGGCCTGTTCGGCAATCTGTTTCTGGTGGCCGGCTTCATTGCCCTGATCCTGCGCGGCCTGGCTATTGCGTTGGAAGCGCCGACCCTGTTTTCGCGCCTGCTAGCGGGCAGCGTGGCCATGATTTTTTTCACCTACGCCTTTGTCAACATGGCTATGGTCAGCGGCATCCTGCCGGTGGTGGGCGTGCCCCTGCCCTTTATCAGCTATGGCGGAACCGCCATGGTGACCCTAGGCTTTGCCTGCGGCATTCTGATGTCTATCGCCAACGCGCGGCGCTTGGTTCAGTCCTGAAGCGCCGGGCCAGAGCAAGCGTCGCTAGCCTTGCCCCGCCCATGGCAAGGCCATGGCGCGACGCCTAGAATGGTGCGATGATTTCTCGTGAACCCACCCTCGAACGCTTGGCCACGGCCAAATCCCTCTTGCTTACGCCTTTCGGCCTGGACGAAGGCCACCTGAGCCGCGCATTGGCGGAAATCAAAGCGCACAAAGTGGACGAGGCGGACCTGTATTTTCAATACACCCGCTCTGAGGGTTGGAGCTTGGAAGAAGGCATTGTCAAGACCGGCTCGTTCAGCATCGACCAGGGTGTGGGGGTGCGCGCGGTCAGCGGCGAGAAAACCGCGTTTGCCTATTCCGACGATATTTCCGAAGCTGCGCTGCTCGATGCCGCGCGCACGGTGCGCAGTATTTCGCAAGCGGCCAGTCAGCGCCGTATCAGCGTGAGCAAACCCAAGATTGCGCGCGGTCGTTCGCTCTACCCGGACCAAGACCCGATCGCCACCATGGACAGTGCTGCCAAAGTGGCTTTGCTCGGGCGGGTGGAAAAACTAGCCCGTGCCAAAGACCCGCGGGTTTTGCAAGTGATGGCCGGCCTGGCCATGGAATACGACGTGGTGCTGGTAGCGCGCGCCGACGGTGTGCTAGCGGCCGATGTGCGGCCCTTGGTGCGCTTATCGGTGACGGTGATCGCCGAACAAAAAGGCCGGCGCGAGGTGGGCTCCTCCGGCGGCGGTGGCCGTTTTGGTCTGGCCTATTTTGACGACGCGCAAATTAGCAAGTACGTGGACCAGGCAGTCCATGCGGCCCTCACCAATTTGGAGGCACGCCCCGCACCGGCCGGTGAAATGACGGTGGTGCTGGGCTCGGGTTGGCCGGGCATTTTGTTGCACGAAGCCATTGGCCACGGCCTGGAAGGGGACTTCAACCGCAAGGGCTCCAGCGCATTTAGCGGGCGTGTAGGTCAGCGCGTTGCGGCCAAAGGTGTCACGGTCCTGGACGACGGCACCATGGCCGATCGGCGCGGTTCGCTCAACGTCGATGACGAGGGCAATACCAGCGCGCGCAATGTGCTCATCGAGGACGGCATTCTCAAAGGCTATATCCAAGACGCCATGAATGCCCGCCTCATGGGTGTGGCGCCCACCGGTAACGGGCGGCGTGAGAGCTATGCCCATGTGCCCATGCCGCGCATGACTAACACCTACATGCTGGGCGGCGACAAAGCGCCTGAGGAAATCGTGCGCAGCATCAAGAAAGGCCTGTACGCAGTCAATTTCGGTGGCGGGCAGGTAGACATTACCTCGGGCAAATTTGTGTTTTCGGCCAGCGAAGCCTATTGGGTGGAAAACGGCAAAATTTTGTATCCTGTCAAAGGGGCAACCTTGGTCGGAAGCGGGCCAGATTGCTTGAAACGCGTCAGCCTGATCGGTAATGACATGGCCCTGGACAGCGGGGTGGGCACCTGCGGCAAAGACGGACAAAGCGTTCCGGTGGGCGTAGGCCAACCGACTTTACGTATTGACGGACTGACCGTGGGTGGCACCGCCTAAGGCCGCAAGTCTGGGCAAGACCTGCTGTGTTACATTCACGCCCATGCAATTTCAGTGCTTTTACTTTAACTACTTTTGGTTCTCCAACGCCCCCGGCGTGAGAGGGTTCTAAACGCAAGCAGTTAAACAGCGTACCGAATTCCCCGAACCGCCGGCCTCCCCGGCGGTTTTTTTATGTCTTCATTTTTTGAACTACACGCAAGAGGAACTCTGCAATGACCGCCAGCGCCGACCGCACCAGCATCACCGACGACGAACGTATCAAGGACATTACCGTGCTGCCGCCTCCTGAACATTTAATCCGCTTTTTCCCCATTAGCGGCACGCCGGTGGAAGGCCTGGTGTCCTCCACCCGCAAGCGTATTCAGAACATCATGAACGGCAAAGATGACCGCCTGCTGGTCATCATCGGCCCCTGCTCCATCCACGACCCCGCAGCTGCCTTGGACTATGCCAAACGCCTGAAAGAACAACGTGACCGTTATGCCGATACGCTGGAAATCGTGATGCGGGTGTACTTTGAAAAACCGCGCACTACGGTGGGCTGGAAGGGCCTGATCAATGACCCCTATTTGGACGAGAGCTTTCGCATCGATGAAGGACTGCGCATCGCGCGCCAGTTGCTGATCGACATCAACCGCATCGGACTACCCGCAGGCAGCGAGTTTTTGGATGTTATTTCGCCTCAATATCTGGGTGATCTGATTGCCTGGGGCGCCATCGGCGCCCGCACTACCGAAAGCCAAGTGCACCGCGAGCTGGCCTCGGGCCTGTCCGCACCCATTGGTTTTAAAAATGGCACCGATGGCAATATCAAAATCGCCACCGATGCCATCCAGGCGGCCGCCGGTGGGCATCACTTTTTATCGGTGCACAAAAACGGTCAGGTGGCGATTGTGCAAACCCAGGGTAATCCGGATTGCCACGTGATTTTGCGCGGCGGCAAAGCGCCCAATTACGACGCAACAAGCGTGGAGAGCGCATGCCAGGATCTCGCTAAGGCCGGCCTGCCGCAAACCCTGATGGTGGACTGCAGCCATGCCAACAGCAGCAAGCAGCACCAAAAGCAATTGGATGTAGCCAAAGATATCGCCGGCCAGCTAGCGCAGGGGTCGAGCCGGATTTTTGGCGTGATGCTAGAGAGCCATTTGAACGCCGGGGCGCAAAAGTTCACGCCGGGCAAAGACGCTGTGGCCGATTTGCATTACGGGCAAAGCATTACCGACGCCTGTCTGGGGTGGGATGATTCTCTTAGCAGCCTAGAGACGCTGTCGCAATCGGTGAAGGCGCGCCGCGTGCGCCGCAGTACTGCAGGCTAAATACCGCCAGGTCAGGACCTGGTGGGGAAAGCGCGGTCAAACTGTTTTGGCAGTAGGCGGTTGAGGCTAGCTTTCTTTGGGCCTGCGCCTGATGTGCGCAAAGCGGGCGGGGCCATGCTTTGCACCTCCCCTAAAGCAAGGGCTTAGCAGCCCGCTGCAAAGACTGCAGCAGCTTGGCGTGGATGCCGCCAAAGCCGCCGTTACTCATGCACACAATATGGTCGCCCGCTTGCACCACGGCGCATACCTGCTCGACCAAGGTATCCACTGACTCGGCAACCCTTGCGCGGACCCCCATGGGCGCCAAAGCCTCATGCGCGTCCCAACCCAAGCCGCCGCTATGGCAAAAGGCCAAGTCCGCGTCCTCCAGACTCCAAGGCAATTGCGCTTTCATTGCGCCAAGCTTCATGGTGTTGGAACGCGGCTCGAACACCGCCAGGATCCGCGCCGTACCCGCCTGACGGCGCAAGCCATTGAGCGTGGTACGTATCGCGGTGGGGTGGTGCGCAAAATCGTCGTATACCGTCACCATGGGGGCACTCAACTGCCCTGGCAGTGCGACCCGTCCATGTACTTCCATGCGGCGTTTGACGTTTTCAAACTCTTGCAAGGCCAGAGCGGCACGCGCAGGGCTGACCCCCAGGTGTTCTGCCGCCGAAATAGCAGCCAGGGCATTGAGTTGGTTGTGTACGCCGCCCAAGGTCCAGCGCAGCCTTGCAACCTGCGCGCCCTGTTGTAGCACCGCGAAATCTTCTGGGTCGCCTTGTACCGTGAAATCACTCACCGCCGCACCAAAACTGCGCACCTCGCTCCAGCACCCCATTTGCAGCACGCGCGCAAGGCTTTCCTCCAAGCCGTTGAACAGCACCCGCCCATTCGATGGTACGGTGCGCAACAAATGGTGGAACTGCCGCTCAATGGCCTGCAGATTATCAAAAATGTCGGCGTGGTCGAATTCCAAGTTGTTCAAAATGGCGGTGCGCGGGCGGTAATGCACAAACTTGCTGCGCTTGTCGAAAAACGCGGTGTCGTATTCGTCAGCCTCAATCACAAAGGGTAGGCCTTGCCCCAAACGGGCCGAAACGCCGAAGTTCAAAGGCACGCCGCCGACCAAAAAGCCTGGCCGGTGTCCGGCATGCTCCAAAATCCAGCTGAGCATGGCGGTGGTGGTGGTTTTGCCATGCGTACCGGCGACCGCCAGCACATGGCGACCGGCCAAGAGATGCTCTGCCAGCCACTGCGGGCCGCTGGTATAGGGCAGGCCCTGGTCCAAAATCGCTTCCATCAGCGGGAATTTGGCGCTGCCGTCGGTATGGCGAGCACGGCTGACCACATTGCCCACCACATACATGTCTGGTGCCAGGGCGGTCTGGTCCGCACCAAAGCCTTGCATCACTTCGATGTCCATGGCGCGCAGTTGCTCGCTCATGGGCGGATATACCCGGGCATCACACCCCGTCACCCGGTGACCCGCCTCGCGTGCCAGGGCTGCCAGTCCACCCATAAATGTGCCGCAAATCCCCAATATGTGTATGTGCATCGCAGAATTTTACCGGCCACCCACACCTGCGCGGGATGGTTCCCCTGTCTAGGGCATGGCCGAGACCCGCCCGCCCGTACACTGCTTTACCGCAGGAGTACATCTGCACCCCAGATCAAGGGAGCGGCCTGCAAGCCTTAGGTTTGGGGCGGTGCTCGCGGCTGTCTGCCTAGCATCACGCTGCATTTGCTTCCACGCACTCGGTAGGACCAAGCGGCTGCAGGTTTGACCCCAGCCTGGGTCCGTCTTCAAATCGCCGGAGCACAATACAGCTATGGACAGCATCAAAGCAGAAATAGCGGCAGTGGCGGCGCGCTCGGTCGTCGAGGAAGGACTGGACTTCAGCACGGCCAAGCGCCGTGCGGCCCAGCAACTCGGTCTCTCGGCTCGCCAGAGCCTGCCCGACCACGACACCATGGAGCAGGCGGTGCAAGACTACATCGCCATTTTCTGCCCGGACAGCCAGGCGCAAGAACTTTTCATTCTGCGCGGCATCGCCCTGGACTGGATGGAAAGGCTCGCCCGCTTTCAGCCCCATGTAGGTGGCGCAGTCTGGCGTGGCACGGCCACCCGTCACTCGGATATTTACCTGCAATTGTTTTGCGAAGACAGCAAGATAGCCGAAATTACTTTGATTGATATGGGTGTGCGCTTTCAGGCTAGCCAGGTAAGCGGCCTGCATGGGGATACCGTGGACGCGCTCAGTGTGCAAGTCTGGTGTGCAGAGTTCAAATCCTATCTTGGTCTGCACTTGCTGGTAAATGATCTGGATGGCATCCGTGGCGCACTGCAATCGGACGCACACGGACGGCGCTTGCGGGGTGACGCCAAGGGCTTGCGCGCTTTGATGGAGAATAGCGGGCATGCAGCCATCTGATGTAACCGTGACCGCACCGAGGCGGCGCTGGGCGCTGGGCGCCCTCGCAGCGACCGCCCTGGGCGCAGGCATTGGCGCATCCTGGTGGCGCAATCGGTCAGTGCAGCAAGCGGCACCCGCCGGCTTGTGGACGCGGCAATGGACCAGCCCGCAAGGCCAAATTTTTGCTATGCAGGGCTTTCAAGGTCGTCCCCTGCTGGTCAATTTCTGGGCCACCTGGTGTCCTCCATGCATCGAGGAATTACCTCTAATTGAAGCCTTCTATCAGCAAAATAAGGTGAATGGTTGGCAAGTTCTTGGATTAGCAGTAGACAAGCCCGAACGGGTACAAAGTTTTCTGAAGGCCACTCCGCTGTCCTTTGCGATTGGCATGGCTGGGCTTGAAGGCACTGAACTAAGCCGGGAGTGGGGTAATTTAACGGGGAGCTTGCCCTTTACCGTCGTATTTTCCGGCGATGGCCAGATCGCACAGCGCAAACTTGGACGCATAACGCAGCAGGACCTAGAACAGTGGCGTGGTTTAAGATAGGGACTCGCTAGGTCGCATGCAACAATCACCTTATGCTGCACAATCTATCAATTTAGCCTACGTTAGAATATTTTTAATCTCTTTTAGCTAATTTAAAGTATTTTTAACTTATTTGAAGGGGCAGCATGGCTACCAAGCCCCATCCAATACAAGGAGGAACCATGGATTTACGCAAACTCAAGACCCTGATCGACCTGGTCTCGGATTCCAATGTCTCCGAGCTGGAGATTACCGAGCCCGAAGGCAAAGTAAGGATTGTTAAAGGGTCGCAAGCGGTCGTCCATAGCTATGCGCCAGTCCCCGCGCAGGGTATGGCACTTACGCCGCAAAGTCAGAATGCACCCCAGCCAGTCGCGCTGACAACACCCGCCGAAACGTCCCTACCGGAAGCGAGCGAACTGCACACCGTCAAATCTCCGATGGTTGGCACTTTCTACCGGTCCTCCTCACCCGGAGCCAAGCCCTTCGTGGAAGTGGGAGACATGGTCAAGGAGGGCGATACGATCTGCATTATTGAAGCGATGAAGATTCTCAATGAGATTGAAGCCGACAAATCCGGCAAAGTAGTCCAAGTAATGTGCGAGAACGGTCAGGCTGTGGAGTACGGGCAAGCCTTGCTCACGATCGAATAACGCCAAGCCATGTTTAAAAAAATTCTGATTGCCAACCGAGGCGAAATTGCGCTGCGTATCCAGCGCGCCTGCCGCGAGTTGGGCGTTCGCGCGGTGATGGTGTATTCCGAGGCCGACCGCGACGCGAAATACGTACGCCTGGCTGAGGAAGCAGTCTGTATCGGACCGGCGGCATCGAGCCTGAGCTATCTGAACATGCCGGCCATTATTTCGGCCGCGGAAGTGACGGACGCGGAGGCCATCCATCCCGGGTACGGCTTTTTAAGCGAAAACGCCGACTTTGCCGAGCGGGTGGAAAAAAGCGGCTTCCAATTCATAGGACCAACACCTGAATCCATCCGCATCATGGGTGACAAGGTATCGGCCAAACAAGCCATGATTCGCGCCGGCGTGCCCTGCGTGCCCGGCTCCGAGGGTGAGTTACCCGATGACCCGGTGCAAATACGCCGCATTGCAAAAAGCGTGGGGTATCCGGTCATCATCAAGGCTGCTGGTGGCGGTGGTGGTCGGGGCATGCGGGTGGTCCATACCGAAGCGGCGCTGATCAATGCCGTGGCCATGACCAAGGCCGAGGCCGGTGCGGCCTTCGGCAATCCTGCGGTGTATATGGAAAAATTCCTCCAAAACCCGCGCCATATTGAAATCCAGATTCTGGCCGACTCCTTTAAAAATGCGGTGTATTTGGGGGAGCGCGATTGCTCCATGCAAAGACGGCATCAAAAGATTCTGGAGGAAGCGCCTGCGCCCGGCATTAACCGCAAGCTGATTGAACGTATCGGTGAGCGCTGCGTGACCGCCTGCAAAAAAATGGGCTACCGCGGCGCGGGTACTTTTGAGTTCCTTTACGAGGCGGGTGAGTTTTATTTCATTGAGATGAACACCCGCGTTCAGGTGGAACATCCGGTGACCGAGATGATCACCGGCATAGACATAGTGAAGACGCAAATTATGGTGGCGGCAGGGGAAAAGCTTCCCTTTACCCAACGCCAAATCACGATATCCGGCCATGCGATCGAATGTCGCATCAACGCCGAAGATGCCTTTAAATTCACGCCCTCACCCGGCCGTATCACCACCTGGCACGCACCCGGCGGGCCCGGTGTGCGGGTGGATTCGCATATTTATTCCAATTATTTTGTGCCGCCCTTTTACGACTCCATGATTGGCAAGCTGATTGTGCATGGTGATACGCGTGAACAAGCGCTAGCCCGCATGCGCACGGCCTTGCTGGAAACGGCGGTAGAAGGCATCAGCACCAATATTCCCTTGCACCGTGAGTTGATGGTGGACTCCAAGTTCATGGCTGGCGGCACCAATATTCACTACCTGGAGCATTGGCTTGAACAGCACAAGCGCTGAGGCCTGTCTGTATGAACTGCGCTTGGTGTGTCCGCAAAGCCAGGTCGAATCCCTTAGCGATGCCTTGCAGGCGCTGGACGCCCTGAGCGTCAGTGTGGAAGATGCAGACGCCCATACCGAAGCGGAACAAGCCTTGTTTGGTGAACCGGGCATGCCTGCGCCGCGGGACGGATGGGAGCGCTCGGTGGTACTGGCGCTTTTTAACAGCGAGAGCCAGGCGCATCAAGCCGGCCAGATATTGCAAGCACAAGCATTTTTTGAGGGTTGTACGCTGCAAGGTGTGTCTGCGATCGCCGACCAAGACTGGGTGCGACTGACGCAAGCACAATTTGCGCCGGTGGAAATCACGCCGAGTTTTTGGATCGTACCCAGTTGGCACCAGCTTCCGCCCACCGCTGTCCATAGCATCGTCCTCGATCCTGGACTGGCCTTTGGCACAGGAACCCACCCCACCACACGGATGTGCCTGAGTTGGATCGCCCGCAATCCGCTACCCGATACGGTTTTGGACTACGGCTGTGGTTCAGGTATTTTGGCTATCGCTGCAGCTAAATTCGGCGTCCGACAAGTATGTGCGGTAGATATTGATCCAGCGGCTGTGCAAGCCACACTGGACAATTCCAAGAACAATAGTGTTGCGCTGAGCGCTGGCTTACCTGACGCGGCCGCTGGCCGCTACGCTTTGGTGGTAGCCAATATTTTGTCCTCCCCTTTGAAGGTGCTCGCCCCGCTTTTGTGCAGTCTGACGCAAAGCGGCGGCCGTTTGCTCTTGTCCGGCATATTGGAGCGACAGGCTGGGGAGTTACAAGCCGCCTATGCGCACTATTGCCAATTGCAGGTCCTAGATACCCAAGATGGCTGGATCCTGATGAGTGCAACTTTGGATTAAAAAGTCCACATGGGTGGGCGCGCAGAGGGCATCCAACCGAGGCGTCTTTACCGTGGACAGGTAGTTTTTCAGCCGGATGAACGCAGATGCACCCCTCTTTAGCGTGACCGGCATGAAAAAAGCCCAGCACGCGCGAAGCATGCCGGGCTTGGTCGCGAAGCTGAAATAAATCAGGGCTTCGAAGCGCTCGGGAAAGGCCACGCAGCCTTGGGGTTGAGCGTGGTCTGTGCGGCAGGGGCAGCAGGCTTGGAAGGGGCAGCGGCTTTCTTAGCCGGTGCAGCCTTTTTAGCGGGAGCAGCTTTCTTCGCGGGCGCTGCTTTCTTCGCAGGTGCAGCTTTCTTAGCCGGCGCTGCTTTCTTAGCCGGCGCTGCTTTCTTAGCCGGCGCTGCTTTCTTCGCAGGCGCTACTTTCTTAGCCGGCGCTGCTTTCTTCGCAGGCGCTACTTTCTTAGCCGGAGCGGCTTTCTTCGCGGGCGCTGCTTTCTTAGCCGGAGCGGCTTTCTTCGCGGGCGCTGCTTTCTTAGCCGGAGCGGCTTTCTTCGCGGGCGCTGCTTTC
>Ga0136641_1000278_pt1 | contig 21882 bp, 22 predicted proteins | sample EliLak1302023Y_FD_115312 | JGI IMG/M metagenome (GOLD analysis project Ga0136641, IMG submission 115312) | Freshwater microbial communities from Elizabeth Lake, Yosemite National Park, California, USA - 13020-23Y | ecosystem: Environmental > Aquatic > Freshwater > Lake ...
AAGAAGGTCGATAATGTCGCCGTCCGAGTAGGCCAGTACCGAATTTGAACCGGAGAGGACCAGTGACACCGATTTGAGGTCGCCGCCCACCTGATCACGGAGGCAGTTCACTGCCTGTCGCGCCCGAGGGAGCGCCACTCCAGCATCCAGAAGCGACTTAATAACCCTGACCTCGATGAGGTCCGCATAGGAGTAAACACGCTTGGACCCACTCCCCTGAGCGGCCGTGACTGAGGGCGTGACGAGATTGGTACGGGCCCAGTAATCGAGCTGACGGTACGTCACGCCAGCGATTCGACAGACCGAGGGACCGCTGAAGCCCATTGAAATTGCATTCATGATTAATCCACCTTCCGACCAAGGTTGCCCGTCGAGGCTTTGGGATACAAAAGTGTAGTTACACCCCTGTCACATAACAAGGGGGTATTTTCGGGGATGAATTAGGCGAATAACGCTTGAAGTAGCCCTTGCTCCCATTCGGGACCATCTACTTTGCGGTATTGAGAGGTCGCAATTTTCTCGTACTCGTCAAGATCGACCAAGAGTGCAGATTCCATGGCGTCGTGGATCGTCTCTGAGGTGATGGGGTTAACAAAAATACCGGCCGGCCCCGCCACTTCAGTTTGCGATCCACCGGTTCCACAGATGATCGGACGGCCCGTGGCGAGAGCCTCGATAATTGGCAGGCCTTTGCCTTCGTATGCCGAGGGATACACCAGAGCCGAAGAGCGTCGCACCATTTCGAGAAGTGCCTCATTGCTGAGCCGACCGGTAAGCACTACGCCTTGAGGCAACTGACCTAAACCAAAGCGATTCGTGAAAGCCCCCACGTCGCTGGTGCCCGTAATGCGCAATTCGAACAAAGGATGCGTCTGGCGAAATGTCGCGAACGCATCGAGTGTCGGGCCAAGATTCTTTCGGGGCGACACTCCCCCGGTGCACAAGAAGAACGGTTCAGGTGAAGTTCCTCGATGAAGTTGGAATCCCAGATACGACAGCGGTACGTATCCAACAATTGACTCACGGTGCTGCTGCTCTAAAAGATCAGACTGGGCGGAAGCCGACACCGTCACCACCCTTGTTGCGCGTCGGATACTGGAGCGAATAGAAAACCGATTCGGCGCCAGACCTAAATAGCCGATCACACCCTTGCCGGTGCGACCCTGGAAGGGAATCATGTCATGAACAATCAAAACGGTGCGCTGTCGCACGCCAACCACCGGCACACCTCGATTACCGGGCGCCAAAAATACCTCGGCCGAACTCGTCTTTAGATACTTGGGAATCGAATACTGCTCATAGGCCAGACCCCTGCCAGCTCGCCAGACTGGCAAGCCGACATAACGAACTCCCTCGCGCCGTACCAAGGATTCTGGAGGGGTTCCGGGCATCAAAACAGTCACCTCCGCCGATAAGTCAGCGAGCCAGTCGATTATCCCGACGACTAATTTATGGATCCCAAAGGCCGGCTTTAGGAGGTAGCTGCCCTCGATGACAATCTGGCGACCCGCCAAATTGTCTCGATTCAAACCATCAAGGGTGCTCATTGCATTCGAGGCTACCAAATAAAAATGGTCTCAAAGGGCCGAGGAGTAGAGCATTCTTCGTTGTCGCCGATAGAGTCGGCACAATGGTTTCTGAATACAGCGCTACGAATCGCACAGAACTCATAAGGGCCTGCGCGTCTTCGCATATCGAATGGCGTGTCGATGCCTAAGCCTGAAGAACAGCGTCGTCCGCTCACCCTCTTTATCAGCCTGGCCGCTCTATTTACGACCTCGTTACTCGGCGCGCTCGCCTCACGACAGATGGCCATGCATTACGGAGCCAGCACATTCGGCACCCTGGCTCTGGCCACTTCATTCGCGATCGCCTTTCAGACATTGACCGAATTCGGCCAAATCCAAGTCCTCCAGCGCGAACTGGTGCAGAGCGAAAAGGACCAATCGCGACTCATCAGTATGGCGATAGCCCTTCGAGCGGCCATCATGCTGGTGTCGCTTCCTGCGGCCTACGCCATCGGATGGGTGCTCTACCGGAATACTGATAACGCCTATTCAATTATCGCCATCATGGTGATTTCGGTACCAATCGGATCCATGAGCCAAGTCTTTTTTGGCTACTTTGCAAATAGGTTTCAGAACCGCCAGCAGGCGCTGTACCAGGTTGGTCAGCAGTCGCTCATGCTGACTGGCGTCTCCATACTCGTAGCCCACCACCGACCACTCACCGAGTGCGCCCTGGTCATTGTGGGGTCGTCGTTCATCACGTTGACAGCCATGTGGGCGCAAGTCTCTCGCTCGGTCCAGTTGAGCCTGGCTTGGGATGGAGAGCACGCAAGGTGGTTCCTCCGAGAAGCCGCTCCGATTGGGCTTTCTACTGTCCTCTTGGCGTTCTATCAGCGGTCCGATGTTCTCCTACTCGGAATAGAAAGCACTACCAAGCAAGTCGGTTACTACGGGATCGTTATCGCTATCAACTCCTTCTTTGTGATGATGCCTACGGTGTTGACCAGAAGTTTCATGCCACTTATCGCCGACACTGATCGTGCGCGGTGGACCAAGGCGCTACGAGATCTTCAGACCTACGCGTGGGCCCTTGGTTTTGGATCGGTGGTCGTTATCGAGATTGGCGCCTCGTACGTCGTGGATCTCTTTGCGGGCGTCCAATACGAAGCAGCGGTCACGCCACTTCGCATTCTCTGCCTGGCACTCTTGGCCAGCTTTATTTTTCCCTGCCTGACCGCACTGAGCGTCTCTCGTGGCATTCAGAGGAAACTCGTACGAGTCACCCTGGCAATGCTGGTCATTAACGTCGTGGCTAACGCCGCCGTGATTCCCCGCTTTGGTATCAGCGGATGTGCATGGGCCACAGTCAGTAGCGAGTTTGTTGGGGTTGTAGCCATTTTGCTTGTCATCAATCGAGAACTGGACCTTCGCCCGCGTGATTACCTACGACCAATCCCCGCCTTGGCAGCGGGAATCGGGTCACTGGCAGTTTTGTGGCCCATCAATCACTTCCGCCCCACGTCGTTGCTGGGATTTTGCGGAGACTTAGTGTTGGCCGGTTCGATCTTCCTAGTGATCCTCACCTTGCTGGCCGGACTCCCCCTAACCATTCAGTCGCTCGTTGTTCGAGACCGCAACAGCCGTACATTGCGCTGGCTGGGCTTTCGTGACCCATGGGTCAACGTCAAGCACTAACTGAGTTCTGGCATACCCAAGGATGGTGACGACGCTTCTGCAATTGTGCGCGGGGCTATCCGGCCGGCGTGATGCGCCGCAAAACCTGCTCGCACCCCATCGCGAATCGCGGCTGCCATGAGAGCTGGGTTGAGGGCACGATTTATTGCTGAAGCGGCCAGAACCCCATCGCAACCAAGTTCCATCGCCAGCGCGGCATCAGACGCAGTGCCGATGCCAGCATCAAGGAGCACGGGCACCGAAAGTCGTTCACAAATGAGTGCGATCGCGTGGGGATTGAGCACTCCGAGCCCAGAGCCGATGGGCGAGCCGAGTGGCATCACGGCGGCGCATCCCGCCTGCTCTAATCTCTCGGCCACAACTAGGTCGTCCGTGGTGTAGGCCCACACTTCAAAGCCCCGTTCCACGAGGAGGTGGGCGGCGCGTACCGTTTCAATGGGGTCGGGCAACAGCGTCACGTCATCACCGATGACTTCGAGCTTTACGGCATTCGTCTCGAACGCTTCCCGAGACATTTCGGCAATTTTCACGGCTTCTTCCGCTGTGAAACATCCGGCCGTGTTCGGCAAGAGGTCAAATGAAAGTGCGCGCAGAAGTGCGTAGATAGAGCCGTCTTGCTCGGGCGTTACCCTCCGCACCGCCACTGTGGCGACACTGGACTCCGATGCGACCAACGCCTCACGAAGTTGGTCAAGGGTACGTAATCCACCCGTACCCATTATCAGGCGCGAGGTCGAGAGAATGGAACCGATCTGGAGATGATTCGTCACGTATGCATCGTACCTAGAGCGAAGCCTCTGCCTTTAGGGTGGGGATGTGCAACCACGAGTAGTCATGACGATTGCCGGGTCAGACTCCGGTGGCGGAGCGGGTATTCAGGCCGATCTGCGCACCTTCGCCGCGCTGGGCGTACACGGGACTTCCGCTATCACCGCTGTTACGGCGCAGAATACTGTAGGGGTCTTCGCCGTTTGTGCCCTCGAAGCTGAAATGGTTGCAGCTCAAGTAGAAGCCGTGTCAAGCGACATACAGATCAGTGCTGTCAAGACGGGCATGCTGGCCCGCCCTAACACCATCCTGAAGGTCGCCGAACTTGCGCGCGCTGGTCGTTTGCCCAAACTGGTGGTCGACCCCGTCCTAGTGAGCAGTACTGGCCACGCCCTCATGGAACAGGGCGGAGTCGAGGCCTACCGCGAGGCGTTGCTCGCTCACGCTCTAGTTACCACCCCTAATCTTCGCGAAGCAGCGGTCTTGGTGGGAGTCGACGTACGTGAAGTTGACACCATTGACGCCATGCGTCAGCTGGCGTTGGCCATTTTGGCCTTTGGGCCGACCTTCGTGGTCATTAAGGGCGGACACTTCGCCGAAGGCGCTATCACCGAAGGTCTTGCACCCGACCTACTTGTTTCGGCCGACGCCGAAGTCGTCCTGAATGCCGAGCGCGTTCTCACCCGCAACGATCACGGCACCGGATGTTCGATGGCAGCTGCAATCGCCGCCGGGCTCGGACTCGGACTCGACGTCACGACTTCAGTGAGAGACGCTAAGGCCTTCGTGCTTCGCGGGCTTCGGGGTGGGGCCGAATGGCAGCTCGGAGCTGGCCACGGACCGATTGATCACATGGGATGGAATGCATGAGCGAAGTACCACAGCCACCACTCACAACCACAACGAGCCTGAAGCCTGCGGCCGTTGTTCTTGGAATTGCCGTTTTCGTCTTGATTTTTTTTACCTCCATCAATATCGTGGCCAATCCGACCGTGAACTCCACCACCACTATTCCGATCGTGGTCGGCGCCCTACCGATTGATACCGCCTCGACACTCTTGTCCGAGTGCCAACTCCCCGACAACCCTCCGCCAGATATAAACGCAGCTTTGCTGATTCCAATACGAAGTTCGGCCGAGTCGCCCATGAAGTGGCGTGGCAAGGGCCCTGGTGGCTACGACTGTGCTCGTGATCTCCTCACGGCGGCATCATCCAGCGAACTTCTGAACTTTTACAAGAGTCAACTGCAAGCTCGTGGCTGGAAGGCCTTCAGCCAGGGAGACGGCTACCACTCAAAGCAGCCTCAGATGCTCTTCCAAAAGTCTGGTTCCGACACCTTCTACTGGATTTTGGGTGTCTCGGTGAACCGCAGTACCGCGAATACGACATTATTCACCCTACGTCTCTATCAGGGCGCCAGTCTCATCTAGCCCCGCAGGAAGACTTGCTCGGCACTCAGAACTTGGGCCTGGGCGTCGGCGCCGCGATAGCCGTGACCTTCACCTTCGAATTCCAAGTACGTCACAGCAACGCCAGAGTCTCCCAGCTTTGTGACGTAGTCTCGCACCAACTGCACGGGAATCACCACATCTTCGATTCCGTGAGTGATCAAGACTCGTCGAGGAAAAGCATTTCGATAGTGCGGAGAGACAGCGGCGAACTGACTCGCACTTTCGGGGAGCGGTCCTATTAGCTCCTCGAGGTAGCGACTCTCAACTCCGTGGGTGGCATCATTCAGCCTCTGCGCGTCAGTCACTGGAAAGTGCGCAATAGCACCTGTAAAAATCTCATCTTCAGCGGCCAGAAGAGCAGATAACCCTCCCGAGCTACCACCGCGCACGAAGACACGGCTCGCATCTACCTCGCCTCTTTCGACCATGAAATGCGCAACATCACGAATGTCATCGACGTCGTACTGGCCGTAATGGCCATTCAGGCTCCGCCGATAGAGCGCACCATACCCCACGCTGCCGCGATAATCCACGCTCGCGAAAGCAAATCCCGACTGCGTAAAGAACTGCGTCGAACTCTCTAGGCCACGTTGGGCGTAGGCCGTAGGCCCCCCGTGAATGTCGATGATGAGGCCGGGACGATCGCCAGTCGGAGCCACGAAGGCGCTGTTACTCGGTTCAAAGTACACAAAGGGGACGCCCGCATCTGTGCGGCGAAGCTCGCTGAGACTGACGTCAGAGTCGGCAACCACAACGGGGTACGAGGGCGACACACAGTGCCATCGCTTCTTCTTGAGGGAGTAACACCACAAGCTGGAGCCTTTGGTTTGATCGGAGCCGGTCGCCCATAGCCACTTCTCGCCACCGGCAACTTCTTGTATCCCAACGGGTGATGAATCAACCAGCTCTATTGAACCGTCGTTTCGCCAGAGATGAATAAACGTCGTCGAGGACCGTACTGTCACATGGGCAGTTCCGTCGCCGAGCCCCACCGTCCACGGCCAGCCAAAGAACCAGTCACTCTGGCTATCCCCACTAATGGCGGAAGCAACGTTGATCTCATCGTTTCGATAGCGAACGGGCTGAAATCGCTCATCTCCCTCGAATTGAAAGTAGAGCTCGTTAGCAATCCACGTTGGATTCATGGCTGCGTGCTGGGAGTGGCCGGCTGTGAGTTCAGGTCGCAGATACATGTAGGCACGGTCAGCAGTCCAGATCCGCGCCGTGTCCCACGGCATCGTTCCAGATGGCCACGCGTGCCATGCCACACGACCGGCACTGACATCAACACAAAGCCCGCCAACAAACTCCTTAGTTCGCCATACGGTCCGAGACAGGCCCAGCTCGACGTCCACGACAATGATGGCCCGGCCGCCCTCGCGCCCAAAATCAGCCACGTAGGCAAACTCGCGTTTGGACCAACGCACCAGAAAACCCTGCTGGTCACCTTGAACAGGGAAGGATCGGATTGCGAGGCCGGTGTCGTCGTACATCTGGATAACACCGCGTTTCGGCACTAGACACAGTGCCCGATGCGATCCGAATGGAGTCCAAGCCGGAGCACCGTATCCGTACAGGCCACTTCCGACTCCCTCGGTTGCGACACTGACTGGACGCCAGTGGCCCTTACGGAAATACCACAGTTGAGCGGAGCAGGAGTCACCGGTGTTTCGCAAGAGACCAACACCTCTTCCCCACGTCCGAACAGCCGTGAATGTTGGTGTCGACACTGAGACCTGGGTCGGAGTCAAGGACGGCAACCAGTCAATAAACGCTCGCTCCTCCACGAGTTGATTGTACCGAGGCTCTAACCTCACTTTGTGCGAGCATTTGCAATTTCCGCAGTCGATAACGACGTTACGACATCAATTCGACCCGACCACCCAACCCCTGAGGGCGACGAAGTAACCGTGGCCGTGGAATGGAGCGGCATTAATTACAAAGACGCCATGATGATCGACCCCAAGAGTCGGGTTCGCCGATCGTCGAGGCTCATTGGAGGGGTCGATGCCGCGGGCACGGTAGTGGCATCCAAGGTCTTAGACATCTCCCCTGGCGATCGCGTAGCGATTCACGGTGGAGACATCGGGGTTGGTCGAGATGGCGGGTTTAGTGAGTTCATTAGTGTCCCGCGTCGTTTCGTTAACGTCCTGCCCGATTCCCTGTCGTCGCGCGACGCCATGGTCGTTGGAACGGCTGGCTATACCGCTTTTGCCAGCTTGATGGCACTGGAGCAACGAGGTCTACGCCCAGATAACGGCGAAGTGCTCGTCACAGGTGCCACCGGCGGTGTTGGCTCCTGGTCGGTCGTGGCACTTGCTGCCTCTGGCTATCAAGTTGTCGGGTCGACAGGTTCGAGTGATGCCCAGCAGTGGCTACTCGAAATGGGCGCGGCGCGATGCGTTGGCCGCCACGATATTGGTGACAAGCTCGATCGAATTCTCGGTTCTGAATTGTGGGCCGGAGCCATTGACTGTGTCGGCGGTGAGACGCTGCACCAAGTTCTACGTACACTTCGTTACGGGGCGGGAGTGGCGGCAAGCGGTCTAGTCGCCAGCGCCGACATGACGACCAACGTTTACCCCTTCATCACTCGTAACGTCGCCCTGCTCGGTATTGATGCAGTGAACGCCTCGCAAGAAACCCGGATCAAAGTCTGGGAAATGATTGCCTCAACCATGGCAATGAGAAACTTTGAACCATTGATTGACTCCGTCGTCACACTGGCACAGATTGATGCAGCTCTGACTCAAATTGCTAAGGGTCAGACACGCGGTCGAATTTTGGTCGACGTTCGCGCCTAGCGGAAGACGGGTGAGACAAAAGCACTCGGGCCGTTGCACTGCAACACGAGATACGTAGCGGGAATCTGAAGTTTCTGGGGCTCCATACCGCCCCTCAGCCAGCTTGCCGTCACCGCAGTAGCGGCGGCGCAGCCGGAACGATTCGAGAACGAAATGGCGAGCGAGGCACTCTGCTGATGGCCCAACGTGATCCCGGCGGGAGATTCAGTAATCGGACCACCGTCTGGCTTCGTCATCTCAGTCAGGTCGGTCACTCTCGCAAACGAGTTCGCGACGGAATTTGAATCTGTCCCCATAACCAGATCGATCCACGTCGGCATAGAGCAGGTCTCTTGGATGTTGGTGAAGGTGATCCACGCGTAGGCCGTGCCCGCTCCGGCCGTTCCGTCCACCCATTTGGCCTGAAACTGCGACGCGGTGCAGATCGGAACTGTAGGCAACGACGTCGTCACGGCGACGGTGGTCCGAAAGAGGTCGCCACGAGCGACCACAAAAACAAGGGCCAACACCAGTAGCGCGGTGATGGTCCTCAGCAGGCGCCTCATGCCACTCCGTCACTCTCACCAAATCCATCGAGGAATTCGTGGAGTTCAGCAACGAGATCTTCCTCTGCAACTTCCAACTCACCACCGAGAAACTCTTCGTCACCATCATCGTCGTCGGCTTCAAAGATTTGCGCCTCGGCGTCCATTAATTCGTCATTCACCAAGATGGGGGCACCAACGCGGAGGGCGAGCGCCACGGCATCACTAGGCCGGGCCGAGATAGTTACCTCAACGCCGTTAATGAGTAGCCGCAGAGCGGCGTAATACGTGCTACCGACAAGGTTTTGAATTTCAACGTTGAATACTTTGCCGCCGAGGGCCGTGATGATCTCGCCCATCAGATCGTGCGACATCGGGCGAGGCGTCTCAATCTCCTGGAGGGCGTAGGCGATTGCGGCCGCTTCGGGCTGGCCGATGAAGATGGGCAGGATTCGATTGCCGTGCACCTCTTCGAGTAGGAGAATAGGTGTAGCGGAAGCCACGTCCACGCTTACTGTCCGAAGTATGACTTCCACCATAGAAAGAGCCTAGACCCGCTCTAGTTAACGCGAACGCCAGCCCTAAAGATGTTTGGCAGCGGTCGCTGCGTGCACCGCATTCCGAAGTTCCGATACCTCGGACGCCACGCGCGCTTCTTGAATATCGCGCTGAGCCTTAGGCAGTTTGCGCAGGGGGGCGGTGATGTCACGAACGAAATCCATTTCCAGTTGGACGAGCCGCCGGAGTGGCGTCAACTGCCGTACGGCGACGCCTTGGTCCATCAAAACTCCAGCTCGTTGCGCAACCTGTAGGTCGAGTGCGGAGTACGTGAGGCGCTCATGGATGATCTCAGGGGCCAGGAAACCCTGGGCCTGGAGATCGTTAATCTGCCGCTCAGTCAGACCGCTCGCAGCCACAAACTCAGCACTGGCGTAGGTGTCGCTCGAGACGACAGTTAGGAAAGGCGGCGCAGCGGACTGCACTGGGGCGCCGAGCTGCGAGGAGGGTGCTGGTGATTCGGGGACGCGAGCTGTGACGGCATTGGCTTGAACGAGACGGGCCGCCCGAGCAGCGGGGCCGTTGGCCAGTTCGCCTTCAGGTGCAATCATCCCCCGGTCAACGAGACGTCTGCGCACATCTGGCAGGGCGATATTGCGGGCACGAAGTCGAAGAGCTTCACGAAGCACTTCGACATCAGAGGAAATAAAGACGCGGTACTTACTCTTTGTGCGCTTGGGCTGCACTAAACCTTGCTCTTCGTAGTAGCGAATCTTCGAGAGCTCAAGATCGGGAAACTCATCACGAAGCAGGCGGTGAACTTCACCAATGCGATAGGTGCGAGTAGCGGTCACGATGCGCTCCAGTAGACGAGCTTAAATTTACCGATTTGAATTTCATCACCATTACGAAGGACAGACTCATCGACTCGGGCACCATTGACGTATGTTCCGTTAAGTGAGTTCAAGTCACGAACTGTAATACGTCCCGACGCCGTTCGCGTAAAAAGGCCGTGATGCCGAGAAACGGAAACATCGTCCAAGAAGATGACGGAGTCTTCGTGCCTACCAACACTTGAGACTTCAAGAGATAGTTCGATGTTCTCGGGAATTCGCGAACCCGACACGATCACCAAAGTGTCCACTGGACACGCAGCGGGAGCCGTTACCGACTCGGAGCTGGAACCGTTTACCGACTCGACGATCGGAACGGCCACCGTGTCCGGTGTCGTTGCGTCATGCTGCGGGGCGCCGCAAGACCAGCAGAAATTCGCATTGGCGTTAAGAATTTCGCCACAGCGTCGGCAGGTCACGGGAGCCACAGTCGTGCGTCTTAGTGGTCGGTGATTGCTCGATAGCCGTCGGCATCGAGCAAGCTCGCCACACCGTTGCTATCATCAAGTTCGATTTCACAAATCCAACCAGAACCGTACGGGTCCTCGTTGATTGATTGTGGTGAGTCACCCAGAGCATCGTTAACCGCAACCACGGTTCCCGAAACGGGTGAATAGATCTCAGATACTGATTTGGTTGACTCAACTTCACCAATCGATTGACTAACTGTCACCTTGGTGCCAACTTTGGGCAAGTCAACAAAGACCACGTCACCGAGTGCGTCCTGCGCATAATCGGTAATTCCAACGCGAACCCGGTTGCTCTCAACCGCGGCCCACTCGTGGTCTGACGAGTATTTCAGTTCATCAGGTATCCGCATAAGGAATAAATCTACTCGGCCTTACGGGCAGCCCGCCCGGTGCGAAGAGCGGCCAGGGCCGGCTTGACGTAACCGGCCAAAACGACCCAAGCGAGGGCTAGTCCGAAACCCCCGATTGTCCACGTCAGGGCCTGCACTACGGTCTGCCAGCCCACCAGAGGCACGTCGTGGGGATTGCTGCAGAGAAGGAAAAGCGGGTACGCGGCCATGAGCGCAAAGGTCGAAACTTTGCCCCACCACAAGACATCAATCCGTGCTGCGCCCAGAGCAGCCAGAGCCACGGTCAGTAGAGAAACGAGAATTTCACGAGAGAACGTAGCTATCGCAAACCACCAAGGCACCGCGCCCAGCATCGCCACCGTAATCACTGATGTACCAACGAGCAGGCGATCCGCGACCGGGTCGATTATTTTCCCGACATTCGACACCTGGTTAAAGCGTCGGGCCAAAAATCCGTCCACCCAGTCGGTGGCGCCCAGCGCTGCGAGCAACCAGGCCGCCAACGCTCGGTGGTCAGTATTGAAGACGAGAATCACAAAGACTGGCAGAAGGGCCAGTCGAACCAGCGTGACGAGGTTGGGCCAAGTGGCCCAACCTGCATCACTGGTTTCTAGATTGTCCACGAACCGTTCGACCGTAGCAACGAGGCCAGATCGCCCGTGCCCTTAAGAGCCTGTGCCGAGGCAATTTGAGCCGTAGTGGCGGCGCCGAACTCAGTTCGATTCACATCGCGGAACACGCCCATCGGGGTGGGCTCTTGATTGGAGTGGGTGAGTCGAGCGATGGCGAAGGCCGATGCTGGGTCTTCCACGTTCTCGTCGTGAGTGATGATCGTTGAACGATTGGTGTCCGAGATGCGGTCAGTAAAGACCGAGCCATCGGCATTACGAAAGACTCCAAACTCCTGTTCGGCACCAAATATCACTGGAGCGCCGTGCCTGAGATTGATCAACATCGAACCGCGGTTCTCTTTGCTGGTAATCCCTTCGAAGGTGCCGTCATTGAAAACGTTGCAGTTTTGGTAGACCTCGACGAGCGACGAGCCCTTGTGTTCGTGAGCGCGGCGGAAGGTCTCTTGCATGTGCGCACGGTCCATGTCATGGGTACGGGCCACAAAGCTGGCTTCGGCACCGATAGCGAGCGACACGGGGTCAAATGGCTTGTCTAGTGAACCGAGGGGCGACGATTTCGTCACCTTGCCCTGCTCGGACGTTGGGGAGAACTGCCCCTTGGTGAGACCGTAGATCTGGTTATTGAAAAGCAAGATTGTGATGTTGACATTGCGACGAAGCGCGTGAATCAGGTGGTTACCCCCGATAGAGAGCGAGTCGCCGTCGCCCGTAATGACAAACACGTTGAGGTCAGGGCGACTCATCGCCAGACCGGTTGCGATTGCCGGAGCGCGTCCGTGAATGGTGTGCACTCCGTAGGTGTTCATGTAGTACGGGAACCGTGCCGCGCAACCGATTCCGGAGACAAAGACCGTCGACTCGCGATTAATTCCGAGGTCGGGCATAAGCGCCTGCATGGCGGCGAGAATCGAATAGTCCCCACATCCAGGACACCAGCGAACTTCCTGGTCGCTCGTCCAGTCTTTACGAGTCGTGATTGGGACTTCTACCGTGCTCACAGGGCACCTCCAAGGATTGCGTCGATACCAGCTTCAATTTCACTCGCCCTAAATGGCATTCCCTGCACCTTGGACAGAGACTTCGCGTCCACCAAGAATTCAGCACGGATCATCTTGCTGAGCTGGCCAAGATTTAGTTCGGGCACAAGGACATTGGGGTACTTTTTCAGTACGTCAGCAATATTGCTCGGCATGGGGTTCAGATGGCGGAGTTGTGCGTGGGCCACCTTGCGGCCACGGGCCCGCGCGCGGATCACGCCGGCGGCGATGGAGCCGTAGGTCCCACCCCAGCCCAGCACGAGTACTTCGCCATCACCAGTCGGATCATCGACCTCGAGCGCAGGAATCGATGCAGCTATACCGGCGACCTTTTGAGCTCGAAGGTTTGTCATGCGCTCATGATTCAAACCGTCGTAGGCCACGTTGCCGTGTCCGTCTCCCTTTTCGAGACCACCCACGCGGTGTTCGAGTCCAGCCATACCGGGTGGGGCCCAGGGACGAGCGTTCGTCTCAGGGTCACGCAGGTACGGCCAAAACTCGGGAGTCCCATCGGCCTTCTCGTGATTGGGACCGGTTGCGAAATTCGGCGAAAACTTTGGAAGGTCCGCTACATCAGGAATAGCCCACGGTTCGGTACCGTTCGCCAAGTAGGCGTCAGACAAAACGATGACCGGTGTGCGATACGTAACGGCGATTCGGGCAGCCTCAATGGCCACGTTGAAGCAGTCGCTGGGCGTAATAGCCGCGATCACCGGAATTGGTGATTCGCCGTGACGTCCATACATGGCCGTCAGGAGGTCCGTCTGCTCCACTTTGGTCGGAATGCCAGTTGAAGGACCGGCGCGCTGGACGTCCACGACGATCAGCGGAAGTTCGAGTGACACGGCGAGACCCATGGCCTCACTCTTAAGGTCCAGGCCGGGACCACTGGTAGTCGTAATACCTAGCGCTCCACCGTACGAGGCGCCAAGTGCGGATGCCACACCGGCAATCTCATCTTCGGCCTGAAAGGTTCGCACGCCGAACTCTTTGCGCTTGGACAACTCGTGCAAGATGTCCGAAGCCGGCGTGATTGGATACGAGCCAAGAAAGAGCGGTAGTTCGCTGAGCTGGCCGGCGGCGATCAAACCCCAGGCCAGGGCGGTGTTCCCCGTCACGTTGGTGTACTCCCCTGGCGCGAAGTCGGCCTTGGCAATTTCGTAACGGGCATCGAACAGTTCGGCCGTCTCACCAAAGTCGTAACCGGCGCGGTAGGCCCGGAGATTCGCCTGCTTAACGAGTTCAACCTTGGCAAACCGTGACTCGATCCACGCCACCGTACTTTCGGTGGGACGCGAGTAGAGCCAGGACACCAGTCCCAGGGCAAAAAAGTTCTTCGAGCGTTCTGCGTCGCGAGGCTTAACGCCAGCTTCCTTGCAGACTTCGGTCGTGATGGTCGTCATTGGGACTTCGTAGACCGTGTACTTACCGAGCGATCCGTCAGAAAGAGGATTTTCGGAGTAGCCGGCCTTAGTGAGCGAGCGCTCGTCAAAGGCATCGACGTTGACAATGATCGTCGCGCCGTTCTCCAGAATCGACATGTTCGCACGGAGACCGGCGGGGTTCATCGCGATCAGCACGTCGGGGGTGTCTCCGGCCGTAGTGATGTCGTGGTCCGAGATCTGCACCTGGAACGAGGAAACGCCGTTAAGCGTGCCTGCGGGAGCTCGAATTTCAGCCGGAAAATCGGGGAAAGTCGAGAGGTCGTTACCGAACACGGCCGAAACGGACGTGAATCGCTCGCCGGTCAGCTGCATGCCGTCGCCAGAGTCACCGGCAAAGCGGAGCACGACGCTCTTCAGAGTGGTTTGTGTTGATTTAGTCATTGCGCACACCTCGTTGAGGACAGCCTAACGAACTCGCGAGACGAAGCCGTCCCAACTGTCTCTGGGATTACTAGGCGATTGTGATACTGGCATCCAAGAAAACATCTTGGATGGCGTGCACCAGTGCGGCACCTTCATCGATAGGTCGCTGGAACGCCTTGCGTCCGACAATGAGACCTTGTCCACCGGCTCGTTTGTTAATGACGGCGGTCCGAACGGCCTGCGAGAGATCGCTGGCTCCCTTGGACTCTCCACCGGAGTTGATTAAGCCAATACGGCCGGCGTAGCAGTTCGCCACTTGCCAACGGCATAGATCGATGGGGTGATCGGTGGTGAGCTGCGAGTAGACCAACGGGTCGCTCTTGCCGACCTTGACGGCGTTATAGCCGCCATTGTTCTCGGCCTGCTTCTGTTTAATGATGTCGGCTTCAATCGTGACGCCGAGGTGGTTGGCCTGACCGGTGAGGTCGGCGCTGAGGTGGTAATCAGCCTCATCAGTCTTGAAGGCCGGATTGCGCAAGTAGGTCCAGAGAACCGTAAACATGCCCAGGCGGTGGGCTTCAGCGAAGGCTGCGCCAATCTCTTGGAGTTGACGGTCTGATTCGGGTGAGCCGAAGTAGATGGTGGCACCAATGCCGGCGGCGCCGAGGTCGGCCGCTTGCCTAACGCTCGAGAACATGATCTGGTCGTACGTCGAGGGGTAGTGCAGAAAGTCGTTGTGGTTGATCTTTACAATGAACGGAATCTTGTGGACGTACTTGCGTGAGACCGTGCCGAGCACGCCCAGCGTGGTGGCGATGGCGCTGCAGTCACTAGCGATAGCAAGGTCACAGAGCTTGGCTGGATCGAAATAGATCGGGTTCTTGGCGAAGCTCGCCGCGGCCGAGTGCTCAATACCCTGGTCCACTGGCAAGATTGAGAGATAACCCGTGCCGCCGAGGCGACCGTGGTTGTAGAGCGCGCCGAGGTTTCGCAGCACTGAGGGCGACCGGTCGGAGTAGGCGAATACGTCATCGAGGAAGTTGGGACCAGGTGCGGTGAGCAGTTCCTTCGGGAACGCCGTGGCTACGTGGTTCAACAACGAGGGGGCTTCATCACCGAGTAACGAGGAAATATCCATGCAACAGGCTACCAATCCCGTCGGAGTCGGTTTGGGAACTCACGAATTCACAAATAATCACGAGTCGCGACGCAAATGAGGCAAACTACCGACATGACATTTGACTACCGCCGCTCACTCCAACGTCGCATGCGCGCCATGCACTCTCTCTACGAAGATGCCTGCGACACCATGAACCTCGAGCAGGTCAATCACTTTGAACGTGAAGGGGTTCTGCCAATCGCCTTTTCTCTGATCCATCAGCTCCTCATCGAAGATGGAACACTCCCCTTCGCCGGCGGACCGGCCCAGCTCTTTAACGATGAGTGGGCCGAAAAGATGGGGCTCGAAATTTGGGACCACGGCAAGCACAAGACGGTCGACGAAATGGTTCATCAACGTATTGGCAACTACGAAGCATTCCGCGAACTTCAGACGTTGGTCTTTGCCAAGACCGAAGCCTTCCTCCAAGAAATCGATCCTGAGTCCCTCGGCGACATTGTCGTTCCCGCTCCGTACGGATCGGGCGTGGCATCAACCTTCTCCGCTCGAGTCGGAGGCGACCTCGGGATTAGCCGAAGCGACGCCATCGAATGCTGGATTTACCAACACGGTCTGCGCCACATGGGTGAGATTGAGCTCGCGCGTGCCCTGGTCGGCCTGGGCGGAATGACGTCGTAGTTCACTCTCTCGCGAGATGAATTAGTCGATGTTCTTCTTCTTGGAGACTGGCGTCGTCCGCTTTTTGCGATTCTTACGGACAGTACCGGTGCCCCCGAGGTCGCCCAGTCGCGCAATCGCGTCGTAGGCCTCTGGATCAACTGCCACTACGCGAGCAAATAGTTCGCGAGCCGAAGCCACGTCGCCAGCGCGGTCGTAAACATCAGCGAGTGCGTACCACATGCGGACGTGACGGCCTGAAGGGTTCCGCAATATCTTCGATCCGCCGGACTTGATTAAGAGATCAATCGCCTCTTGAAACTTCGACTCATCTGCGAACGATGAGGCCATCACGATGCGACCTTCAGCCAACACTTCGGCGGTCGGCTCCGACTCAATAAGTTGAGCAAACGTTCCCTCAACAAGTGTGTAGCGACGAGCGGCTCGCTCGCAGTCCATGACGAGCGGAAGATGCTGCGCATCGCCAGTGATTTCAAAGGCCATTCGGAGGTGCTTGCGGGCCATTGGGAATCGCTCAGCACGGTAGGCCGCTAGACCAGCAAGCTCGAGCACGGGGGCAACCGTTGGAACGGCTTCGGCCACAGTCTTAGCTAAGCGCAATGCCTCTTCGTACCGGTGGCGGTCGTAGGCCTCAGCCGCGTTCGACATGAACGTGACCATCTTTTCCCGTTGGTAGGCCGAGCCCTGGAATACGCGACGAATTTCAGTCACGATGTCTTGGGGCAAGAGATATGGCTTGCGAGCCGAAGTCATCTTCGGCTTGGCGGGCGCCGACGGGCGATCGTCCATAATCCACTCATCGGGACGGCGATTATCCGGCGTCATTTCACGTGGCGACTGGAAGTCGCCACCGGTGCTCTTGATGTGAACGGCACCCTTGCGAGCTACGCCACCCCAACCGCGGGACTTGGCAATCCGCTCTGCATCAATACGTTCTTGTTCTTCTGGCGTAGGCGGACGCTCTCGTCGATCGCCGTAGGAGGAACGACCTCCGCGCGAGCGGTCATCGCGTTCAAAACGGGAACGTGAGTCATCACGGTCAAAGCGGGGGCGAGCGTAATCACGCTGAATGCGCGGGCGCGAATCGTCGCGCGGTGGACGTGATTGCGTGGGGCGATCTTCGCTCCAACGTTCGCGTGGAGCGCTGTCGTACTCGCGACGTGGTGGGCGCGCTCCCGGTGGTCCTGAACGACGAGGGCCGCCACGGCGATCATCAAATTCACGACGCGGTGGACGAGCCCCACCATCACGCGAAGGGCGGCGATCATCACTGCCGTAGGGACGTGGTAGGCGACGATCATCGTCACGCCGTGGAGCTCCGCGGCGATCATCAAATTCACGACGAGGTGGACGAGCGCCACTATCTCGTGGTCCACGGCGGTCGCCACCGGCGAAGGGACGAGGCGGGCGGGAGCCGCCATCACGCGGAGGACGACGGTCATCGCCACCGTAGGGACGTGGTGAGCGGCGATCGTCATCGCGGGCGGGACGACGGTCGCCATCGGTAAACGGCCGGCGAGGCCGGTCATTGTCCCGGTAGGAATCGCGGGCCGGACGACTGTCCCTGGACTCGTAGGGACGTCGAGAAGTGGAAGAAGTTGAATCGCCGAAAGTACGGCGGGGTCGACGGTCATCGTCGTCACGGGCAGGACGGGGCCGGTCGGGGTCGAAATCACGACGGGGCCCTCGATTATCCTCGCGACGGGGTCCCCCGCTGGCACGGTAGGGACGGTCTACCCCACTACGAGGGCCGGGACTGCGAGAACTGCCGCCCGCGGGGCGCGCACGACGATTGGAACTGTTCTCACTAGGCATTGATACATTCTACCGGCGGAACGAGACTTGGAAAATTGGACTGTGCTGGTATGGGTGACGACTTCGCGACGGAGGGGCCGAGTGACGCGTATCAACACCGATATCACTCGTAACTGCATTGTCGTTGTGGTAATAAATAAGGATGCGCAAACTGATTCCCCATGCCCTTCTAGCCGTTCTCACCCTTGGAGCGGGGTTCGGCGCCCTTGCAAGCTTCCAGTCCACCCGATTCTCAGCCGCGCGAGCAGCGCTCGTCGCCGCACCGTGCATTTCTCAGTCCACGGGTCAGGCGATTCCCACGAGTAGCACTCCAATTGAGGCAATTATCCCAGGAAACGCACTCGACAACGCCGGCCTCTACGCCACGCCAAGCACATCGAACATCATCGCCGTGGCGCCCACTGGTTGGATCTGCCACGCGTCAACATCAGGTCCCAGTGGTGTCGATATTCGAACCGGTGAAGACCCCAAAGTGCCCGTAACGGTGCTGCAGTACTTCGCAGAATTCGGTCCGAAAGCCGAGCAAGCCGCCTGCCCCTATAGCCGCAAAGCGAAAGACCAAATCTTCAAAATTGGTGGCGAAAGGCTCGTACAGGCCACGTGTGTGCTGCCAGTACTGAATACGATCTCCGCGCACGAGGGCGATTACAGCTTCATAACAGCCAAGTCTGCAACGTCGGGGCCCCTTTACGGCGTAGTCGCCTATTCGAGCGTTTCGGACTCCACAAATATAGGTATCTGCATTCCTAGTGATTCGCTGACACCCGGCAAGCCGTCCTATATTTTCGACCGGTCAACCTGTAAGCAGTACCTGCGCGCCTTCACCCGCAATAACCCAATGAAGTAGTCGTTTGGGTGTGCAGATTGAGGCCACTGATCGCCACCCACTAAAGCTAAAACCCCCACCGTAAGGTGGGGGTTTTGCTGCATCTCGTGACTCTTTGGGTCACGCAGTAACTACTTAATCGAACGTCGACGTCCCGCAACATAAAGGGCACCACCAAAGGCCACAATCATCGCGCCACCAGCCAGCAGGCTGCTCGTGTTGGAACCGGTGTGCGGCAACGTCGTTGGCACCACCGTGGTGGTAGGTGCAATTGTGGTGGTAGTCGTCGAACCTGGAGCGGCCGCCATGGTGACCGTTAAAGCGCAGAGCTGAGAACCAACCTTCAACCTGCCGTCAACGGCGTAGTACGAGAGCTTCACGGTGCCGGCTTGTCCTTGGAGCCCTGGGGCAATCGAATCGTAGGGGATCGGCAACGTTTTGAGGTTGGTTAATAACGACGACATGGGCTGGGATTGACCGGAAACCAATACATCATTAATGCGCACCTCGGAGAAATAAATGTCATCTATAGCGCCAGTTACGTTGCTGTCATCTTCCTATGCAACGGTGACATTCTTCGACTCACCCGGCGCCAAGGTGATCGTGGCAGGGGAAATGGAGCAAGACGTTATTGACGGTTTTCCACTTGCGTTTGCAACACCAGCGCCTACCAGTGGCAGTCCTATGGCTATCACAACTGGAGCAATGTTTTTTGTTAGTTTTTCATTGGACTTTTCGATCACGATTACTCGGCAACCCTGGATTGCCTTCGTGCGAGTTGTTGGAAAGTTCAAGCGTTACACACAGGGATCCACGAAGTTTCTACCTACCACGTAGCTCTAGAAATGCGAAAACCCCCCACCGTTAGGTGGGGGGTTTTCAAGAAAATCCGGCGGCGACCTACTCTCCCAGGAGGGGACCTCCAAGTACCATCGGCGCAGGTGGGCTTAACTGCCGTGTTCGAAATGGGAACGGGTGTGACCCCACCGCCAAAACCACCGGAAACTTGTGCTTACGTCACTCTCGTGACAGGATCGTTGATCCTTAAGCGTTTTATAGCGAGCACGAACATCTATAACTCCAAGCCCTCGGCCGATTAGTACCGGTCGGCTGAATGGATTACTCCACTTACACCTCCGGCCTATCAACGTGGTCGTCTAGCCACGGGCCTTACCTGGTTAACCCAGTGAGAGATTTTATCTTGGAACGGGCTTCGCACTTAGATGCTTTCAGCGCTTATCCCACCCGCAGGTCGCAAATCAGCCATGCCCTTGGCAGGACAACTGACACACGAGAGCTGCGTCCATCCCGGTCCTCTCGTACTAGGGATAGCCTTCCTCAAATCTCTTACGGCTGCATCGGATAGGGACCGAACTGTCTCACGACGTTCTGAACCCAGCTCGCGTACCGCTTTAATGGGCGAACAGCCCAACCCTTGGGACCGGCTTCAGCCCCAGGATGCGACGAGCCGACATCGAGGTGCCAAACTTCCCCGTCGATATGGACTCTTGGGGGAAATAAGCCTGTTATCCCCGGCGTACCTTTTATCCGTTGAGCAACGGCGCTTCCACAAGCAACCGCTGGATCACTATGCCCTACTTTCGTACCTGCTCGACCTGTAAGTCTCGCAGTCAAGCTCCCTTGTGTCATTGCACTCAACATCTGATTGCCAACCAGATTGAGGGAACCTTTGGGCGCCTCCGTTACATTTTAGGAGGCGACCGCCCCAGTCAAACTACCCGCCTGACGCTGTTCCTGATCCGGATTACGGACCGAGGTTAGGGCTCCGGCACAGAAAGGGTGGTATTTCAACAGTGGCTCCACACCGACTAGCGCCGATGCTTCAAAGCCTCCCACCTATCCTACACAAACTGAACCAAAACCCAACATCAAGTTGTAGTAAAGGTGCACGGGGTCTTTCCGTCCTGATGCAGCTAACGAGCATCTTTACTCGTACTTCAATTTCGCCGAGTCTATGGTTGAGACAGTTGGGAAGTCGTTACGCCATTCGTGCAGGTCGGAACTTACCCGACAAGGAATTTCGCTACCTTAGGACCGTTATAGTTACGGCCGCCGTTTACTGGGGCTTAGGTTCTGAGCTTCGCCTTGCGGCTAACCCGTCCCCGTAACCTTCCAGCACCGGGCAGGCGTCAGAGCGTATACAGCGTCTTACGACTTAGCACGCTCCTGTGTTTTTGGTAAACAGTCGCTCCCCACAATTCTCTGCGACCTTCTCACGCTTCGGACGCGAAGTCCTACACGCTAGTAAGGCCATCCTTCTCCCGAAGTTACGGATGTATTTTGCCGAGTTCCTTAACCATAGTTATCTCGCTCTCCTTGGTATTCTCTACCCGCCCACCTGTGTCGGTTTGGGGTACGGGCACCGTATCAACTCGCTAGAAGATTTTCTTGGGAGCATAGGATCAATGACTTCGCCTTACGGCTCGGCATCGTGTCTCAGGCTTAATGAGATCCGGATTTGCCTAGATCTCGCCCTACGCACTTACCCCAGGACAACCAACGCCTGGGCTCATCTACCTTCCTCCGTCCCTCCTTTGCTTTCCGCCATAGAGAAGGTCAGTTCGACCCGAAGGTCAGCCCCTTAGTACCTCTATCTTGGAATGGACGCGGACACGGTGGTACAGGAATATCAACCTGTTGTGCATCGACTACGCCTCTCGGCCTCGCCTTAGCTCCCGACTTACCCTGGGTGGATTAGCCTTCCCCAGGAACCCTTGGGCTTACGGAGGAGGGGTTTCTCACCCCTCTCTCGCTACTCATACCAGCATTCTCACTCGACCACGCTCCACGACGGTTTACACCGCCGCTTCTCAGCAAGATCGACGCTCCCCTACCACTACACATAAATGTGCAATTCATATCTTCGGCTCTGGACTTGAGCCCCGTTACATTATCCGCGCAAGGCCACTCGACCAGTGAGCTATTACGCACTCTTTAAAGGATGGCTGCTTCTAAGCCAACCTTCTGGCTGTCTGAGCGTCCTC
>Ga0136641_1000279_pt1 | contig 21800 bp, 27 predicted proteins | sample EliLak1302023Y_FD_115312 | JGI IMG/M metagenome (GOLD analysis project Ga0136641, IMG submission 115312) | Freshwater microbial communities from Elizabeth Lake, Yosemite National Park, California, USA - 13020-23Y | ecosystem: Environmental > Aquatic > Freshwater > Lake ...
CGCTGACGCTGAAGGATTCGCTGACGCTGAAGGATTCGCTGACGCTGAAGGATTCGCTGACGCTGAAGGATTCGCTGACGCTGAAGGATTCGCTGACGCTGAAGGATTCGCTGACGCTGAAGGGTTTGCTGAACTCGATGGTGCAGACGAAGGCGTTGACAAACCAGTCGAACTCGGTGTAGGCAGGGACGAGGTCGTGGGCTGACCGCTCCTCGTAGCACTTGGTGAGGGCGAAGGTGAGCCACTTAAAGAAGGGCTCCAAGTCGGCTGGCTACTCTGTGTAAGCATTGGAGAAGCAGAGGGTGACCCTGATGCTGAAGATGAAGCCTTCGCCGATGCTGATGGATAACTTGCTGTGGCGCTCGGCGAGGACGAAGGCGAACCACTTGGACTTGGCGAATTAGTCGGTAGGCTACTCCATGACGACATGGGGGAAACCGAAGTGGAACCAGTTGATGTAAACGTAGGCCAACTTGATAGTGATGGGAAACTACTTGCCGTGGGGCTCGGTGAACTAGAGGGAGAACCACTTGGTGTTTGCGAATATGTCGCCATGGCGGAGGCCGAAGGCGAACCGCTTGGGCTTAACGAAAATGTCGCTAGTGCTGTTGCGCTAGCACTGGCACTGGCACTAGCGCTAGGTGTAGTATCTTGCAGATTTCTGCTGAAACCGGTGCTGACCAGTAGCAATAGTGTAAGAACCCGCATTTTTTTTTTAATTAAAGTTAGTACCTTTAAACGCCAATCAATTTTATAGAAAATATGTCTTTTGTTCGGAACAGAAGACATACAAAACAGTACTTGTAAAAATTTTATACGGGCGACCATGTATCGTAATTAAAGTCTTTTTCGCTGGGCCAGCCTGTAACTGCGTAGCCGTCGGCGTGGTACGTGTGAGATCCGCCTGTGACCAGGTTGTATAACTTGGTTTCGAAGGCCATGGGAACCTCTTCTATCTTGGTTACGATACGAGAGCCATCGATGGTCTTGAGAGGAAGTCCTAATAAGAGTTTCTGAATTCTGCCTTTCTTTAGACCATCCAAGTGTCTCATCTCGGTCTTTCCTTCGGCATTAATAACAGGCATGTCGGTGCCATAGACGCTGTTCTCAATCGTCTTGATATCCATTGTGTAAAACTTTTTATCATATGACACGTGAGGGTGGTGGTCCGTTGTCACGTGCTCGTCGTTAATCTTGTACATCTTGGAATTACCCACCAGGACATGCTGAAGGGCTAAAACCGGATTGAATTCGCCGAAGGCGCCGATGACCAGGTCGCCGACTTGGACGTCTTCAATATTCTTTGTTTCACCGTTAGCAATGTGAACTTTGGTACCGGCGGGGAAGCAAGCAGGTATGGTATATACGTATGGATTTGACCCACATGCATTAATGGCGGTAATAGTAAAAATAGAGTCACCATTATCATTGAAATGTACATACGCTTGTGTACCCGATGTAGAATATACAATCTCACCAGCACCACCTGTAGTAGTTACAGTATACGATGTAGCGTTTGGAGCGGCGTTCCATGTCATACTATATACAAAATTGGTGTTATTCGTTCCACTAATATACGTAACTTGTAGATTTGATACTTGTCCGGGCGGCACACAGACAGGCTCTGAATTACAGCAATCCTGGACCAGCGTACGTGTCTGCGTAGTTGTCTGCTGGTAATACGGCATGGCGCCTTCGCGCAAGTCGTTCTGAATGGAGGCGTCTTTGATTGAGTAGGCTGTGCCCTTCGGACTAGGATTTAGTTTGTGATAGGTGGCGATTGTCTTGGCCTTTAGGCGTTGGATGCGGGCGGCGTTACTGGTATCGGCGTTGCTGGGCATCTTCTATCTTAGGAGGCGGTTTTTGCTGGCTTCTCTCTCATAGGATTGTGTGTTCTTGGAATAGATTCGAAGTTTGATGTGTCTCGCCATACTTTCGAAATTAACTTTGTTTTCTCCATTATAGTTTCAAGGGTATATGAACCTTTTAAATTATTACAGGACCCACAACAAGGCTTTACATTATCAATGGTATATTCTCTTTTTGTGTTATCTACTCTATCAAGCCCTATTCCTTTCTTATCTTGATATCCACAAAGATAACAGGGCTCTATAATTAATCTGGTCCAGTCATCTTTAGTAATATTAAAGGGCAACTCTCTTTTATTTTCAGTTGTCTTCTTATAATTAACATAGTTATGATAATTTGTTCTTCCATAATATTCTTTCCAGTTTAGATAAAACTCTTTTGTTCCTTTCTTTATTCCTGTAATTATCTTACAGAGTTCTATAAAGAATAATGGATGATAATAATGCTTTATCATATTACATATTTCGCAACACGGTACACAATTCTCTTTAGTGTATCCGATATCATTATTTAACCTATCGATACCGTTTGTCTCTTTTTCTTTGGTGTAATGGCAATAATAACACTTTGATACGACCAGTTTTTTAAATTCTTCAAAATTTATAGAGATTTCATAGCCACGTTTTGCTACTCCTGTTATATAATCTCTATATAATCGCTCGATATTATTATAGTTCTCATTTTTAAAATTACGCACACGATTTTCTCTTTTAGCATCTTGTTCGAGATTATTTTTATTACAAGGTGTACATAGTTTACTGGGTTTATTATATTTTGTCATATATTGTTCGTAATCTTGTCCACAATTTACACATATTTGATTTTTACCTCGTCCATTTTGCTCGATAGCATCATGTAGCCTATTTCTTTCTACACGCAAGTCTTTCTCTTTATTATAAGATATATTTCTACATTCATCGCATTTAGTATAACCATCCTTACATATAGTTAAACAACCTCTGGCGATATCGCAGTATTTTATCCCTTTGGCTTTTTCTTCATCGTAATAAATATCACGAAGATGCTTATTACAATATTTGTGTCCAGTAGTTTTAAATTTACAACCTTCGTGTCCACACTGTATTGTCTTCTTCTGTAGCGATACTTTACAAGAAGCACAAGAACCCTTTTCTTCTACAGATACGTCGCATCCGCGAAAGAAGAAACGACATGGTATTTTTCCTTCTCGAAGGACCTTCTCGTACTGTAGGTGCCTCTGGTGTCGCCCGCAGTATGCGTTTTCTTCAGATGGTGGGAATTGACATAACAACCCTTTGCGCCCTCCTTCTTGTATAATGGCTTTACATGTCTCCATTTATAAAATGCGGACATTCAAAAAAAGCATTAGTGTTCAACTTTTTTGATTTTATCATATATTTTTTTAATTTTTTGAAATATGAAAAATCCATATGGGAAGTCCCACATAAAAGTTTCTAGTTGGAATACGCGAGTCCTCCCATGCCCGACATGATGCGGAGGACGTTGTAGTTCGTCGCATACACGCGGACCTGCGCAGAGTAGGCCGCGCCGACCGTGTTGTTGGACAGGGTCAGGATGAGCGTGGCGTTGTCAATGCGGGAGAAGTTGCACGTGCCTGAAGGCTGGTGCTCCTCCGGCTTGAGGGCGAAGGAGTAGACGTTCACGCCGACGGCGGGGACGTTGGTGTGGTGCTGGTAAGGCTGGACCAAGTTGAAGTAGCGGCCCTCGCGCTCCGTGAACCGGTCGTGGCCGTTGAGCTGAACCTTGGCCGTGACGACCGGGTTCTTGCCGGCGAGGCCCTCAACGCGCGTGACGGAGTAGCCGGACTCCAGGACGGCGCGGTCCCACCAGTCGGAGTAGTTGAACGGCTGCTGGCCCTTCCAGGGGCCAACTACGTTGTCGTCGCAGCTGACGAACGAGTCGCGCTGGACGACCCACACGAGCTCCTTGCACGGGTGGTTGAAGTTGAGGCGGATCTTGTTCGCGCTGGACGTCACGGACTCGCCGCCCGTGAACTGGAGCTGCTCGATCAGGTACTCGTGGGAGACCTGGGCGAAGCGGCGGCGCTCATCCGTGTCGAGGTAGATGTAGTCGACGTAGAGGGAGGCAGAGACAAGGCCGCTGGAGGCGACGCGGTCACGGACCAAGTGGCCGCTGGAGGCCGTGAGGTCCCAGCAGAGGTTCTTGATGTCGTTGAACTCGAGGTTCAGCTTGACCTCGTGGTACTGGAGCGCGATGAGCGGGAGCGCCAGGCCAGGGTTGCGGTTGAACCAGAACTGGAGCGGGATGTAGAGCGTGTACTCGGGGGCGCACGCGAGCACCTCGGAGGAGGCGTTGGGCTCGCCCTGGGCGCAGTCGCTGTCGCAGGCCTCGCCACCCTGGGTGAGGAGGTTCACGAGCTGGGGCACGTTGCCAACCATGTCCGCATAGCCGGCCTGCTTGCCAGGCTCCTGCGTGAGCTCATTCCAGATCTGGAGCCAGTCACCGTAGTGCTTGTCGATCTTCTGGCCGCCGATCTCGAGCTCGACGTTGTTGATGAGGTTGTGGCCAACCCAGTTGAGCCAGCGGAACTGGGCACCAGAGCCGTCAGACGCGGCGAGCGTAACGGCGGGGAGCGTGGCCTGGAGGTAGATGCGGTGGATCAAGTCGCCGTTGCGGCTGATCGTGCACGTTACCTTCTTGCCGAAGTTGGCAGAGCCGTTGAAGGTCTGCTCGATCGCCTCCATGGCGAAGTTGGTGTGGCGACGGTAGACCACCTTGAAGAAGGTGATCTGCGGGTTGCCAGTAAGATAGATGTCCTGCGCGCCATAAGCTACGAGCTGCATAAGACCACCGCCACCCATATTGTCTGTTTATAACTTACGGTGTGAAAAAAAATTTGCCGGGAGGATTCGCGGACGCGGCAATTTGATGCGTTGCCGGGGGCCATCGCACCTAAACAAACGGGTGTAGAAAAGACCATATCAACTATGTCTTCATTCTCATTAAATGAACTTTTACAACCTATAGCGAATCCAGATGATGTGGAATCTGAAGTTGTAGTCGATAAGTTGACGACTCTCGAAGGGTTCCATAATGACCGCATCAGAAAATTTCAAGATCAGAAGAATTCTCTACCGGAACTAAAGGAGGAATTACTTGCTTTACAGGCACGTTTAAAGAATTGGAAGATAGATTTGCGCTTTACAGATGAGCATAAAGAGTGCTTGGAACGCGAAACCGACCTTATCAAAAAAATTCAGGCAATCGATTCGGATAAAGACCAGATGAACTATTATTTGAATGTCGGCGATATTCTCTTTGGCTACTACGACACGCAACAACGTATTGCGGTGGGTGATAATACCTTTTCGGCGGAATCGAATAAGTTGCGCACACCGGCAAATTCTGTGCTGTCGTATTTTAAAAGTTCAGAAGTGGCGGTTACGACCGATAAGAAAAAGAAACGTGCTTTAAAGGCCACGAATAAGGCGTCAGATGTATCCGTTGAAGTAGACGGATTGCGTCGCGATAAGGCTCTAGAGAAATATTTGTCTATTATCGAGCCCAGTGCAATCAAGTCTGGTATTATGCCTGGCTCTGGTATCGAATCGGATTACGGTTGCTGTCCCGTATGCGAAAGTGAAATGCACTTTGCGCAAAATGAGGCCATGTTAGGCTGCCCTGAATGCGGCCACCAGGACTTTATTTTAGTTGATTCCGAAAAGCCCTCTTACAAGGACCCGCCACGCGAAATTTCTTATTTTGCCTACAAGAAAATTAATCACTTGAATGAATGGTTGGCGCAATTCCAGGCCAAGGAGACCACCGAGATACCACAGGAAATCTTTGAACTCATTCAGACTGAACTCAAGAAGGAGCGCATAACGGATACCCTCAAGTTGAAACCTTCCAAATTGCGTGAAATTCTTAAGAAACTCAAACTATCAAAGTATTATGAGCATGTTGCTCATATAATGAACCGTCTCAATGGTGTTCAGGCACCTGTACTGTCGCGCGAAGTCGAAGATAAATTGCGCTTCATGTTCCGCGAAATTCAACCGTCCTTTATTAATCACTGTCCTAAAGGACGTTCTAACTTCTTATCCTACTCCTATGTCTTGTACAAGTTCTGTCAACTTCTCGAACTCGACGAATTTCTACCCTGTTTTCCGTTACTAAAGTCTAGAGAAAAACTCTATATGCAGGACAAGATCTGGCAAAATATTTGCGATGACATGGGATGGGAATTTATTAAGTCTATTTAAACTTGCTACTATACTATTTACATATAAAGAATATATATATATATGTTCTTTAATGAAAGTTTTATTTCTTATTTTAGCCAGCGACGATCGGGTAGATGAATTATATAGCCGATTACAATATTTAAGTTGGAGACGCTATATACATTCGCGTCCTGGTGAAATAGAAGCCTATTTTTATAAGGCAAATCCAAATTTGAATACGGATTTCTATATAGAGGGGGATACAGTCTACGTCAAATGTATTGAAGAATATCCGCGACTCATGAAGAAATTTTGGTTAGTTCTTAAAGCCTTTGAATCAAGACTCTGCGAGTTCGATTATATATGCAGACCGGTTTTGTCTAGTTTCATTGTATTGGATAGATATTTAAAACACCTAAAAACACTACCTAGGCAAAATATGTGCTTGGCTTATATTTTGCCAGGCCAAGTACATACTTATAATTCACAGAGCAATAAATGGTGTTGGAATATAGAACAGTTAGTAAGGCATGGCGAATATATATATAGAAAAGAAGATGAATGGAAAAACGAGTATATGAAAAAGATTAATTATGAAGAGGTTCCCTTTCCACATGGAGCCCTTTTTACTATTACTTCTGATATAGGATATGAGATACTAAATAATACACTAATTACCAATAATGAGGGTATCGATGATGCATGCGTCGGATACATTTTACATTATTTGAAGGCGCAATTAATACATTACGATTACGTTTCAATCTATGATCCTAGCGATTATATAAAACTATATCCTAATAATACATATTATTATAGAGTTCAACATATTTCAAATCGTACTATAAATGACATAAACGTACACAATCATCTTCTTGATATATATTATTCTAATATATAATATTATCTAATATTATATTATTGTAGCATCTTCATATTTGTACTATATATACCAGTTAGTCGTTCTATCACATAAATCCATATCATCTTTGAAGGATAGATAATACGAATTTGCATGAACACGATGTTTATACACCATATTTGGAACAAATATAAGCGTATATCCATTTTCAATTAAAGCCTTGTTCATCTTCTTGACTTCAAGCATGACATCTTTTACATCTATTTCTGGGAACGCATGAACGGCGTTTCTGTGAAACACACAATTACCTATGTTGACCAAATAATTTGCTGAATGGCCCGTTTGTAAAAATGAATTCCAATTTTTTGAATTTATCTTATGGCCGGCAAATTCGTTCGAATTAGCCTTTATTTCGGATTCGTCATCAAACACCTTTACTGTGTTCGATGGCATGTAAACACTTTTTTCATCGATGCCGTTTTGGTTCCAATATGTATGTAAGGCAGTAAAATATGCCTCATCTACCTCATTATCGCTATCAATTAAGGCAACCCAATCTGTTTCGGTGCGGTATAGCAAATTTAATTTATTGTTGTACGCACCGAGGCGTTCCGAATTTGTTATAAATTGAAATTTCTCATCCTGTGACCAGTCCTGCTTTCTAATTTTATAATTGTCTTCACCGGTCTCATCTCCTATAAGTATAGTTTTGACACATTGTATTTGTAAATATTTTGGTAAACTGTACTGTAGGAATTTTTCATATCTGCGTAGCGTTGGAATCGCTATAGTGAGAGACATATGTCACTTAATTTCTGAATAGACTTTAAGTATTAGACCCGCGAAGCAACAAATAAGAATTCGACCGTATTTGGTTCCAAATCTTTTTGCGATGCAAACCGTTTATAGGGAATTTCTATACGCCGGCTATTCCAACCTGTCTCTGTAAATAATTTAGTTATTACATCGTGACTTAGAATTCCCTCTTGATTATACGAAAGGGCTATGTGACGTGCCTGCGTACCCTCCAAAATAGTTTTGAGGGCGGTTGCGGCGGTTTTCGAAGAACACCACGCGGATTTCTTATAACCGGCGACCGGTATACCTGTAATACCCGCTACATCAAGTTCATTAGCAGAAATATCTACAATTGCATTCAAAGGAAAATAATTTGCACCATATTGTCTCTGATTGTAGGGTGGATCGAGATAAAGTAACGTATTCGGCTCTTGGATATTTAAGCATAAATTGTGGGCGTCCTGTTGGCAGACCGTGGCTTTCTTAAGAGCCGATGGTGTTAGATGTAGAGTCAGTGGATTGGTAGCAGTATTTTTAAAGTCCTTCAGATAGGCTCCATAGATAGAAGCAACATTTGCTACTGAATCGGCTGCTGAAACTAGAGCACCGCGTAAATAATTGCGCTCCACATGACTATATGTTGGACTCCGTAGAGCCTCGCGAATTCCGTCTATTTTTTGTGCATTTAATGTTGTAAAATAGAGTCGGCCTCCTAATTCGGAATAGGTACGCGTAATAAGACCTGTTTTAGGGGTTACTGCGTTCATTGTATTAATAAGATTTGTTGTGTTTGTCGGTGGAGGATTAAATTGGGCTTCCAGAACTGCTACCGAAAAGGACTCCCAATCGTTTACTATAATGGCTTTGACATGGGGCGATATCGCCACCGCTAAAGCCCCTGTTCCAGCAAAGGCGTCGCAAAAACAATAGCCGGATAGGTCGGGCCACTGTTTCTTAAATTCCTCCACCAGGCGCGGCGCCAAGGTCCGCTTTGAACCTATATAATTTAGAACCATCTGCTACAGAGATACTTCTAAATTCTATTTTTTGAACGGGTTCACTTATCCTGCTGTATTGTGGAATCGTTCGATAAGACTTCGTTAATTGGAATGATTCCAGGCACTACCGCATAGACATTCCATTCGTTAAATTTCATTTTATACTGTTCATCGATTGCATCAATCATGTATGTCAACCAAGGTAGAATCTTTGATTTTATGGAACCTTGGCGAACTAGGTAGGCATGCGTACCCCAATTGCCTTTCTCGTGTAAAGAGTATTTGAGTTTATATATATGCGGAGCAATCTGTGTTCCGATTGGAGCCGTAATGTCCATATAGACCATGTCCCAGTCTGTCGGAATGTTCTTGTAGTGCTTATGCCATTCATCAGTAGGCTTCAGAAAATCTGCCGGTATCGTAACATCGTCTTCCAAAATAAGATGCCCGTAATTTTCAGGAACTTGTTGGTCTCCAAGATATTTCAGTAGATTTTTATGCGATAGGAAACAACCTACAACACCTTGATTGCGCAACTCTTTACCCTGTTCTGCATACGAGCCCTTTCCTGAACGTGTCATCGCATATCCAACTCCCTGTTGAGCCATTTCATCTTGCGTCAAGTCCTTGCCATAGGTTGCGGGCCATCGCTTGGGTTTAATATAGATATTAAGAGAACTAAACGAATTCCATCGGGAGACGTCTTTATCAAGATTAATTACATGGATTGATTTTACATGAGGCCGCTGCTCAAGTGTACAGCAACTAGATACATACAATGCAATCAAACATACTGCGACTGGAATTACTATTAAGAGCAGGCGTTGCCAAAATTGTGGTTTTACCATCCCTATCGTGTGCGACGATTTTTGTAGCGTCGACTTCTACTCTTGGTTTTACGGGTACCCCCTACACGACCTAATATTGTTTCATGATATGCTGTCTTTGATGCATTGTTTGTAAAAAAATCCTGTTTCGCGTTATTTTTAGCCGAAATCTCACGAAACTCAAATGAGCGCAATTCATTTTCCTTGCTCTTATTTTTTGCATCCATGGATGCTTTCATATTATTGTACTCTTCTGCTGTGACAACGTAATGAAATACCGCATAACTAGATGTACCTCCTGTTTTAACCAGTCTTTTAACATTTATCAGTCTTACCTGGTCTAATATAAGACCCAATTCCTCTCGTACTTCACGTAAAGCACCGACTTCAATCGTACCGTCAACAGTTTCATACGACCCTTTAGGAAAACCGTATTTTTTGCGTCTCCAGTCTTCTACGAAACGCGGCTTTGCTGAAATATAACCGGGTGTGCTTGAATCTTTAAGGTTACCAAAAGTTACACCTCCAAGAGAACGACCTAGTAAACTGCTGTCGATTTCTTCACATACTGTGGCAAACTTGACTTTGGCTCTTTCAACATCATTCGGAGAGGTTATAGTCCCAGGCGAAAGAAATGCATCATAGATGTTTTCACCTGTACTTGACCTAAATTTTTTTACTACTTCTGGTTTCTTTTCAATAAGATACGAAGTCTCTTCACCCATTATAAACTTCTTCGGTTCACTATCGGTATAAATAAGAACAATAGCACCGGCTGCTTCTGTGCCATCAGCCGTTCTGCCCAGTACAGGTTGTTTCTTCGACATCCTTATGATGTGCGAAGATTTGATTTAAACCTCTACCTAGTAGTATACTAAAATGAAGGTCTTATCGTTCGATATGGGAATACGGAATCTCGCCTTTTGTCTTGCGGATGTCAGCGGCAGCAACTTTACGATCCAGGCCTGGAATAACTACGACCTATTGGCGGGATCTGACTCCCAAACCGCCTCACGTTGCTCGTGCGGTGGCCCACCCTCATGGCAAGACGTGGATGCAATTTGGTGTAAGAAATGCGTCAAGGCAAAGAAAGTGGTTAAGGCCTGTCTTCCCACAACTTGCGTTCTAACGATGAAAGGGCTAAAAGAACTGGCTTCAACTGAAAGTTGGATTGCGCCCAAAAAGCCTAAAAAGGAAGACTATATGGCTCTTCTCTATACCAAGTACATGGTACCCTATGTGAAACCTAAAAAGACTATGAAAACCGACTTGAATGTGATACTAGTCGCGATAGAAAAATTTCTGGATCTACATTTGTCTATATTCGCGACGAGTTTCATCATACGCATTGAAAATCAGCCCGTTTTCGATGCGCCTACAATGAAATCGGTTCAAATCATGTTATTTTCATTACTTCACCACAGACTCCATGCAGAATATGCATGGACGGGTTCTATTGTCTTTGTTCACGCCTCGAAGAAAACTGAAGAGGTCCAGGAAAAGGTCGATGAGGCCGGGGGCAATTATAAGGCTCGTAAGGATGCCGCAGAAGACCTTGTATTAGCGAAGGTAAAAGAGGGTCCTTGGCGCGAGTTCTTCCTATCAAAGAAGAAACGGTCGGACCTGGCTGATGCATTTTTGATGTGTCTGCGTTCTTAATCTAAAAATCACCTAAACCGCTACTCTAAAGGAAACCAAAGATGAGTAATCCCGGCGGTGATCTATCCTCGTTGCGCAACTTTGCCTCAAATATGGATAAGATTGATGACATCATCAGTCTGGATATAACAGATTTAGGTCAAAACGGTGTACATAATTTGGATATGGAACTTCTTGCTAACCAGAACAAGATAGGGTCAAGTCCCAAGACTCCGTCTGGAACTGCGTCGGTGTCCGCAGTTCATAATTCTCCTAGTGGTCCTACATTTCAAATAAGCAATCCCCCGCCTTCTACTGGCCCCTCTATCGCGGATGGTATCGATTTTGTCAATATTGAAGATACCCAGAAAACCTTCTCTGTTGGTGGCGGTGGTGGCGGTGATACGATTCACATCAATCGCGCCTCGACAAGTTTTGCCGGCCCAACGAGTGGCGAAGCGGCAGTAGCGGCGCCCGTATCGGTGGCCACCATGTCACCTGAGCAGGAGGCAACGGAGAAGACGGCTATTCTAAACAAGTTGAGACGCCTTGCCACAAAAGGCATTGAGGGCGTCCGCATGAACATGACGAATACGCTGGAGGAAATCAAGGCCGAGTATTCTCGCCTTGTTGATAGCCGTAATTTAGAGTCGAGTATTAAGTTTCAGCGCAACGCGCTTCTGACCTGCGTAACCGGCATGGAGTTTCTGAATCAAAAGTTCAATCCGCTTGACGTCAATCTCGATGGTTGGTCTGAGTCCGTCAATGAGAACCAGGAGGATTTCGATGAAATCTTTGAAGAACTCTACGATAAGTACAAGGACAGGAGCAAGGTCGCGCCTGAAGTGCGTCTTGTAATGACACTAGGTATCAGCGCAGCGATGTGCCACGTTACGAACACCTTCTTCAAGTCAAAGATGCCTGGCATGGATGATATTCTGAAGAAGAATCCGGAGTTGGCGCGTCAGTTCGCGCAGGCGGCGGCTTCACAGGCGGTTGGTCCTGGCTTTGCGAACTTCGTCAGTATGGGACAGGGTGGTCAGCAGCGACAGCAGCAGCAAGAGCCCCAGGGATTCCAGCCGCAACAGCAGGGCACTTGGTCAGAGGAGGTCAGGCAGCCCAGCCCACAGGTTGCGCGTCGTGAGATGAAGGGACCTTCGGGTGTAGAGGATATCCTGCGTGCTTTCGAAAATGAGGACCGTGGGCCCGCAAATACCGGTTTTGTTCCTCCCCCGCGACCGGATATGGATGGTTCAGAGAGCGTCTATACAACAACAACGATGAACGGTTCAGAGGCTGTGGCACGCAAGGCTGGGCGCGGCGGTAAGCGCAAGACTGCTGCAGCACCAGTGGGCTCACAGATTGACTTGACTGTTTAGAAAATTGAATAGACTATGTGTTCATTTTTCAATTTCAAAAACTGAAAAATGACGTCTGCAACGATGAACTACTCTACCCAGAGTCTGCCTGACACCAAGTCTACGCGTATCACATTCACAATGGACGTAATTCCGTCTACTAATGAAGTTAGCCCTGACAAGATCATTGCGTGGTACATGGCCTACTTTATGGATTTTGATCTCGGCACAAATCCAACGATAACATATAATACGAGAACGCGCCTGTATGAGGTGAGTTTTACTCCCGCTCTCGAGTTTCCTACAGATAAGAAGGACCAACTTTTCGAACTTGAGTTATTTGCTGACCCAGATGAGGATGGTAACTATCCTATCAAGGTCGGTAAGAAGAGGCTTTTAGTGATCGGAGAGATACTAACCCTTAATGGCGAGACTGTGTAAATATTATACAATAAATAAAGACGCGACGGTTCAATACATATTTTTGATAAAAGTCCATTTAGTATTTCTAAATAGACTTACATCATATACTAGTTTATGCGGGTGTGTTTCCTGTATTTTGGTCATCGCGATGGTCATCGCGATGTTCATCGTGATGTTCCTCATGATGCTCATCATGGGGTTCGTTCGTATGGGCGTGGAATTCAGTGGAATGTTTCTGAACCGCCTTCATCTTATCTTCATAGGACTTATCTTCAGATTGCTTTTTCTCCCTATCATTACGCCACTCGGGAATTAGGCAGAGAGCACTATTTTCATTCGCAAAAAGCCATAAAACGGATAAGACCAATGCTGTAGTCCAAAAAGCGACAGCAAGATTACGTGTGGCTATAAACATAACGGAAAAGAGGATAAATGGGCGCACATAGGGTTGAGATAGAAACCATTCTTGGCGCTTGGTCAGTTCCATAGATAAAAAACGACCACCCATGTTTAAAAATATATAGAAAATACCAATTATATACGGATTTGCATTTAGAACCGATAGGCCTGCTGAAAGTGGATCCATAATTGGTATCGGTGGCGGCACAAAACCCCCAACCACCTGAATAACAGCAGGTGCTTGTTGCTTGCGTGGCATCTCCCTGATTCAAGATGTGATTTTTACTTCATCGTGCTGACAAGATGTACATCCGCTATTAGGAAAAATGATACCAAAAACCATAAAATAGCGACGGGAACACTGTAGTTGGCAATTGCGACAAGTGTTATACCTAGTATAATACGAAACAATGGCTCTCTTGAATATAAACGAAGTGTCTCATCGTAATGCTGTTCAAATGGGAGAGTCAAGACTACGATGAAATACCCTAGGACTAAAATAGTGGTGATTTCGATTATGCGGAATCCATTCATTGTGCCTCTGATGATATACTATAAAATCAACTCTGTATCGGGTAGGTCGCAACCTCCTTCTCACGAATCGCTAGAGGCCGCTCATTGAGCACCTTTTCTACAAACCACTTCTTGTGCGTCGTGACCCAGTCTAATGTTCCAGAGGGCTCAAATCCCTCTTTTCCGGGGCTGGTTTTGGTGGCCGCCTTTTTGGGAGCAATCCGAACAAGATTCACTAAACAGAAAGCAACAGCAAAGGCCAACGGATGTTCGCCCATGGAGGCCAATCCGGCGACACCTAGCATTCCAAAAAGAAAAACTAATGGATTAGACATAGTCGCGTGATACTCTTCTGGTACTGTTTCGATGTTTGAACCTATTATAATGAGCACTAGCGCGGTTAGCCAATCTACCTGAATTGGTGGCAACCACATGGGTGGCATTTTACCTCCTGTCGCTTGCATTCCTGAACAGGGAAACGGTTATATTCCAAGTATCGGATTTTTAAAGTCATCGAGAACCTTTCTAGGGTCAAATGTATCGGGTACCGATTCTGCTTTACCGTAAATACGCTTATTCAAGTCATAGACTATAAGGAGGCCTTTTGAAAAATTCGTTTTGATGTACAGCAAAAGGAGACGATAGGCCTGGGCCGCCTGTAAATCTGTCGGAGGTGTCTCCTCTTTCTCTTCACCGGCCTTCTTCAAAATATCATAAGTTATCAGGTTTACGTTGTTACTATCGAAGCCCTCCTTCCTTTTATAAAAGAAGTACCAAAACTGCACTGTAAGTGCCGTAATTCCTAAAAAAAGCACTAGACCTGGGAGCCAGACAGGTTGCTTCATTTCTATCTGTGCTAGGGAAGTTCATTTGAAAATCCTTTGACAAAGTAGGGTTAATCTTCCAGAAGGAGGATGTCGTACTGCACTTTAGAAGAGGCATTTCAAACAAGTATTCCCGAGAACGTTCTTCCACCTATACGTCAGCAGATTGAGGAGCCTGGTCGTGGCGATGGAAGACGCCTGAAGCCCAGAAAGCAAAAACGCTCCAATCTACCTCCGCCCGAGCCTTCCGTCATTGAGCCCGATAGACCGGCCCATAGACCCAAAGAGCCGGCGGAACTGTTAGGTGGTGGTATGCCCCGTAATGACGCCACTACAAGTCTATCATCGTATCTGGTCGGTGCACCGGATCCCGCCGAAGACTACTTTCCGTATCCAAATGGGGCCGGTTCGGAAGATGGTTTTGACAAACAGTTCATGCTGGAACCTAACTGGTATGACCAATTCCAAGACCGGATGCCCAGCCCTAGGACGGAGACTCCTCAACTTCCCGGAGCCTCCGTTGATGGATACAACACAATTTATACTAATATCCCGCCACCTCGCAACTCGGCAGATGCGAGCAGGGGTATGGTCAGCCTCTCGTCATTACCAGGTCAGCCAACTACAATCGCTGGAGCATCTACAAATGACCCAGAGTTACGCAAGCGTATCGACGACCTTTTTAATAAAATGGACCAACTCGATGTATCGCGCGCCGAATCTAATCATTCCGAAATTCTTCTATTTGTTATGACTGGCATCTTCGTGCTTTTGATGCTGGACTTACTCTTGAAACAGGGTTGCCGTGCTCTTGGCGCAATAGCGACCGCATCGGCGCCGACCCAAATTCCGATGTACCGCGTTGGTGGCGGTGGCGGATCGAGCGTGTATAATAATCCATTCTTTCTGTGAGCGCTCATGTTTATATTACAAGTTCATGTTGAAGTTGTAATATAGTATTAAATTTGAATGGAGTACGCTTATCTGTATGTATAAGAAAATGCCTTCAATAGTGTATGGTAGTATTCGATATAGTCAAGTACGACATGCCATCTACTGTAAGATATGCTCGACGACAATTGAAAGCCTGTCAGTCCATGATTTTAAATTCTGTCCTTGTGGTGCTGTAGGCATTGACGGAGGAATCTCTGCCGGAAATCGTATTCTAGGAAAGTTGTCCGATATGGAAGAGAGGAGTATGTATCGTACCGTCGTAAATGGCAGGAAAATCTGGCTTCCTCAGAGCGTGATTGAAGAGAGATTTACCGCTCTTTCTAAATAAAAGTTACCTTCTTGACTTCGTAGTTTGTATTGGGAGGAGGAACATACTGTTGTGTCGTCTTCTTAATCACTGGCTTCAGTGCCGGCTCTTGGCTTACAACTGGCTGCTGTGCCTGTATCAAGGCATTTTTCATTGTCTGAACAATGGGATTTCGTTCTTCTTTGTATGCGATATCATGCTTACGCCAAGAAACAAATAAAAGATTTGTTGGATAGTATTCCACCTCGAATTTTGATTGCCGTAAATTCCATACCAGATAGAGTATACAATCGCGTGTACTAAATCGCGGGACACCCATAACAAATTCGGGGACTTGGAACAAAAGTGATTTATCGTTATTTGGCAGTCGGGAAATTGTTCTAATTTTGTTTTGGACCTGCTCGAGAATATTATTATATGTTTTTAATTTGAGAACATCCCGCTTCTCCTGTTCGGCATATAGAGTTTGTGGGTCTAATTTAGGCGGAACCGCGCCCTGGTTGCTCATTAAACAGTGGTTTGATTTTGTTATGTTCTATTAACCGCTTAAATAATAATTGCGCCGTTAGTCTAGGGATGCGAACACATTTGGTCTTCGCTGGTGGAGGGCCGCGGCTACTTGTATTTTTATCTTCACTCGAAGTTCTTGCGAAAAAAAATCAATTATCTGGCGTCAAACACTACTGGGGAAATTCCTCTGGTGCTCTTCTTGCTACTCTATTAAGTTTACAAACACCACTACCTAAAATTAGGTCTATTTTTGAAACCTTTGATTTTACAAAGTTGCGGGATATTGATTTGACCAATTTGATGACGTTTGGTGATAACTGGGGGCTCGACTCGGGCGTTGCGTTTACGAAACATGTCAAAGAAATCATGGAAGAGGTCAAGCCTGGCTCCTCGGCCTATACCTTACAAGAATTGTCCAGTTTACATATTACAACTACTGATTTAACAGTAGGAAAGGCTATAGTGCTCGATAGTAAAACGTACCCAACCTTAAAAGTTATTGATGCACTTCGAGCCTCGACCTCAATCCCTTTCTTTTATCGGCCTTTTCGAAATCCTATCGACAATCATTTATTAGTTGACGGTGCGGTCGCGAATAATTTTCCTTGGTCTTTGTTGCCCAGTGATGAAATACGCGCAACTGCATTGGGATTTGATTACCAACTGAATGAAAATAAAGGCGAGCCAACAACGTTAAGCGAATTTATTCCTGCTATTCTTAATTTTAGGACCAGGGCTTTTAAAACAGGTGTACCTGTTGGCAGCAATATTCTGCGCTTTCATGTCACCGGATTTCCTGCTTGGCATCTCGCTCTTAAAAAAGAAGATCGAGATGAATTATTTCGCATCGGCGCAGAAAAGACTGAAGAGTGGTTTACTCTACATTCTTCTGCAAAAAGTCAACAAACGCCGATTCAGTCCGCTGACCCCCATACTCACTTACTAACTGGCCCTTCGGCCCATACAAGTGGATTGTCGGGTAGCCGCGGACATCGAGACCCTTTACAGGATTCGTTTCAGGGTTTATCATCACAATATCGACGACCGAACCGCCGATGGTCTTGGTAGAGCCTAACTTCGCAAACTCGGGCTTCGCCGTCTTGCAGTGCCCGCACCAATCCGCGTAGTACATAACCAAGCGGTAGTTGCCACTGCCGGCAAAACCCTCCTTGCCGACAACATAGGATACATAGACACGGTAGGTAACCCAGAGACCGACTAGGATTAGACCGAGATAGAGCGCCATTTCGACAGGTACCATAGATGTCATTTTATCAGTAGTGTAGATTTTTCCTGTTTACGGGACGCATATATAAAAATATGAATTCATCGATAATTTTTATTTTTACATAGAAATGTGGCTTCTACGAAAAGGACGCATTATCCGGGTAGACATGTACATAGACCCCTGTTGGAGTTCACAAGATTGCTGGACAGCGAGTAATCTCTATGCTCGCTTTCGTTCGTTAGGAAGTTCTTCTACGGAAGCAGAAAGTCTTGCATCTGTAGCAGTTTGGAAGCAGAAATGGAACTTAGCGTATCCTGCACGTGTAGAAAAATCTCTATTGAACATTGCTGTTCCGTAGACGACGCAGCGTTGCCCGCGCCTTCTCTTTCTTAGCGCGACAGGTTTTGACTCGGGGGTTCGTCTTTTTTCCACAGTCCGATGAAAAAGCCGATACTTCTTTACATAGACCGTAAAATGAGTTATGTGGGGCCTGCTCTGCCATTGTTTTACAGATAGTCTGCTCCATACGGAAGAGCCAGTTCAGTGTGACGCGGCGCCCTTTGTTCAGGGGTGCTTGGCCCTCTTTTTGTGTAGCAACAGACCAGGCTTTGCGCCATGGTTTAAATGGCAGGACCTGGCCTATTGTTTGCCACCACTTCTGTACATACGGCAGACGCTCTTTGTAAGTCATTGTATTCCAGCGGTTTCTTAACACATCTGTGTTAAGTATAGCAGGTGCTTCCTCCATCGGACTTGAACGTGATGACTTTGAGGGTGTCGTATTCGCAACTGAAAAGAGAAAATCCCATCCTAACATTTGTGTACTTGAACACGGCATTGATGTCCATTCCTTGTATCGCTTTTTGACCTCCTCGTATGTGGGATTATCTTCAGTAGGTATATCTTGCGACCGTAGTTTTCCGTTTACTTCATTGTGAATTACGTAGAGCCAGTGGCTCATGTCCGCAAAGTTATTGGGAATAGGGTGTTTTTCGTAATACGTGGAGAGGGAGTAACGGCAGAATTTACACGGAAGAATATATGGTAGGGTTTCAAACAGCGTTTTAATCTGTTTTTCGTTGCGCTCCTCTAGCGGAGTTTCTAAAATAAGATGGAGGAGTCTCCATCCACTCGGACCCCAAAAACGAGTGTCCATCCCTACATTTTGTGTAGAAATTATTATTAATCGTAGCTCGAAAGGGTCCACGCCGAAGGTCCTGTCGATGTAACACGGAATGCGTCACCGTCACTCTTTAAGGTTACAGACTGTGTATTAGTAGTTAAAAATATACTAGACATGCCATCAAAGGAGGGCGCTGATAAAATATCAGTATCATCGGAGTTTGGCGGAAAAAAATCAATCCAAGATTTCTCCTTATTGGTCATGTTCTTGCCATTCGTAAAAAAGAGCGTAAACTCGAGACCAGGATTATATTTTGCTATCGTTGAATCTATAACCATTCGCATATGGAAGATGTGTTGATTGGACAGTGACGGACCACCGGGATAATACTGAATTTCGCCGTCCGTGTAACTAGGTGTCAACGTTGCCATATCTACCGTAAAAAATAGAGCAGTGACGCGGATCAACTGATACAGAATACACAGAACCATTACGTACTGGTACAACCGCAGTAACATTCGTATTCCGTTGAGCAGGGCTACGACTGGTGGAGGACATTATACTATTATATTAGAGTATAAAGTAAGAGACTATATTATCTATAATGTCAGTCTGCTACTGTCTTGTTAGGAGTGATTCGGGAGCAACCTATATTGGCGCTACCGTTGATATGGAGCATCGCTTGCGCCAACATAATGGCGAACTTGCTGGTGGGGCTCACTATACTTCAGCTGCTTTACCCAGTGGGAAGACATGGCTTCTTGCCTGTACAGTGGGTCCGTTTCCGACGTGGCAGGCGGCTCTACAGTTTGAGTGGAAGTGGAAGAATGTATCGCGGAAGAGACCGGAAGGGCCTCTTGGGCGTCGTATTCGGGCTGCCATTATGATTTTAAACATGGATAGACCTACTTCGAAGGCTGAACTCTTTGAAACGTACGCACCGCTGACTGTCTATATTTTTAAGAAGACGGCGGAGACAGACTGGCTTTTAAATGAACCAATGCGGTTTGCTGTCGCGGAATCTGTTGCCTAGATGTTTACTGTCCAGGTAGTTCCATGAAACGATGGTATATTTGAAATAAACAGTATGCGATTCGTATTTTCCGCAAAAAACTTACATGATACAGTATTGCGCATGCTTTTTATTCTATCCAAAACTTTCATAGAAGAACCTGCTTCATTTTCGTTTATTCCGCGTATGTCAAAATTAAATTGTACATCTTTGCTTATCAAGTAATCGGCTACTGTTTTCCATTTTATTGTATGTGCTCTTTTGCGCAGTTCTATTATTTCTGATTCATCTCGATTTTGTATTTTAATAGGTAAAATCGATTCGTACCACGTTCTACCAGTCGTTAAAAAATACACATCTGAAAGGCTAAATCGGTAAGGAGGACATTGTTTGAAAGAATTGTCAGTTAGCTCGAATATCGAGTAGCCCTTCTCTTTCGCTATTTGAAAAGCGACTAATACTAAATCTCTAGAGTTATCGTGTCTATCAACAAAACAATCGGTACCTCTTTCTATAGATTGTAGTAGTGCTACTTTATTTTTCAGTATCATCTGAAAGCACGGTCTACGTCCTGCGTCGCGACCTCCATCAATTATGATAGTATTGACGTCTCCATATATGTTTGATGAACTATTATAATAAATTTTATGCCCTCGGTATACTATTTTGTGCTGTCTATCACCACCTCCATGCTGGTTCATATCATAGCTATTTATGAAGTAAAAATATCTGATATCGCGATTGAGTTTATTCATCCTATAGATAAACACAAACATTAACTTAAGCGTATTTTTTTTAGAGGCCAACATCGGTCTGCTTTCGCAGAATCTGTGGCATAAACTCATCTATTTTTGCGAGTTTTCCGCTTATGTCTTCCACCAGCGACGGCATTAACTTTCTTGGCTCTCTCTTTAGACCCTTGAACATTAAAAACGGGCACTTTTAGTAAGAGAAATGGGAAAACACCACACCGAAGATTATAAATTATCTGCTGTTAGACATTCTCTAAAATCAGATAATCAAGTGCAAACCTGTGAGATTTTTGATTGTAAGCGGTCATCCTTACAACGATGGATACATAAATACCAAACAGACGGAACTCTTTCCAAGGGTAAAACAAGACGCAAAGCCCGTAAAGTAAAAAGGGAGCATATTGTATTTATCAGGTCAGAACTCAAAAAGAAGCCTCAAATATATTTGCAAGACCTTCTTGATATTCTCAAAGGGAAGTATCCCGATTTACAGATTACACCCCAACACCTTGGGCGGATTGTAAGAGATAATGATATAACGCGAAAACGCCTCCGCAAGATCCATCAGCCTGGCACTTATCGTGGTAAAGAGAGAAATCACGCTCAAGAGGTCAAAGACTATGTTGAAACGATGAAGAAGCAGAATATTCATAAAATAATAGCACTTGACGAAACAGGTATTTACGCTGCACTACATCCTACATATGCTCGGTGTGATATAGGCAAAAGATGCTATATGAAAACTACAGACCAAAGGGTATTCAAGAAATATTCTTTATTAGTTGCTATTACATCAAAGGGTATAGTGGGTTGGGATTTGTATGAGAAAGGTGCTGTAAATTCAGAACGGCTTACAGAGTTTATAAAGAATAAGGTTAATGGCAAATATGAAGATTGTGTAATAGTAATGGATAATGCTGGGTTTCATAAGACGACTGAAGTAAAAGATGCAGTGAATGAAGGTAAAAATAAGATACAGAATACTGTACCATATTATCCGCGCTCAAACCCTATAGAGCAGTTCTTTAGTCAATTGAAGCACTATATCAAAAAAGATTCTCCCATTTCTTATGAAGATATAAAAACCTCCATAGGAAAAGCGATGATGAAAGTAAAAGAAAAACATTTGAATAACTATTTTTTACACGCTTTCAACCTTGAAATGCTAAAGAAAGATAGGGCTACAAGGCGTAGGAAACCAAAGGAGTACATAGATTA
>Ga0136641_1000280_pt1 | contig 21750 bp, 21 predicted proteins | sample EliLak1302023Y_FD_115312 | JGI IMG/M metagenome (GOLD analysis project Ga0136641, IMG submission 115312) | Freshwater microbial communities from Elizabeth Lake, Yosemite National Park, California, USA - 13020-23Y | ecosystem: Environmental > Aquatic > Freshwater > Lake ...
ATTTGGGCGTGGCTGCACCGGCATCTGCGCAAAATGCGACAGGTTTGTTTGGTGCTGACATCGAATAAATATCTAAGGCCTGCCGATTCAGGTGCTGCTTTCCTCGCGCGTGGCCGCATCCAAATGCCGCTCATCTGCCCAACCAACCAACTGCAGACCTTGCGGTGTCCAAAGTAAACGGTTGATGGCTGTATTTCGCAAACCCCAACTGCGTGCAGCTTGCAAATCTTGCCGCGTAGCCATGCGGTAGAGAATGTCCAGTACACCGCCATGCGTGACCAAAGCGATTTGCTCGCCCAGGTGTTGGCTGGCAATCTCATTGACCATTTGAGTTACGCGCTCATGCAGCATCACCAGACTTTCTCCCCCATTTTGGGGTGTCCATTGCGGGTCACGCTCGCGCCACTGGGCTGCTTCGTCCGGATATGCCTGTTGTATTTCATCCCAGGTCAGACCTTCGAAAAACCCATAATGCCGCTCGCGCAAAGGTGTGACAGGTCTGACTTGCAATGTGTGTAGCGAAGCAATCTGCTGTGCTGTGACAAATGCACGGCTTAAATCGCTGGCATAAATGGCGTGTATTTCTTCTTCTGCCAGTGCTTTAGCCACTTGAGTGGCCTGCCATTGACCTTGTGAGTTCAAGGCAATGTCAATTTGTCCCTGGATACGGGTAGCCACGTTCCAGTCGGTTTCGCCATGTCGAATAGCCAGTATGCGGGTCGAGTTCATCAGGTGAAGTGTATTCAATCACCAGCCAACAAAAGGGATAAGTATTTAAAATAGTACGACCGTTCTTTTTTTGATAGACTGCACGCATGACACATTCAGTATCCCTGCTAAAAGACGCAGACAAAGCCTCTCCAAGTCATAAATTGCTGCACAAAGGGCAACAAACCAAGGCGGCGATTGTGGATGCGGCCTTAGGGCTCGCGACGCAAATCGGTCTTGAGGGTTTGAGCATTGGTGCGCTGGCTGAAGTGATGTCCATGAGCAAATCGGGCGTGTTTGCCCATTTCGGATCGCGCGAAGAATTACAAATTTCAGTTGTTCGTGAATACCACCAGCGTTTTGAGCAGGAAGTGTTTTTTCCAGCCATGCAAGCCACTCGCGGTTTACCCCGTTTGCAAGCGTTGTTTATCAACTGGATGGCAAGAACAAGCGCAGAAATTGATTCCGGCTGTTTGTACATCAGTGGAGCCGCAGAATTTGATGACAGGCCAGGCCCAGTTCGAGATGCACTGGCCAGTTCAGTGAAGACTTGGTTGACTGCTTTGCACCGCTCGGTGCTACAAGCGCGAGACGAAAAACATTTGTCGCCAGACGTCGATGCTGCGCAGATGTCATTTGAAATTCACGGATTGATATTGGCTTTGCATTACGAAGCACGGTTCTTAAAGACCGCAAAAAGTTTGAACCGTGCCAAGCAGGGTTTCGAAAACATTCTTCAACGCTACGGCGCCTACCCATTGAAAGATAGACCATGACAACTTACACCCCGCCACTTCGTGACATGCATTTTGTGATGAACGAAGTGCTTGATGTGCCATTAAAACTTGCTCAGATACCTGCTTTCGCAGAGCTTGACACGGACACCATTGCTGCTGTGTTGGAAGAAGGCGGCAAATTTGCCACAGAAGTATTGTTACCCCTTAACAGTGTGGGAGACAGGCAAGGATGCACTTTAAATGTGACAACCCATGAAGTACAAACCCCAGCGGGTTTTAAGCAAGCCTTTGAACAATATGTTCAAGGAGGTTGGCCAGCGCTTAATTGTGATCCTGTGTATGGAGGTCAAGGTTTGCCTTTGGTAGTCAACCAGTGTTTTTATGAAATGCTCAACAGTGCCAACCAAGCATGGACGATGTATCCAGGTTTGACACATGGTGCTTATGAATGTTTGCATGCACACGGCACCGAAGAACAAAAACAACTTTTTCTTCCCAAACTCACTAATGGCGAATGGACCGGCACCATGTGTTTGACGGAAGCACATTGCGGCACTGATCTTGGCTTGTTGCGTACCAAAGCCGAGCCTCAGGCCGATGGCAGTTACAAAATCACAGGCAATAAAATTTTCATCAGTGCAGGTGAGCATGACTTTGTCAGCAATATTGTCCATCTGGTGCTGGCACGTTTGCCTGATGCGCCTGCAGGAAGCAAGGGCATCAGTCTTTTTGTGGTTCCCAAATTCATGGTCAATGCCGATGGTTCTTTGGGCGCCCGTAATGGCATTTATTGCGGCGGTCTTGAGCACAAAATGGGCATCCATGGCAATGCCACGTGTCAGATGGTGTTGGACGGCGCTGTCGGCACATTAGTGGGTCAGCCGAACAAAGGACTGGCGGCTATGTTTGTGATGATGAACGCAGCCCGTATAGGCGTGGGCATGCAGTCGTTGGGACTGACCGAAGTGGCCTACCAAAATGCCTTGGCCTACGCGAAAGACCGCATCCAGTCGCGCAGTTTGTCTGGTGTTAAAAATCCTTCGAAACCCGCAGACAGCATTTTGGTGCACCCAGATGTCAGAAAAATGTTGCTCACAGCCAAAGCTTATGCAGAGGGAGGTCGTGCGCTGAATTTGTATTGCGCTTTGCTGATTGACCAAGAGTCACAACATCCTGATGAATCAGTGCGCCAAGAGGCCGCTGAGATGTTGGCCATGCTGACACCGGTCGTCAAGGCATTCATCACAGACAACGGATGGATTGCTACTTCGTCTTGTTTGCAAGTATTGGGTGGACATGGTTTTATCAGTGAATGGGGCATGGAGCAATTTGTACGCGATGCCCGCATCAATATGATTTATGAAGGCACCAATACCATTCAAAGTTTGGATTTGCTGGGGCGCAAGGTATTGGCTAACCAAGGAGCTACCTTGAAAAAATTTGGCAAAATGATTTCAGAATTGGTGAGCGCGGAAACTGCCAATGAAGACATGGCGCCTTTCATACAACCATTAGCCAAACTCGGTCAACAAATGACAGCATTGACAGGTGAAATAGGTATGAAAGCCCTGTCTAATGCAGATGAAGTAGGTGCTGCTTCTGTGGATTATTTGCGTGTGACGGGTCATTTGGTTGTAGGCTATTTTTGGGCTCGCATGGCTCAAGTGGCATTGCAAAAAATAGCTGCGGGAAGTAACGATTCTTTTTACAAAGCAAAATTACAAACTGCACGTTTTTATTATTCCAGGCTGTTTCCCGAAACCGCGTCATTGATGCTTACTGCGCGTTCAGGCAGTGAAGTTTTGATGGACACGGCAGACGTGTTTTCTTGAATTGATACTTAACTCAACCTACCACGGAGATACCCATCATGAAAAAAGTAATCAGCTTGTTGGCTGTTTTTATCAGCCTGAGCGCCAGCGCACAAATGACCCCGGTCGGTTTGTGGCACACGATTGACGATGAAACCAAGCAACCCAAGGGGGAAGTACGCATCACAGAAAACAATGGTGTGCTCAGCGGAGCAGTGGGTCGCGCATTAAAAGAAGACCCCAAAGCCAAGACGGTGTGCGATTTGTGCACCGATGACCGCAAAAATCAAAAAATCATTGGTATGGAAATTATTCGAAATCTGACCCGCGAAGGCAAAGAAAGTGATTACTTGTGGGCTGGTAATGGCACGATTCTGGATCCTACCAACGGTAAAGTCTATGAAGTAAAAATGGTTCCTTTAGAAGGCGGTAAGAAATTACAAGTACGCGGCTACCTTGGTATTTTTTACCGCACGCAAATTTGGGTTCGGGTTGAATAACACAGCCTCTTGATTTAACAGCAGGAAATTTCATGACCTCTATATTGCACAACGTTGAACACGGCGTAATGACTTTGACCATTCACAGAGTGGATAAAAAAAACGCATTGACAGCAGACATGTATGCGGCATTGGCAGATGCGCTGACTAAAGCCAGCGAATCAAGCGACGTGCGCGTGGTGTTATTTCAAGGTCATGAAACCGTGTTCAGTGCTGGCAACGATATTGCAGACTTTTTGCAGCAACCACCTGCAACTGCAGATTCTCCGGTATCTCGTTTTTTACGAGGTATTGCCGTGTTTCCCAAGCCCTTGCTGGCCTCGGTATGCGGACCGGCAGTGGGCGTAGGAACTACCATGCTGTTTCATTGCGATTTGGTGTACGCAGGGGATAACGCTGCTTTTTCTATGCCGTTTGTCAACCTCGGCTTGTGCCCGGAGGCTGCGTCCAGTTTGTTGGCTGTCCAACTGTTTGGTTACCAACGCGCGGCGGAAGCATTGCTCATGGGTGAACCTATGATGGTTGAAACTGCCCTCGAGTTGGGCCTGATCAGTCGGGTGTTGCCTCCTTCAGAGGTCAATGCTTATGCACAACAGCAAGCTCAAAAAATAGCTAAAAAACCACTGGCCTCTTTGATCGAGACCAAGCGCTTGATGAAGTCTTCACGCACGCCTTTCGTGCTGTCCCAAATGGATGAGGAGGCGGCAGTTTTCTCCAGAATGCTCAAGGAGCCGGCGGCGATAGAAGCATTCAGCGCCTTCATGGAGAAACGCAAACCGGTCTTTAACTGATTTCCTTGCGCAGTATCGGTCTGGGTTTTCCGTGGGCATCGATAGCAACATAAGTCACGTTAGCCTCGGTTACCTTGAGGTAAACGCCTTGCAAGCTGAAGCGCTCAGCGAAAACCTCCACCTTGACTGTGATTGATGTGTTGCCGATGCGGGTCACAGAACTGAAAAAACTCAAAATATCACCCACCTTGACCGGTTGCTTGAAAATGAATTCATTCACAGCGACTGTGGCCATGCGACCATTCACATAGCGTGCGGGTAAAACCGAACCCGCTAAATCCACCTGCGCCATGACCCAGCCGCCAAATATGTCGCCGCTCTGGTTGCAATCGGCCGGCATCGGAATGACTTTGAGCACCAGTTCAGCGTCTTTAGGTAACCCTGCCACAGTCTGGCGGGAATCGTTGTTCGTGGTCACAGGCACAATCCTAGGAGTTGTTTAACCGGTATTGTGCTTTATGCGTCACCACGCCTCCTCTTCTCCAGTTGTATCCGCTTCTTCTGCCACCCAGCAGACCACCTCCGATTGGGTGACCCTCAAACGCTTATTTCCCTACTTGTGGGAATACAAATGGCGGGTCATAGCGGCACTGTCTTTCATGGTTGGCGCCAAACTGGCTAACGTTGGTGTGCCTTTGTTGTTGAAAGAATTGATTGATGCGATGACGCCTCAACCAAGTGGTGTGCAAATCGCATTGGTAGTGCCCTTGGCGTTGCTGGTGGGTTATGGACTGTTGCGATTATCTGTTTCTGGATTCACGGAATTACGAGAGTTGGTTTTTGCAGCAGCCACACAAGGCGCGGCGCGCAAAATTGCATTGCAAACATTTGAGCACTTACACAATTTGAGTTTGCGTTTTCATCTGGAGCGGCAAACCGGCGGTATGAGTCGCGATATTGAACGCGGTGTCAGAGGTATTGAATCTTTGATAGCTTATTCGCTCTACAGCATCGTGCCAACCTTGATCGAGGTGGTGCTGGTGTTGAGTATTCTCGGGGTGAAGTTTGACAAGTGGTATGCCATCATCACTTTGCTGGCTTTGGCGCTTTATATTTATTTCACGGTGACTGTCACCGAATGGCGCACCCAGTTCCGCAAGCAAGTCAATGAATTTGATTCGAGTGCACATACGCGGGCGATTGACTCACTGTTGAACTATGAAACTGTCAAGTATTTTGGCAATGAGGCGTTTGAAGCTTCGCGCTACGACGAAAGTCTGAACAAGCTTCGGCGCGCAAGAATCAAGGCTCAAAACTCCTTGAGTGCGCTCAACATAGGACAGCAACTCATCATCGCGGTTGCCTTGGTGGCGATGCTGTGGCGAGCCACGGAAGGTGTGGTGCAAGGACGCATGAGTCTGGGGGACTTGGTGATGATCAATGCCTTCATGATTCAACTTTATATTCCGTTGAATTTTTTAGGTGTGATTTACCGCGAGATCAAACAAAGCCTGACCGACTTGGACCGCATGTTCATGTTGTTGGAAAAAAACCGTGAAGTTGCTGACAGCAAGTCGGCGCACATATTGAAATTGCAAAGCCCGCCAGAGGTGCGATTTGAGAATGTGCATTTTGCTTATGAACCTGATCGACCTATATTACATGGCATCAGCCTGACCATTCCTGCCGGCAAGACCGTGGCGGTGGTCGGCCCCTCTGGTTCAGGCAAATCGACGTTGGCACGCTTGTTATTTCGCTTTTACGATGTTCAAGAGGGAGCCATCAGAATTGATGGCCATGAACTGAGACAACTGACACAAAACAGTGTGCGACAAGCTATAGGCATCGTGCCGCAAGACACGGTGTTGTTCAACGACACGGTCTACTACAACATCGCCTACGGCAATACCTCGGCTACCCGCCAGCAGGTGGAAGATGCCGCCAACTCTGCGCGTATCCATGAATTTATTGTGTCCACTCCTTTAGGCTATGAAACCATGGTGGGTGAGCGCGGTTTGAAGTTATCTGGCGGTGAAAAGCAAAGGGTAGCCATCGCACGTACTTTGTTGAAGAACCCAGCCATATTGATTTTTGATGAAGCCACCTCTGCGCTCGATAGCAGCAACGAACGTGCCATACAAGCTGAGTTACGGGAAGCGGCATTCAACAAAACCACGCTGGTCATTGCGCACCGATTGTCTACAGTGGTGGACGCGCATGAGATTGTGGTGCTCGATAGCGGACGCATTATTGAGCGTGGTACGCACGCCCAATTGCTGGCTACCAATGGTCGGTACGCGCAGATGTGGGCGCTGCAACAAAGCCAGGAAGAACAGGTTTAAGGCAACTCGTTGTCTTCGGGCGGTTCGTCCTTGTCGCGTGGACCCACCTTGCCCAGACGCGCCTTTAAGGATTGCGGTTCACCGCTGATCACTGCTGCATACATGGTGGTGTTGCTCATCACCTTTTTGACATAGTCACGGGTTTCGTTAAAGGGAATGCATTCAGCCCATATGGCGCCTTCCAGTTGGGGGCCGTTGCGCCATTTGCGTGGTCTGCTTGGCCCTGCGTTATAGGCAGCAGCAGCCATGGGCATGGAGCCGTGAAAATTGTCCAATACCAATTTAAGGTATCCGGTGCCTATGGCAATATTGGTGTCGCGTTGATTCAATTGATCAACTTGAAAATTTTTCATACCTAACTTCTTGGCCGTCCATTTGGCAGTACGCGGCATGACTTGCATCAAACCGCTTGCGCCGACAACTGACTTTGCGTTGATGATGAAGCGACTCTCTTGCCGGATCAAGCCATAAACAAAGGCAGTTTCTAAATTGATATCACGTGTTCGTGACAACACCTCCTCACGGTATGGCATGGGATAGCGATGGTTCACATCAAATTGTTGTGTGCGTTCGCTGCTGCTGATACAGCGGTCCCAGATTTCAAGCTCGCAAGCCCATTGCGCCACGGCATTTTTTTCCCTTTCATTCATACGACCGCGCTTACCTTGTGCATCTACCAGACCTGCGGCGTAATTCCACTCGCGCACGCCCTCAGACCGCATACCTATCCGGATAGCATGGTAGGCACGTTGCAAACTCGGATTGGCTTTGGCCGCTTCCATCTCGGCTGAAGTAGGCTGTATCGGACGAGTGGGCAATGTTATTTTTTGACCTAATTCTTCCAACGCAAGTTGTTCATAAAACCCTTGGGTGCCAGCAATGCTTTGTAGCGCCATCAATGCTTGCGGCATGGCAGTGGTGGATGTGGGTTGTCTGGCAATAAGTGCTCGTGCGCGCCAATATACCCAGGCCGGGTCTTTTTGTGCTGCTGGGCTCATGGCGTTAATGGCAGACTCGACCATGTTCCAGTTTGGCTTTCCCTCGCTTCTCAAAGCGGCGCGAACTTTCCATGCCAGTAACTCATCCGGTAGCCCTTGACCATTTCCAGAGGCCTCAAAATACTCAACGGCTTTGCTGTCAAAGTCCATCGCGGATTGACGCCCAATCACTGCCCAAAGCCATGACAATTGCTCTGCATTGAGAAGTTTGATCGCTTTGTTGGTATTGATTTGTTTGATCGCAGCAGACTGGTCATTGGCGGCGAGTTTGACCAAGGCCAAGGTCATCCATTCGGGGGATTCTTTGCCTAAAGAAGTCGCACGTTGTTGTAGAAAACGCGTTGGATTGGTCATCAACTCATCCAGCCTCGACATGCTTTGGCCCGACACCATGTGCAAGGCATCACGCGCAGGCGGTTTGCGATTGATTTCGATCATGAAACGTGCTTTGCGCCATGCATCCAAAGCATTGACACGTTTGGCCAAAAGCAATTGTTCAAATGCATAGGTGCATCCTTCATCGCTATTGCGCAAGGACAGCCATGTTTGCCGGATGAATTCTTCTTGGGTTGCAGTACCTTCAAATTTCTTGTGGTTACTTTGCAACCAATTCGCGTAACACGCCACCTCTTTGTCGTCATGCATGCGGTAGAGTTCGTATTCACGTTCGAATTGCGTCCACTCTTGGCGTTGCGCCAATACCAGTAGCCAGTCATAGCGCATCCGGTCTTCCTGGTAAGTACCGGCGTATTTATTCAAAAACTCTTTGATTTCGCTGTCGCTGGCATCGCCGAGTCGCACGCGCAATTCCCAGTAAGCGGCCCACGGTTCCAAAATATGGCCTTTGGCCTGAGGCAGCAGTTGTGAGAGTTTTTTTCTGTCGTTATGAGTGAATGCAGACGACATGTCTATCAAGACTTGGTCTGTTTTGTCGGGCGAGGGACTCAGGCTGGCGGCGAGAGTCAGGGTGCTGTGGCTAAAAAGCAGGCCACTGCAAAGAAAAACGGCACAGCAGCGGTTCAGAATTGAGAGCATGACACAATGAAGACACCTGACATAAGGCCTTCATTCTCCCATGGACAAAAAAGCCCTTCGCAAACAATTGATTCAAGAGCGTTTGGATTTGCCGGATCGTGCTGAACGTTCCGATATGTTGCAACGCGTTTTGCGCATCTGGTTGTTCGACCGCAAAGACACAGTGATTGGCGCTTACTGGCCGATCAAAGGTGAATTTGATCCTTTGCCAGCTTTGCATCGATGGAAAGAAGACGGCGAATTGCTGGATGACCCGGTGCTACGCCGTATCGGCCTGCCGGTGGTTGATAAAGTGACCAAGACGTTGACGTTTCATGCCTGGTACCCGGGCTGCGACATGGAAGAAGACGCCTACAACATTCCCAAACCCAAAGACACGGAAGTGGTCGTGCCGACTTTGTTGTTTGTGGCCTGTGTGGGCTATGGAGCCGGCGGTTACCGCCTAGGTTACGGCGGCGGTTTTTACGACCGCACGCTTGCGCAGTTACAGCCTAAACCTTTCAGTGTGGGATTGGGCTTCACCGGCGGCTTCATCGAAGACATGGAGCCTGAACCGCATGACTTACCGTTGGATGCATTGCTGAATGAAAACGGCGTGGTTTGGCCTACCCATTTTTGATAAGCACTGATCTGTTGCGTAACTTGCTTATGATGGGGCATTCCCTCCTACACACAGGTGTGCCATGTCCAAAGCGTTTGCCAGTCAGAGCGATCTGAGCGATAAAAAAATCAGTTTCACCCAACTCAGTCAGCATTGCTGGGCCTATACCGCAGAGGGTGACCCGAATTCAGGTGTCATCATCGGTGACAAATACATACTGGTGAGCGACACCACGGCCACCCCGTTGATGGCGCAAGATTTGATTGCGCGTATTCGCGCGGTCAGCGACAAGCCGATCAAATACGTGTTGTTGACCCACTACCATGCGGTGCGTGTACTCGGTGCCAGCGCTTATGTGGCTGAAGGTGCGACTGAAATCATTGCCAGCAAGGGCACCTTTGACCTGATTGTCGAGCGCGGTGCCGAGGACATGCAAAGCGAAATGGACCGCTTTCCACGTTTGTTCAGAGGTGCAGACAGTGTGCCCGGTTTGACTTGGCCGACATTGGTGTTCGGCGACGGCAAACCCGGCAGACATGGCAGCATCCGTTTGGATTTAGGTGGTGTGAGCGTCGATATCTGGCATCCCGGTGCAGGCCATACGCGCGGTGACACCATTGCTTGGGTGGAAGCTGAAAAAGTTTTGTTCAGCGGCGATCTGGTGGAATACCAAGCAGGTGTTTACACGGGTGACGCGCATTTGGCTGAATGGCCAACCACATTGGAAGCCTTGCGCGGTTTAAACGCAGAAGCGATCGTGCCCGGTCGCGGCGAAGCCATGATCGGCAATGCCAATGTCAATCTATCACTGGACTACACCCGCGAGTGGGTGGAAACTTTGTTTGCCTGCGGCAAAGAGGCGGTGGCGCACAACATGGATTTGAAAGCGGCCATGGCTTTGACCCGAAAGCACATGGACCCAGTGTTTGGTAAGGTTTTTATTTACGAGCATTGCCTGCCGTTTGATGTCAGCCGTGCCTATGACGAAGCCAAAGGTATCGTCAATCCGCGTATTTGGACAGCCGAGCGCGACAAGGAAATGTGGGCTTCTCTACAAGTTTGATCGGTTCATGAGGCTTTGTAGCGCATCAAAGCCCGCACATCCGATTCATAGTTTTTGAGCGTTTTCATCATGTGTTCGCGTTGTTTGGCGGTGGTTATGTTGTGAAACTGTGCCGCGGCTTCGCAATTGTTGCGTTTGCGTTTTTTCAGATAAGCGGCATATGCGGGGTCGGATGAATGCAAACTGCTTTGCAGCCATTGGCGAACCATGGCTTTCGCTTCTGCCGCTTCCGGTTGGGTATTCAAAATCCGCTCATGCAGCGCCAGACTTTCCTTTTGTTGACGCACCCGTTCGGCAAATGTGCGTTCGGGCTCATAGCCGGAGTCTTGCGCGAGTTGACGCAATAATTTTTCCTGAGCCGTACTTAAGCTGCCGTAAAAACGCTCCGCATTCGTTTGCCCTTTGTCGACTTGCACATCGAGTTGTTTGTCGCGGGACGCATCCAGCTTCCATTCTTTGCGGTAATCTTTCAGGTCTTGTTCGTATTTGCGTTTCAGCGTGCGCAGTTGATCGGCATTCAAGCTCAAAGCAAGTTGGGTCAACGGTACTTCAAATTGCTCAATCAATGGATCCAGGCTATCGGTCATGACGTCTGCTATAGCGCAGACTTGCTCTGCGCTGACGTCACCCTTTGCCAATTCTTGCATTTGTTTGAGCGTATCCACATACAGCGGCAGTTGGTTTTGGCGGTGCCATTCCAGCGTGATCTTTAAATCAGCCAGCGTTTGCTTTTCCTGCGCCGCATTCAAATCGACATGCGGATTGATCCATAAAAACATCAGCAAATTTGGTGCATTGTTGTAGCCGGTCACCACCAGACTGCAACCAGACAGCGACAGCAACCAGCCCAGAGCCGTCAGTTTGGCCAGCCTGGGCAGCAGGTGTAGGCGCTGATTGATAATTGCATAAATAGAGGGAATCACATGCATGTCAAAGATTGATGTAGTCATCATGGCAGCGGGCAAAGGCACCCGCATGAAGAGCAGTATGCCTAAAGTTCTGCACCGATTGGGCGGTAGGGCTTTGCTGCAGCACGTGATCGACACGGCACAACAAGTTCAAGCGCGGCGAACGGTGGTGATCACCGGTCATGGGGCAGAACAGGTGGAGGCCTTACTGTCGCCACAGTCCAGTCTGCAAACAGTGCGGCAAATGCCGCAATGGGGCACTGGGCATGCCGTCCAGCAGGCGATGCCGTTGTTGCAAGACGATGGAATTACTCTAATTTTATCGGGCGATGTGCCTTTGATACAAGCCCAGACGTTGCAAGCTTTGTTGCAACTATGCGACTCCAACCACCTGTCATTGTTGACCCTGCAAACCCCGAATCCCAGCGGTTACGGCCGCATCGTGCGCGGACTCGAACAACAAGTGACAGCCATTGTTGAAGAAAAAGATGCGACAGATGAACTTCGGCGCATCCAAGAAATTTACAGCGGCATCATGGCTGTGCCCACCCACTTGTTGAGGACATGGCTGGCACGATTGGATAACAACAATTCCCAAGGCGAGTTTTATTTGACCGATGTGGTCAAGTTTGCTGTCGCCGATAGCCATGAAGTGCAAGCTTATTGCATCGACCAAGCTTGGCAAGTGGAGGGTGTGAATACACCGGTTCAATTAGCCGCACTGGAGCGCACTTACCAGCATTTACAAGCGCAACAGTTGATGCAGCAAGGCGTGCGATTGGCAGATCCTGCGCGTTTAGATGTGCGCGGTCAACTGGTCTGCGCCGCTGATGTCGACATCGATGTCAATTGTGTTTTTGAAGGCCATGTCAGCTTGGGCGAAGGCGTCAGCATTGGGGCAAATTGCGTGATTGCCAATGCAGATATTGGTGCAGGTTCACAAGTGCTGCCCTTTTCACATATTGACGGCGAAGTCCAAGGTGTTCGAATCGGCAGTGGCGCGCGCATTGGACCTTTTGCTCGCTTAAGACCTGGCGCCATATTGGGCGACGAAGTGCATATAGGTAACTTTGTAGAGGTGAAAAACAGCACCTTGGCCAAGGGCGCTAAAGCCAACCATCTGGCTTATCTGGGGGACGCCATCGTCGGTGAACGGGTCAACTACGGCGCGGGTGTTATCACGGCAAACTATGACGGTGCAAACAAACACCAGACCATCATTCAAGCCGATGTTCACGTGGGCAGTAACAGTGTGCTGGTCGCGCCGCTGAGCTTGGGTGCGGGTGGTACTGTGGGCGCAGGTTCGGTGATTACCAAGGACACAGCCGCTGGCGCATTGACTGTTGCACGTGGCAAGCAAATCAGCATATCGAACTGGCAGCGTCCGGTGAAAAAAAATAAATAAAGGACAGAGTCTATGTGTGGCATCGTCGGCGCGGTTTCTACCCGCAACATTGTTCCTGTGCTGGTGCAAGGCCTGCAACGTCTGGAGTACAGAGGCTATGACTCTTGCGGCGTGGCCGTCAACGCAGACATAGCGCAACTCGAACAAGCTGTCGGTTTGCAACGCGCTCGCAGCACCTCTCGTGTGGCCGAGCTGGTGGCACAGGTCAACGATTCTTCAGGCGGGCTAGCTGGCAAGACCGGGATTGCCCATACGCGCTGGGCTACTCATGGTGCGCCAGCGGTTCATAACGCGCATCCGCACTTTAGCCACGGCCCTGGCTTGTCTGCCAGCGACTCAGATGCACGCATCGCCCTGGTACACAACGGCATCATTGAAAACCACGAAGAACTGTGTCTGCAATTGCAAGCCAAAGGCTATGTGTTTGTCAGTCAAACTGATACCGAGGTGATGGTGCATTTGATAGATTCTTTGTACCTTGGCGATTTGTTGCAAGCGGTCACTCAGGCGATTGCGCAGTTACAGGGCGCGTTTGCCATTGCCGTCATCGCCCGCGACGAACCGCATCGTGTGATCGGTGCCAGAGCAGGTTCTCCCCTCATTTTGGGTGTCGGTAAGGGTGAAAATTTTTTAGCCAGTGATGCCATGGCGTTGGCTGGTGTGACTGACCAAATCGTTTACCTCGCTGAAGGCGAGGTGGTCGATCTGCAGTTACACAACTTCACACTGTATGACTCGACGCATCAAAAAGTTCAGCGTGATGTGCTCACCGTTCAGGCACACAGTGGCGCCGCAGAACTCGGCCCTTACCGTCACTACATGCAAAAAGAAATTTTCGAGCAACCGCGTGCCATCGCCGATACGCTGGAAGGTATCGAAGGCATCGTGCCTGATTTATTTGACCACCCGCTGCGCCCGGGTGAAGCCGCCCGCGTTTTTGCAGACATAGATTCTGTGTTGATATTGGCTTGCGGTACCAGTTATTACAGTGGTTGTGTGGCGAAGTACTGGCTTGAGTCGATGGCACACATTCCGTGTCAGGTCGAGGTGGCCAGTGAATACCGCTACCGCGACAGCGTGCCTCATGCGCGCACGCTGGTGGTCACCATCACACAGTCGGGTGAAACCGCAGACACCTTGGCCGCCTTGAAGCACGCACAAAGCCTTGGAATGAATCAAACATTGACCATATGCAATGTGTCCACCTCGGCCATGGTGCGCGAATGCAAACTGGCTTACATCACGCGCGCCGGTGTTGAAATTGGTGTGGCGTCCACCAAGGCGTTCACTACTCAGTTGGCAGGTTTGTTTTTATTGTCGCTGGCACTTGCCAAAACCAAACATCGCTTGAGCGAAAGCGCAGAAGCACAACATCTCAAAGCCATGCGGCATTTGCCAGTGGCTTTGCAAAGTGTGCTGGCCTTGGAGCCGCAACTCATCGCCTGGGCGCAGGATTTTGCCGATAAGGAAAACGCTTTGTTTTTGGGGCGAGGCATGCATTACCCCATCGCATTGGAAGGTGCGTTGAAGTTGAAAGAGATCAGCTACATACATGCCGAGGCTTATCCTGCTGGTGAGCTTAAACACGGTCCACTTGCACTGGTCACTAGCGCCATGCCCGTGGTGACGGTGGCGCCGAATGATGCGTTACTTGAAAAACTGAAAAGCAATTTACAAGAAGTACGCGCGCGCGGCGGTGTGTTGTATGTGCTGGCAGATGCGGATACGCGCATTCAATCGGATGAAGGTCTGCATGTGATTCGCATGCCTGAGCACTATGGCGCCTTGTCTCCGTTGTTGCACGTGGTGCCATTGCAGTTGCTCGCTTATCACACCGCTTGCGCCAGAGGCACGGACGTGGATAAGCCGAGAAACTTGGCGAAAAGCGTCACCGTGGAGTAAGTTGGCTGGGGGGTATGCAAGGTATTGGTCTTAGCGTTTCAATTTGCCCCCGGTCGAAACAACCCAATGGCTGTCAAAGAAATTTACTGCTTTATCTGAAAGGTTTCACCATGAGAAAACTGATTGCTGCTGTCGTTACGTCAGTTTGCTTTATAGGCATTACTGACTTATCAAACGCGCAAGGTGTTCCAAACCATGCCCAAGGTCTCAAGGAATGGTTGGTTGTCGTCGATCTGACTGAAACCAAAAAACAAGCCGGTGTTTTTTCTACAAAAATAGGCGTTGATAAACCAAGCAAACTTGCGGTTTTATTGCCTGGCAGTCCTTCGGTGGTGAGGCCAGTGGTGGAAAACGGTGTGATGGTTTCATCAAAATTAACTGGAAACTTTTTGATTCGGGCGCGTCGATGGTTAACTGATGAAACGATAGCCACCTTGGTGATTGATTGCCAATCTGAAAGCGCTGATGAATGTACAAGTAGCTATCAAGCCTCAAAGGAACGTCAGCAAGATGTGCAAAAGTTGATCAACGAAGTGAAGAAACAAGTGCCATCTATCAAGGATGTCTGGTTGGTGGGGACAAGCATGGGTACTGTATCTTCGTCCTTCATGCCCATGCATGATTCCCAGGCCTATGCTGGCGCAATTCACACTGCAACCATTACTGAACCCTATGCAAAAAACTCGTACCGAGAACTAGGCGGGTTTGACTATAAAAAAGCCCCAATTCCTCAGTTTTTTATTCACCATCAAAACGATCCTTGTACGCTGACGACCTATTCATCGGCAAAATCCATTTCAAAGAAATTCAATCTTCCACTGGTAACTGTGACAGGCGGATCAGATTTCGAAGGCCAGCCATGTAAAGCTTTCACAGAACATGGGTTCAGAGGAAAAGAAAAAGAAGTGATGAAAGTGATCGCTGAAATTATCAACACGGGAACGGCTTCGCAACTTGAAGTCAACTAATCCCATCTGCTGACAAGCAGGCTGTCATTGTTGGTATGGAATGCGCCTTAGTTAAGCCACTTTAATTAAAACTATAAAATACTTTATTGTATTTTTTTGTACATTCAAGTGTTATAAATTTTTAATATGGAATTGCGCATGAAAGATTACGCCAGCACCCCCGATAACCTGCCAACACCCCAAGACGATGGTGCATCCGATCACCTCGTGGGTTCGCGTTTGCCAAGTATTTCCTTGCCTTCAACCCAAGCAAGTCATGTAGATTTGGCTCAGCTTGTTGGGTATGTCGTGATTTACTGTTACCCGATGACCGGACAGCCAGGTGTGCCGTTGCCACCGGGTTGGGACGAGATTCCGGGTGCGCGCGGTTGTACACCGCAAAACATGGCTTACCGAGATCATTTCGACGAACTCCACGACCTTGGCGCACAGGTTTTTGGTCTCAGTACCCAAAGTACCGACTACCAACAGGAAATGGCAGACCGACTGCATTTACCTTTTGCGGTATTGAGTGACCACGCCATGAGGTTTTCTCAGGCCTTGCGTTTACCCACATTTCATACCAGTGGCATGCATTTATTGAAGCGACTCACATTCATTGCCTGTGACGGCTCTGTGGTTGCGGTGAAATACCCCATATTTCCCAGCAACAGTGATGCGCCTTGGGCGGTGGATTGGCTCAAAAACCATTCCAATCCAAAGAGCACATCAACTGGCGGTTGACGGCTGCTGGTTAAACATCACTGCGCCACGCTTTGGGTCTGCAATGTTTGCAATAAAACCGGTTTAAGCAAAATCTGGTAAGAGTCTGCATCAAAACCGATGGTGTTCAATTCCAAATGAATAAAGCCGTTTTTCTTTGAGCACCACGTGCCCAAGTAATTCCAGTTGCGCACGCGGTGTTTTTGCAGCCAACTGCCTCGTTGTTCTAACAAATCCACTGTGCCTTGGAACGGCCAAGTATGAACTTGCAAATCCTGTAAAGCCAGACGCATGCGGTGGTCATGGTCGGCGCGTGATTCTTGCCCGATGCAAACACCAGCGCATTGCTTGGTTTGCCAGCCGAAACAGCCGCGCTGGTTGACGGGTTCAAGCCCCAGCAGTTGCAGGCACAAGCGGTGTTGTTGCGCCAATGATTGAAGTTTGTCCTTGGCTGCTTTACGAGAAGAAAACAAGCCATAAAGATCAGGAGTGACACCTGGTTGAACGGTTTGTTCGTCGACCCACAGCACTTTGTCGCCTTGATTCTCACTGACCAGTTGCAGGCTGCACAGTTTTTTGACCCGTCGCAAGCGCTGGTTGTACAAAGGACTGTGCGCTTTAATCATTTGAGACTCAAGCAGCAGTGCACCGATTTCACCGGCAGTTTCAATGGTTTCCACTCTACGTGTTTGAGACAACATGCGCACTTCATCAGGATTGCGCAGGTGAGATAAGACACGCGAGCGAATGTCTACGCTTTTGCCTATGTACAAAGGCAATGCAGAGTCGCCGTAAAACACATACACCCCTGGTGCGCGCGGTAGTGCATCCGTGTTGAGTTGTTCGTTCACAAAGTTTGAATCGAGAGCTTTCTGAATTTCACCACGCCTTTGTTGTATTGCAACGCGATAGGGCCGGCAGCTGTATGGGTGTCGTCTTTGACATCCACCGTGGTTTGGCCATTGAGTACCAGTTGGATGTGGTTATTGATCACTGTGATGTCGTAGGTATTCCAATGTCCGCCAGCTTTGATATTGGGTTGCACAAGTGATTTGGCAATATTCACAACTGCCCCTGTGCCGTAGGCTGGATCGGGCCTTTTATCGTAAATATTGGCTTCATAGGCGTTTTTGTCGTTGATCAGGTTGGCATCTGCGCATCGAAAAAAAATACCGCTGTTGGCTTCGTCGTCGACCCAGAATTCAGCGACTAAATGAAAATTTTGATAACTCGCGCGTGTCACTAAAAAACCGTTACCCAATTCGGCTTGCACCACCCGGTCTTGTAAGCGCCAGTTTGCATTACCTATGGGTTTCCATGCATTCAAGTCATTGCCGTTGAGCAGCTCAACAACAGGTGAAACAGAACTGTTGGTGGAAGTTGTGGGCAAGTTCAATGACGACGTCCATTCTTGCAAGTTACTGCAAGCAGACAAAGTCAGACAGGCCATGACAGCGAGCAGTGAGCACGCATGGCGTGTGGTCAGAGAGAGGTGCATACAGTTTCCTTTGCGCAGCAGGTTGGGGCAGTGCAATATGGCATTTACCCTTTGTAAGCCATTCTGCACGTTCCTTCAAAGAAATACCCGGGGATTTATGCTTAGCCAGACCATGACAGCAAGCTTTCTGTCGAGGCGTGACTATAATTTGTGCACACAATGAGCTATTTAAAACACATCCGCCACGACTTGCAGGACATGCAGGCCTACAGCGTGCAAGACGCCGTTGGCATGGTCAAGTTGGATGCGATGGAAAACCCTCACCGCTTATCTGCCACGTTGCAAGCGCAATTGGGTGAGCGCTTGGGTACCGTGGCAGTGAATCGCTACCCAGGTAGCCGCATCCAAGACTTAAAGCTTGCTATCGCGCAACACACTGGTTTGCCCGAGGGCTACCAATTGATGTTGGGTAACGGTTCGGACGAATTGATTTCCCTGCTGTCCATGGCCTGCCACTTGCCTGGAGCCAGCATTCTGGCGCCAGAACCAGGCTTTGTGATGTACGCCATGAGCGCCAAATTGCAAGGCCTGACCTATGTGCCAGTTTCATTGCGGGACGATTTCGAACTCGACGAACCTGCTATGACCGAAGCTATCGCCAAGCACCAACCGGCGATTGTTTATCTGGCCTATCCCAACAACCCCACCGCCAATTTGTGGGATGCGCAGGTTATTCGTCGGCTGATTGCACAGGTTTCTGCCTATGGAGCTTGGGTGGTGCTGGACGAAGCCTATCAGCCGTTTTCTTCTGAATCCTGGCTGACCGAAATTCAAACAGACCCGCATGCCAACGCCCAAGTGTTGTTGATGCGCACACTCTCCAAGTATGGACTGGCGGGCGTGCGTATTGGGTACATGATGGCGCGCGCTGAAGTGATTCAACAGTTAGAAAAAATCCGCCCGCCTTACAACATCAGTGTGCTGAACGCCGAATGCGCGTTGTTTGCACTGGAGCATGCAGATGTGTTTGCACTGCAGGCGCAAAGCATTTGCCATGAACGCCAGCGCTTGGCAACGCAATTGGCGACCATGCCAAATGTGACTGTGTACCCCAGTCAAGCCAATATGATGCTGCTGCGTTTAAGCGGCGATGACGAGGTGGCCTCACGCGTTTTCGCTGCCCTGAAAGCCAAAAATATTTTGGTCAAGAACGTTTCTAAAATGCATGCAGTGTTGCACCGTTGCCTGCGTATCACCGTAGGCACCTCGACAGAAAACGACCAGTTGCTCGCCGCGCTGAAAGAGATACTGGCTTCACAGGCCTGATTTCATCCACAGAATATTCTTATGACACAACGCATTGCCGAAGTTCACCGCGACACCAAGGAAACCCAAATTCAAGTGCGGGTCAATCTCGACGGTACGGGTCAATCCGATTTATCCACCGGTATAGGATTTTTTGATCACATGCTGGATCAGATCGCGCGTCATGGTCTGATCGACCTCAGCATCAAAGCGACTGGTGACTTGCATATCGACGGACACCACACGGTGGAAGACGTGGGCATCACATTGGGCCAAGCGGTGGCGCAAGCCGTCGGCGATAAAAAAGGCATTCGCCGTTATGGGCACGCTTACGTGCCTTTGGATGAAGCGCTTAGCCGCGTGGTGGTCGATTTCTCCGGCCGCCCCGGCTTGGAAATGCATGTGCCTTTCAAGAGCGGCATGATTGGCCAGTTCGATTCACAACTGGCGTTTGAGTTTTTCCAAGGCTTTGTCAACCACGCCTATGTCACTTTGCACATTGACAATTTGCGCGGCGAAAACGCCCACCACCAAGCCGAGACGGTGTTCAAAGCATTTGGACGGGCGCTGCGCGCGGCGACCGAACTCGACCCCCGTTCAGTGGGCATGATTCCTTCTACCAAAGGTTCGCTCTAAGCCTTCACCTCTATGGCAAGCGTCGCGGTCATCGATTACGGCATGGGCAATTTGCGCTCGGTGGCGCAGGCTGTCATGGCGGCAGCCCACGGCAGTGGTGTCGACGTCATCATCACCTCAGACCCCCAACAAGTGCGTCAAGCAGATCGCGTCGTGCTGCCTGGTCAAGGTGCCATGCGCGACTGCATGCGCGAGTTGCACGACAGCGGCTTGCTGCCCGAGGTGCTGCATGCGGCCGCACATAAACCTTTGTTCGGTGTGTGTGTGGGCATGCAAATGTTGCTGGACCACAGCGCCGAAGGCGACGCTGGCGGTACAGCTTGCCTGGGCTTGATTCCCGGTGAAGTGGTGAAATTCGAACTAGCCGGCCAACTCCAACCCGACGGCAGCCGTTTCAAAGTACCGCAAATGGGCTGGAACCGTGTCCGTCAGGCAAGTCCGCACCCACTATGGTCAGACGTGCCCGACAACAGTTATTTCTATTTTGTGCACAGTTTTTATGCCAAGCCGTTAGATGTGCGCCACACAGCAGGGGTAACCGACTACGGTCAGGACTTTACCTCGGCGGTTTCAAGGGATAATATTTTCGCAACCCAGTTTCATCCTGAAAAAAGCGCTGACATGGGTTTGATGCTTTATCGCAATTTTTTGTCTTGGTCACCTTGAAGACCTTACCGTCATTGACTGCCACCACCACTTCATATGTTGCTCATTCCCGCGATTGACCTGAAAGACGGTCATTGTGTTCGCCTTATTCAAGGCGACATGGATCAATCCACCATCTTCAGCGAAAACCCAGCTGATATGGCGTTGCAATGGGTTGCCAAGGGTGCCAGGCGTTTGCATCTGGTTGACTTGAACGGGGCGTTCGCAGGCAAGCCGCAAAACTACAGCGCCATTCGCAGCATCTTGAAAGCGGTCGGCGACGACATACCGGTGCAGCTTGGTGGCGGTATCCGCGATTTGGACACGATTGAAAAATACATAGACGGCGGCGTGCGCTACATCATCATCGGCACGGCAGCGGTGAAAAACCCTGGCTTTTTGCAAGATGCTTGCAGTGCTTTCGGCGGCCACATCATCGTCGGGCTGGACGCCAAAGACGGCAAAGTCGCCACCGACGGCTGGAGCAAAATGACCGGCCATGAAGTGGTGGATTTGGGTAAAAAATTTGAAGACTACGGTGTTGAATCCATCATCTACACCGACATTGGCCGCGATGGCATGCTCAGCGGCATCAACATCGAAGCCACGGTCAAACTGGCGCAGGCCTTGTCCATTCCAGTGATTGCCTCGGGCGGTTTGTCCAATATGCAGGACATTGAGAAGCTGTGCGCGGTCGAGGACGAGGGCATTGAAGGAGTGATTTGCGGACGCGCCATATACAGCGGCGACCTCGATTTTGAAAAGGCCCAAGCCCGCGCCGACGAACTCAACGGCTGACATGCTGGCCAAACGCATCATTCCCTGTCTGGACGTGACGGCAGGACGGGTGGTCAAAGGCGTGAACTTTGTGGAGTTGCGCGACGCAGGTGACCCGGTGGAAATCGCGGCGCGTTACAACGCGCAAGGCGCGGATGAGTTGACATTTTTAGACATCACAGCCACCAGCGATGGACGGGACGTGATCTTGCACATCATCGAAGCCGTGGCTTCACAAGTGTTTATTCCATTGACCGTTGGCGGCGGCGTGCGCACTGTTGAAGATGTGCGCCGCTTGCTGAACGCTGGCGCCGACAAAACCAGTTTCAACTCAGCCGCGATTGCCAACCCGCAAGTGATCCGCGAAGCGTCTGATAAATACGGCGCACAGTGCATCGTGGTCGCCATCGATGCCAAGCGACGCAGCGCTATCGATGAGCAACGCATCGGCACGAATGGCGTGCCCGTGGGCCCGGGCTGGGATGTGTTCAGCCACGGCGGCCGCAAAAACGTGGGCCTGTGCGCTGTGGCCTGGGCC
>Ga0136641_1000281_pt1 | contig 21738 bp, 22 predicted proteins | sample EliLak1302023Y_FD_115312 | JGI IMG/M metagenome (GOLD analysis project Ga0136641, IMG submission 115312) | Freshwater microbial communities from Elizabeth Lake, Yosemite National Park, California, USA - 13020-23Y | ecosystem: Environmental > Aquatic > Freshwater > Lake ...
AAACTCGTCGCGATGCCTTGGTTGCCGCTTCGCATTTGATTAAGTCGGTGCAGCAAATCGGCTTGGACCAACCTCTAACTGGCCGAGCTACTGTGGGGCACATAGTTGTCACACCGAACTCCCCTAATGTCATCCCAGGTCACGTTGAGTTGATGGTGGAATTCCGCAATCCTGAAGTTGCCGTCCTTGGTGTAATGACCACCTCGCTGAACCTTGCGCTAAAAGAAATTGAAACTAAATTTGGTGTTGAAGTTGAGAGCAAACAAGAACTCGACTCTGCAACCATTAACTTCACACCTGAACTTATTGACCTAGTTGAGCAGTCGGCAGCAGCCTGTGGCATGACATCTAAGCGCATGATTTCAGGTGCTGGTCACGATGCCTGCCAACTTTCCGCAGTAATGCCAACAACGATGATTTTCATTCCTTGCGACAAGGGAATTAGTCACGCAGAGAACGAGGCAATCACCCAGGAATGGGCAGCTGACGGTGCCCAAGTATTAGTTGAGGCGTTAATCCGAATTGATGAAAGTAACTAGCTAACTTTTTTTCTACTTGCGGTACTCAGCTTCTACAACTGGAGCCGGCAATGATCGAGGAGTGAGGTTCAGACTTCGCACGTGAGTAGCGATGTCTTCCATAGCAGTAACCCAGACAGATGAGTCAGAAACCACACTTTCAATAAAGCCTTCAAGTGCTTTTGCGCGTGAAGGGCGCCCGCTCAAAAATGGATGATTAGTTAACACGAACAAACCACCTTCATCTCGTAAGGCTTCAAATTCTAAATTCCACATTTCAATGGCTTTTGTTGGACTTTCTATGAGTCCAACACCAGAGATGTCTGGAAGGTAGCAATATTGCTCCCAGTCATCAAGTGCCCATTGGATCGGCAATTCAACAATTGAGCGGCCACCAGTAACGGCTAATTCATAAGGGTGATCAGCATCCATCATGTTTGAGTCATAAAGAAATCCACGGTCAAGCAAAATTTCCATAGTTGAGTACGACGGTTCCCACATTGGCGCACGATATCCAACTGGTCTAACACCGGCTACTTTTTCAAGTGCATCAAGTCCACGGTCCATGTATCGAATTTCATCTTCAAGCGATACGCCTTCTAACGCTTCATGCATAAATCCATGATGCGCAATTTCGTGACCAGCTGCCTTAATGTCCAGAACTACGCCTGGGTATCGAAGTGCCGTGTAACCCGGGATGAAAAATGTTGAACGGACTTGTTGATGCTCAAGAATATTAAGTAGTCGCGGAACACCGGTAAGCGGCCCATAAGCCTGGTGACTCATTACGCCAAAGCGATGTTCGGATCCTGGTGATGCAAATAAAATTGCCGACTCTGCATCGATGTCAAAGGAAAAAGAAGCCGCTGCTTTCTTGCCTTCGGGCCACGCGATTGGTGTCGCAGGTACTAGATCTTGGGTTGTCATCACTGTCTACTTTCGTTAGTTACTTGGGTACTTTAAAACTTACACGCGAGATCGAAATTCGCCGCCATTAATTTGGATTGTTTGACCAATTAGGGACCGTAGTTGGAAGTCCGCAAGCATCGCTATCGTCGCAGCTATTTCTTGTGGGGCACCGATCCGCCCAAGTGGAATGTCCTTGGCATAAAGTTCGTGCATTTCCGGAACCGTGATACCAGCTGAGGCTGCGTCTACATCAAGTTGCGGAGTGTCGATGATTCCAGGCGCGACTGCATTAATAGCAATGTTTTCTGGGCCAAGTTCTCGACCTAAAGTTTTCACTAATGAAATTAGTCCAGCCTTGGACGCTGCGTAAGCCGTGGCCTCTGGCCACCCAGACACTCCCCAAATCGACGAGGTTACAACTATTCGACCAGCACCTGACCTACGCATACCTGGCAATACATTTTGAATTAATGAAAAGGTGCCACCCAGGTTTGTGTCGATTATTTTCCACCACTGTTCTTCGTCATAATCGAGGAAGCTACCCATAGTCATGTACGCGTGATTACTAACTAACACGTCGATATCACCGGTTGAACTCCGCAAATCTGCAACCATCTGGGCTACCTGTGTTGGATCCGACACATCAGCGGGAGCGACAATTCCACCGATTTCACTTGCCAAAGATTCGATTCGAGAATCCAAGCGAATGTCGTTTACAGCAACTTTTCCGCCAAGGCTGGCGAAGTGGCGAGCAATCGTGTTGCCCATACCTTGCGCAGCTCCTGTGACCAGGACTAACTTTCCATCAAAGCGAGGACTCGACATTAGATCACCGCACCAGAATTTGGTGAAATGATTTCGCCAACTGCAAAGGTTCCAGACTCGATGAGAAACGCTGCGATAAGTGCAACTTCTTCTGGCTTACACAGTCCTCGACTGGGCAATGTTGCCAAGTACTCAGGATTGCGCCATGGCGAGTCGACTGAAAGCAGTGGCGTATCTGTAGGGCCAGGAGCAACTCCGTTAACTCGAACTCCGTGCGGAGCCATTTCAACCGCCAGGCTGCGTATGAACCCAATAATCGAACCCTTGGCTGCGGCATAGTGCGAATCTTGATCGCCGCCACCAATTGCCAATTCCGATGTCACCCCGACAAATGAACCCGATTTTCTAGCAACCATCAAAGGCAAAATTGTGCGAGCCAAATTGAATGCCCCACCCAAATGGACTTTAAGCATGCGCTGCCATCTGACCTGATCAATGTCTGAGATCGGAATGATTTCATAGTGTCCAGCTGCGCTAACCACAGCCTCAATTGGCCCGAGCTGCACTTCTACTTGCGAAACCGCCTGCGCTATTGACGCAAAACTTGAGACATCAACTATGCAATCCAGATCAGAAGTTGCGGGCTTTAAATCAAAACCCGCAACGTTCCAACCACGATCTTTTAGTTCCGCCATGGTTGCGGCGCCTATGCCACTCGCGGCACCAGTTACAACAGCAACGCGATTTCCCATTAATTTGACTTAATGTTCGGAACTGCGAATGTCATCCAAATTAACGGAGGTCATCTTTGAGCGAAGTGACAAGTAAATTGCTGAACCGACAACAATTAAGCCTCCAGCTGCAAGCCAAACTGAGAAGTCCAAGTATCGTGCATCCGCATAAACCGGACGAGGCCACGAAATGTCAAAGAACATGAACACAGCCCAAACCAATGCAATTGTGGAAACAAATAACGAGCCGCGACCAAAGTTAAATGGTCCTGGTTCCCAAGTCTTGCGCACCTTAGCCAGGAAGGATCCAGCAAGCGGGAAGAGGAAGGCCAAGAAGAAGCCACCCGTCGTGAAGTTCAACATCAGCGTGTAGAAACTTGGCGTTGCTTGACTTAGAATCATCATGATCGCACCAATTGTGGTTGCAATTGCGAGTGCAACGATCGGCTGTTTCTGACCCTTACTCAAACGGCTAATCGACTTATGCGCAGGTAACGCGTTATCGCGAGCAAACGCCCACATGATGCGTGACGCCGAAGTCTGTAGCGCCAAAAAGGATGCTAAGAATCCGATAGTAAACAGCACTTCAGCAAACTTTGCAGCTCCCGTACCAAGTTCAAATTTCAAGGTGTCGTAAACCGGATCAGCACTGTTCGCTGCAATGTCGGCTGGGATAGACAAGATGATTGAAAGCGACGAGAAGATAACGACCAGTGCAACAATCGAAAGTGACATGATTACTGCCTTAGGCAAAGTTTCCCGAGGATTCTTTACTTCCTCAGCAATTGACCCGGCACTTTCGAAACCAACAAAGGAAAATCCAACGAATGCCATTGTGATCAAGAAGGGTCCTGACAGCGATAGGTAGTTAGTCGTTGAAAAGCCACTTGTAATTACTGAGAAATCATTATTGCGGTGACTTACCAGGAGCAAAGTACCAAGGCCAACTGAGCCGAGTACTTCAGCAATGATTGATCCAGTCATCAAGACCTTCAAGACCTGTCGCCCAGTAACGTTTGCAATAGTTCCGAGCACCAAAATTCCTAAGCCGATTGCGACTTGCTTTGAAATTGCCAGTCCTCCGATGGTGGCTGCAGTAGCAAGTGGATCTTGGTTGAATACGCGCCCAACGAAGCCGCCGGCACCGATTGCAACGGTTGCCATTGCAACAACAATGGTCCACATGTAAAGCCAGCCGGCCATCCAGCCCCAGCCTTTGCCAAGTAGTTGGCTCGCCCATTGATAGATCGATCCTTCAATTGGCCAGCGAGATACGCACTCTGCGAATACGAAGGCCACGAGCAATTGACCGCCAAAGACAATAAGGAAATTCCACCAAAAACTGGCGCCGGCGGTCGCATAGGCTAAACCGAAAATTCCATAAAGTGCCACGATTGGTGAGATGTAGGCAAACGCAAAGGCAAATGATGACCAAAGCGTAAATTCTCGCTTTAAGGTGTGATCTGCATCGGTATTTGCAATTTTTGAATTGGCGTTACTCGACATGGTCCATCCTTACTTACAAATGAAAAGCAATTATTTGGAGTTTAGTGTTTTAGGTTTCCTAAATCGCCAAAACTGGCAACAATAAGCCGAGAATTTCAAGCTTGTCGCGTACCCTAAGTCTGAAACGTGGGATCAACGCTTAGGTGTTCGTGAATTCCCAGCCATTTACCTTCAATCAATTGAAAAACTATCGTCTCTCGTTCGCCTGTCTCAATTTGACCATCACCATCGGCCAGTTGTGTTCTTACGGTATGAGTGAAAACTGCTGTAACTTCGCTGAGGAGATCAACGCGACCTAAAGTCGACTGGCATCCCAAAACCTTGAAGCCTTCGGCTTCCCAAGAAGTCCATTCGGCTTCATACTCCGCTCGATTGGCCAATAAGGCCGGTGCGTTATGAAACAAAAAGGTTGCTGAAGGATCAAAGGTTGAAAAATATTCGGTCCGGTTATGTGATCCGAAGGCAGCGACAACATTAGCTGCCGCTGCCTTCACATCGTTTTCAATACTCATGAATTATCGAGCAGAACCAGTAGCTTTTAGAGTTGCTTCGCTTGCTTCAATTGCAGAAGCTTCCGATGCGATATCCAGCGACCGAGTCAAAAGCCAGTACACCAAGCCACCAATAAATAGCCCTAACATCCAGGAGATGTCGATGCCATTTAGCTTTGTTGCTCCCGGTGATTCGTAGTAACCAATTACATAGATAAACGGAAGTTCTACTAAGAGTCCAATCAAGTAAGCGATCAAACCACGGCTACCCCAGTTGCCATAGATACCCTTTGGTGTGAACAAATCAGTAATTGCATACTTTCCGTGACGAACTGAATAGAAGTCAATCAAGTTAATCGCGGTCCAAGGTGCGAGGAGATAAAGCATAATTGTCAACGCTGCATATAAAGCAGTAATTGCGTTATCCAGTACCAGGCCAAGACCAAGTGTGGCTACGGTCAGCACAATCACTACGATTACACGAACTCGGCTGCCGGTTGGGACTGGCTTAAACGAGTCGATAGCAGTCACAATTGAAAGCATGCCACTGTAAGCACCCATACCCATAGTTGCGATCAGTGCGAATACAGAAAGCATTGCAAGAACTGTGCCAAGGTTTCCGATGTAACTGTTCCCAGCGTCGTGCAGACCTACTAAAGCATCAGTGGCACCAAACTTAATTGCCAACCAAGCACCAAGTGGAATTAACCAAGTAGGTGATCCAGCGGCACCCCAGAAAACTGAGTTGATAACTGAACGTGCCGGAGTTTCTTTTGGAAGGTAACGGGTGTAATCCGAGACATAAGGAGCATAAGTAACGTTGTACGCCGCAACTGTGGCAAACATTGCGATGAATCCAGTCAAGTTATACCCAAGTGGGTCCGTCATTGGAGTGCCCTGAATCTTACCGGTGACAACACCGATAGTTAATAGCAACCAACAAGGAACTGATAACCAAAACAGCACGATGAAAACGCGGTGCACCCAATCATGTCCAAAAATTGCAAGCAGGCAAGAAGCAACTGATAGCCCAACAGCAACTACTGTGGTGTTCCAGCCAAAGATGCCATTGATTCCCAGTTTGATCAATACGGTGTCCACAACTAAGAATCCAGCGAAGGTAAATGTGCTAGCAATAAGTGGAATCAATACTCCGCTAAACCCAAACTGAGCTCGCGACTGAATCATCTGCGGCAAGCCAAGCTTTGGACCCTGGGCTGCGTGCGCTGCCATGAACAATGTTCCGAAAAGCATGCCAGTAACCGTGGCTATGAAGGTCCACTTAAGGTCCAATCCGAAAACAGGACCCAAGAGGCCAATCGCTAACGTGAATGCTTGGAAGTTACCAAGGAACCAAAATGGTCCTTGTCGCCATACTTTTCCGTGACGCTCTGATTCCGGAACGAAGTCGATGTGACGGCTTTCAATTGCCGACTTTGACGATCCAGTACTTTCTGCTGCCATCAAATATCTCCATATTTATTAGTCGACGTGATCTTATGAAAGCCTACTCAAACATGAGACAAGCAAGTGGAAAATTCATCAGACACGCACCATTTATCAACCGAAACAAAGAAAGCGCCAGATTCCCTCAGGAACCTAGCGCTTTCTGTTTATAAGTCTGGGTTTAATTCTGCTGCTTCTCAAGTTTTCTAATAACTAAGTAGGCTGCCACGCACTGCCACACTGCAAAAGCTTCTATAAATAGGGACAGTAAGCCCAAAGGTTCAAACCAGTTTCCAATATCGCCTTTGGCACCTGGCATACCAACTGTTCTGTTGACGATGTATCCCGCTATTACGGAGATTGACAAGAGCGAAGCAGCCAAATAATCACGCTTTGAGACCTTTACGACTAGGCGCTCCACACCAATTCCTACCGCAACAATTACTGCAATGTACATCCAGGCAATGTAACGAACCTCGGTCCATTTACCTGGGAGGTCAAGGACGTGAACTGCCGCGATACCCAATAATCCAATGATTACCAAAACACGACGATTGTGTAATTCTTTTTCAAGTTGATCTATGTTTTTCATTTGAAAAGAATACCAGTACACCGTCATTTGCGCAGTTTAGAATGGACCGCTTGTGAATAAATAACTACACGATAATCGAGTTAGTTGGATATAGTCAGCTGTAAGTGCTGCTGGGTCAAAACAAAGAAAGCGCCAGATCCCGTCGGAACTTGGCGCTTTCTAGTGGCAGATAGTGGGTTCGAACCACTGTAGCTTTCGCGACGGATTTACAGTCCGCTCCCATTGGCCGCTCGGGCAATCTGCCATGTCGCCCAAAGGCAACTTAGTAAGGATAGCGACTGAAAGGCTGTAAATGCCAATCGGTAATTAGCTAAAAGAAATCTGTCCAGTATCGATTAATGCAATCAAAAGTTGGTTAGTTCCAACTCAAATTAGACCCACGTGTGAACTAACGTCGGGACAAAAACTTACGTACAATCAAGTTATGGATTGGAGTCTTCGCACCTGCGCGCGCAAAGGCCACGTAACTTATCGGCCGGATGAAGAAGATTGGGCAGCTGGTCTCTGGGCTCAAACTCCTGTTGGAGTTGCCTGGAAATGTTTGCGCTGCGCAGCATTTATACCTGGTGAGGCATTTGAACATGGTCCGGCGAGTAAGGCACCCACAGTCTTACATGATCGACAAATTCGAGATCAGATAATTATTCGGGCGCTTTCGATCGAGCGAGGAATTCGCGGTTTAATCGTAATTGGTTTGGCATTCCTCACCTGGCAGTTGCGAGGGTCACAAGATTCACTTGAGGAGCGGATTACAAGTAATCTGCCACTTCTAAAACCGTTCGCTGACCAGATTGGCTGGAACATTCAGGAGTCTCGGGTAATCCACGTACTTAACCAAGTCGTCGAAGCATCTTCAAAAACGTTGCTATTAATCACACTGGCACTTCTTGCCTATGGCACACTGCAATTAATCGAAGCGGTTGGCCTATGGCTAACCAAGAGGTGGGCTGAATATCTAACGGTTGTTGCAACTAGTGCATTCATTCCAGTCGAGATTTATGAACTCTCCCACTCAATTACGTTTATAAAGCTTGGTGCATTGGTAATTAACATACTTGCAGTTTTGTGGCTGGTGTGGAGTAAACATTTGTTTGGATTCAATGGCGGTCTAGCCTCGGCTCATGATGAAAAGCTAAGCGGTGAAAGCGCAATTTCTTATGCGAAACTCATGACTTCGGAATACGAAATCGTTGGTAAAGGGTAATTAAAACGAATCCATGATGTGTCGATTACCTCGATCAAAAGTTAGGTAGTTCCAAGTCCAGTCAGCCATGGTGCCAATCTTGTTTCGGCCACCAAGTATGTAAAACAGATGTAACCAAAGCCAGGCAAGCCAGGCAAGGGGACCAGAGATTCGAATCCCTTTAACTTCAACGATTGCCTTGTGGCGACCGATAGTTGCCATAGAACCTTTATCTTTGTATTTAAAGTTTTGAAGTGGCTCGGATTTGGTAACAGATTGAATTTGCTTTGCTAAGAATCTTGCTTGTTGCATTGCCACCGGTGCGACCATCGGCAGTGGTGTGCCATCAACTCCAGCAACACCAGCGATGTCCCCAATTGCCCATATGTTTTCATAGCCCGTAACTTGAAGTGTGCTTGAGACATCGATGCGACCTCTGGTTGTAGGCAGGTGCAAGCTATCCATAGCTGGCACACCCTTAACTCCAGCAGCCCAAACTGTCGTATTTGCAGGAATCGACTTTCCATCAAGTGTAAGAATTGAGTCAGGCAATACTTCTTTGACTGAAGTATTCGTAAGTACAGTTACACCTAATTTTTCTAAGTCTTTCTGTGTCCTAGTTGATAGTGATTCAGAAAACGAAGGAACTAATCTTGGGCCAGCTTCAATAATTGAAACTCGGACTCGATTAGCAGCATCTGCATAATCAGAGCGAAGTGGGCCGCGCACTAACTCAGCGAAAGCACCTGCCATCTCCACACCCGTTGGGCCACCGCCAACAATTGCAATATCAAGTTCTTCGTTATTTCCTTGTCGACACATTTCTTCATATGAACGCATAACTTCAGAACGAATCGTTAGTGCTTCGCCAACAGTTTTCATACCTAAAGCGTTTTCTTTAACTCCTGGAATTCCAAAATCTGCAGTTGTTGAACCTAACGCAATAACTAAGTGATCATATTTAATTACATGACCATCAGCTAATGTCAGTTCGTTTGTCGCAGCATTGATTTTCTCTGGAGTGCCCATGCGAAACTGGACATTTGTTTTGCGCAATGCGCCACGAATTGGATAGGCAACGTGATCAGCGGCAAGGCCAGCTGTTGAAACTTGATACAAAAGGGGCAAGAAAGTTTGAAAGTTATGTCGATCAATCAGGATGACTTCGGCATGTTTGTCTAAAGCTCGAGCTGTCGTTAAGCCGCCGAAGCCAGCTCCAAGTATTACTACTTTTGGCATTGCCATGGCTACCTCGATCCCAAATGATTCAGAATTACCAGACTAGTCCCCAAAACCAGGTCGTGGAACTGAGCTCATTAAAGTTTGGCTGAATCCGCCATCGGCAACTATGTCTGCGCCAGTTATGTAGCGAGCGCGAGCGCTTGTAAGGAATGTCACAATGTCAGCAATGTCATCTGGCTTAGCTACCCGACCGACTGGAACGGCTGCATCACGGCGTTGTGCCACATCCCCGACTTGGTAATAAGCCTCGGTCATTGGAGTGCGAACTAAGCCCGGGCTCACCGTATTGCTTCGCACTCCTTTAGGGCCAAGTTCAAAAGCGAGTTGCTTAGACATAATCACAACTCCAGCCTTACTGACACTGTAAGCACCACTCGAGCCTTGCGGGTTCGTACTTGAAATGGATGCGATATGAACCATCGAACCATTACCAGATGCGACTAAGTGTGGGGTAAATTCCCGAGCCATCAAGAAGTAGCCCGTGAGATTGACTTTAAGTAAGTCTCCCCATTCCACAGTTGTTAAATCTGCAAGTGCACCGGGCCGAACTAGGCCCGCTGCATTGATCAAAATGTCGCAACTCTTAATAGAAACAGCAACAGCATTGATGGCAGCTTCATCAGTAACATCGCACACGTAACCTGTTGCGGTTCCACCAGCATCTTGAATTTCAGACACAGTTGCATCGACTAATTCACTTGCTCGATCAAGTACGTTGCAGTGGACACCATTTGCAGCAAGTTCTAGCGCGATCGCTTTACCGATACCACCGCCTGCACCAGTGATAACTGCAGTGCGCCCGGCAAGACCTAACCAATCACTCATGAGGAAATAGTTTCCTTTTGCACTTCCGCCATAATGCTCAGTGCAGTTTTAGTGTGTTCTACCTGGTCAAGCCAGATTGGCCGCAAGATATCAATGCGCCATTCTTTTTCTTGTAGCTTTTCAAGCGGACCGGCAATGGATCGGAATCCCCCAGCTTGCTCATGTAGCCGAACCATTTCCAAAGCAATCTTGGCTTGAATCAAATAAATCGGAGGCTGCGGTCCGCGCGCGCCAATCATGCCAATCAGATACAACTTCTCTAAGCCAATTGGAACAATTGCGGCGCCAACTCTTAGTGGCACATCGTCTTGACGTTCCAGGTATTCCTCTGACAAAAACGGTAGCGAGGCACGGAATCCAGTTGCAAATAAAATTGTGTCGTACTCTTTGGCGCTGCCATCACTGAAGTGAACTGTCTTGCCTTCAAATCTTTCGATGCCTGGCTTAACGGCAATGCGGCCATGATGAATCCAATACAAAAGCAACTGATTCACTACGGGTGGACCGTCAGCAAGAGTGCGATGGTCGGGTGCTGGCATACCTGGATAGTTTTCGTGAGTTCCCACCGAAAGTCGAATCATTAGTCGGGCGATTAAATCTTGCTCTTCAAACGTAAATTCTTGCATCCAGCCAAGTTCAGCACGTGGCACGCCAAAGAAAGTTTTAGGTTGGAAGAAATGTCCACGACGAATCACGATGTCGGTTTCAAAGTGGTTCTGTGCTGCATCAACTGCCAGATCACAACCTGAGTTTCCGGACCCGATAACGAGAACTCGAGTGCCGTCAATATCTTTGGTGTTTACATAACTACCGGAGTGAATGGTTTTTCCGGTGAACTCGCCAGGGAATTCTGGGCGCTTTTCATCCCATAAGTGACCATTTGCTACAAAGACTCCGTCATAAGTGGTTGTCTGGCCATCACTCGTGGTTACGATCCAACCAGCCGATCCAGTTGGTCCATCAGTTGGAATTGGATCCACGTGATCAACCGAAACTCCAAAGGTTACATACTTCTTCAGATCAAACTCTTGCGCAAAATCTTCAAAGTACTGCAACATAAGTTTGCGGCTTGGGAAAATTGGCCAATCTGCTGGCATGGGATGACCTTCATAACCCGTTACTTTGCTTGAGGTAATCAAATGCAATGCTTCATAGTCCGTATTCCAGTGACCACCCACTGCTCGGGTGCGTTCAAAGCAATCGAACTCAAGTCCGGCATCAATCAAAGTTTTCATAGAAGCTAAACCTGCTGGGCCAGCGCCAATCACACAATACTTACTCATTGCACGCTCTCCTTAGTCAAGTAGCTTGCTACAAATATAGTTTGTTTTGAAATCATCGCATTACATCCGCACCCGATATAACAATAGTTTCACCGTCAACAAACCCAGCCTTCGTAGGATCCGAGAGCAACCAAACCCATTCCGCAATTTCAGATGGTTGAGCAACTCGGCCAATTGGAATTGATTTTGCAGCCTCTTCCATTCGACCAGTTGCGGCATTTCCAGGTGTGGCAACCCAGCCAGGAGCAATGCCATTCACCCGAATACCTTTAGGTGCCAGTTCAAGTGCTAGTGATTTCGTAATCATAATTACTGCGGACTTTGATGCACCATACAGAAGTTGTCCGCGGGATACGGTAAATCCGTCGACGGACGCGAAGTTCACAACTGCCGAACCTGCTTTCATATAAGGAACGCAGGCTGCAGTCACATTCAAAACACCCAGTACATTGACATCAAAAATCAATCTAAAATTTTCCTCAGTAAAGGTATCCAATGTTGTGGGCGGGAATACCCCTGCGATGTTTGCGACTGCATCAACTTGTCCGCCCACAACAGCCACAGCCGGTGCCAAAGCGGCTTCCAAGGCTTCCCGATTTCGCACATCGGTTTGGACCCAATGTAAGTTTCCAGATTCCAGGCCGGGATTTTCAGAAACATCAATCGCAATTACTTGCCAGTCGCGTTCGAGATAAAGTTCCGCAGTGGCTCGACCCATACCGCTGCCAGCGCCGGTAATAACTGCCACACCCATTAGAACTCCAAATCAAAATTGCCTACAAACACGAAGATTACGGCAACTGAACTTAAGGTTCATGGGTTTATCAAAATAGCCTGTATGGCGAATATTTGTGTGGCGGACCTGTTTTCCTGTGCTTGCTCAACACAAAGTAAAGTGGGGTCAATATCCAGTTTCTAGTGAGGTAAAAATGGCTGATTCCAGTATGGACATTGTGAGCAAAGTAGATCGCCAAGAAGCCGACAATGCGCTCGGTCAAGCCGCGAAAGAGCTCGTCACTCGATTTGACTTTAAGGGCACTGAAACCACGATCGAATGGAAAGGTGAACTTGGTGTCGAAATCTCATCAAGCACCGAAGACCGAGCCAAGGCAGCACTTGAAGTGTTTCGCGAGAAATTGATTAAGCGTGGCGTCAGCCTGAAATCCTTCACGGCTGGTGATCCCCGAGTATCCGGTAAAGATTACAAAATAAATGGCGAATTCAAGGCTGGAATCAGCCAAGAACAAGCCAAGAAAATCGGCAAAATCATTCGTGATGAGGGCCCAAAGAATGTAAAGACTCAAGTCCAGGGCGAGGAACTTCGCGTGACTGGAAAAAGTCGCGATGATCTTCAGCAAGTTCAGCAATTGCTTAGTGAGTCTGACCTAGATTTTGCAGTTCAATACACGAACTACCGTTAATTATTTTTTGCGCCGACCGCTGGGTGGTTCATCTTTTTGTGGTGCCGCTGTACCATCACTTCGTCGGGCACTCGGTAACGATGCAGCCAGCGCATCTATTCCATAAATGAGTTCGGCTTTTCCTTGACCGGCTGGCATAGGTGAGTCGGACCAAAACAAGGCATCAAATGGGCAGACGTCAATACAGATTCCACACCACATACATTGACCAAAATCTATTGTGAATTGATCTAAGACATTCTTGGTGGCTTGCCGGCGGGAATTGCTGTAAGCCGGCGCATCTGGATCAGGTTCAGAATGCGCCTGCAGGGTTATGCACCAATCTGGGCACTCTCGCACACAAAGCATGCAGGAAGTGCATGACGATGGATGCAAGGCAATTGTTGAATGGTTCATGGAGTCCAGTCCGGAAGTATGCCTGGTGGAAGCGATGGGCGGCGCTTTGTAGTCTCATCAGGCTCAACTGCACCCGGCCAAGATGTATCTGCGCGGGTAGAAAGTGCAAAGTCACGCCGGAGTGGAAACCCCGAAAGTTCGATTTCAAATGCCGGTGCCAAATATTCGTTTCCGATGAAATTAACACCAAACATTTGCGCAACTTCTCGCTCGTGAAAATCAACACTTGGAAAAATACCAGACAAGGATTCAATGTTGCCGGCTATTTGTGTCGCGAGAATAGTGCTTTCTGACAAGTTTGCCTTAGAAAGCATTAGCGAGATCTCAAACGAATCTGCCCCATTATGAGTTGCAGTAAGCCACTCGCATCGCACGAAGCCAAGGGATTTTAACTCAGAGGCCTTGTGATTCCATTGAGACGCATCAACCGAAACGTTTCTCATTTGGCGGCCAGCTCCACGGCTTGCATTAACGCAGCCGCTAAATCTTCTGGCCCTGGTGGGCAGCCAGGAACTTGAATGTCAACGGGCACAATTTGATGCGCGCCAGAAACAACTGAGTATGAATCCCAATAGGGTCCACCAGATATTGCGCAAGCTCCAAAGGCAACAACTACTTTTGGTTCCTGCAATACGTCATAAGCTGACTTAACTGTTGAAGCAAGAGCGTGCGTAACGGTTCCAGCAATCACCAAAATATGCTGCGCTGCAGATAACTTTGAAACTGATTCAGTCTGGTTCCAGGCAGTTGTAACTAAGTCCACGGAACTTGATTCCACACCACAACAGGCCAGGCCGGCTTGTAACACTGAAACTTTGCTCACAGTCTGACTCTAGTCAGGATCTGGCACGAAAGACTTGCTGACATTTCGACGATTACTTAACGCATCAACTGTAAGAATTGCTAGGGCTACCCAAGTAATTACGAACCCAATTAGACGAACTTGTGGCATCGCTTCTTGCGTCATCCAAATGCCAACAAAGAACTGGATGGTTGGACCGATATATTGCAACATTCCAAGTGTTGTAAAAGGCAATCGGGTAATTGCTACCCCGAATGCCAAGAGTGGGATTGCTGTGAAAATTCCAGCACTTGCCATCCAGAGTGTGTGATTCAGGCCAAATTCCAAGAAAGTATTTCCACCATTAAATTGCAACCAGGTTAAATATCCAATCGCCACTGGAGTCAGGATTAAGGTTTCAATCATCAAACTTTCCAGGGCTTGTACGTTTGCCAGTTTCTTTACGTATCCATACATTGTGAAGCTAATTGAAAGTGACAATGCAACCCATGGCACAACACCCATAGCGATGGTTATAAATGTCACCGCAAAGGCTGCGATGCCAATTGCCAACCACTGCATGGAGCGAAGTTTTTCCTTGAAGAAAAATACGCCAAGGGCAACATTGAGCAGCGGCGTTATGTAATAGCCAAGCGAGGAATCCAGAACGTGACTGTTCATGCTGGCCCAAATAAAAAGTCCCCAGTTAACACAAATCAGTATTGAGGCAACGGTAAGAAGCTTCATCTGTCGAGCATTTTTTATCACAACTCGCAGTGACACTATTCGCTTTTGATAAATCAGAATTACGGCTACAAATAATAAGCTCCAGAGAATTCGATGAGCCAAAATTTCAAGTGGTTTCGCTGGTGCCAGATAAGGCCAATAAAGAATTACCGCGCCCCAGATGATGTACGCAATGAACCCATTAATCAAACCTACTGAGTGCTCAGAGCGCTTTTCCTTGGCAATCTGCGTACTCATGATGACTTAAAACTATTGCATAGGAACGTTGGTAGTTGCGCGGGGTTGCTAGACCGTGCGGTACGCAACGCTGTCAACCAAAGTTGCCATCGCAGTTTTTGCATCGCAGTCTGGCAGCGCAGCTAGCCGCTCTCGGGCACGATCGGCCCATTGTTCGAGGACTTCTCGCGCCTGGTCCATCGCTGGATGAATTCGAAGTGCCGCCAAGGCTTCGGCGTGTTCGTTATCATCGGGGATTGGTCGGCTCAACAATTCGCGCAATCGAGGCGGGGTATCTGAGTCCGCCAATGCAAACAGAACCGGCAGCGTCCGAATACCTTCACGTAAGTCAGTTCCTGGGGTCTTTCCAGAAACTTCAGACTCTATGTCCAACAAGTCGTCACTTAACTGGAATGCAATACCGATGCTTTCTCCGAAGTGAGCGATTCGATCCGTGATTTCAGGGGAAACCCCACTCATCATTGCGCCATATCTGCCGGCAGCTGCAATTAATGAACCAGTTTTATCCGCAAGCACTTCAAGGTGATGAACAATTGGATCTTCAGCTCCTTGCGGTCCAACACTTTCGCGAAGTTGTCCAATAACTAGACGTTCAAAAGTTTCAGCCTGAACTCGCACTGCTTCTGGTCCTAAATCAGCAAGTAACTTTGAGGAACGTGCGAACAAGAAGTCACCACTAAGAATCGCCACAGTATTTCCCCAGCGACTGTTTGCAGACTGTGCGCCTCTACGAACTTCAGCTTCATCCATTACATCATCGTGATAAAGCGTTGCTAGGTGAGTGAGTTCTACTACAACTGCAGATGGCACAACACCTTCAGATTTAGGATCGCCGAAATGAGAGGCTAAAAGAACTAGCAATGGGCGAAATCTCTTTCCACCAGCTTCTACTAAATGGCGAGCTGTGATGTCTGCAAGTTCGTAGTCACTACGGATTTCTTCCCGAAGCCGATCTTCAATGGCAGCCAGCCCAGCAAACATCTCTTCTTCGAGTGCTGCTAACTCTTCTGGGAATAAAACGCTCACGCCTCAATCCTTGCATTTTGCCCGTAAAGTTGCGACTTGAGATCTAGCGGATGAACAATCCTGCATTGATTACTAGGTCAAGGACTGGTTGTGGTGCGATTCCCAGTAGCAAGGTGGCCGCAGCACTAGTTCCAACGGCCACTGTCGTGAATGCGCTTGGAAGGACGACACTTGGCCCATCCACTGGCGGTTCAGTAAAGAACATCAAAACAATTACTCTGGCGTAGAAGAAAGCTGCTATCGCACTAGCCACAACTGCAACCAGCACAAGCGGCGTTGCTCCGCCGTCGACTGCCGAAGTGAAGACCGCAAACTTTCCGGTAAATCCACTGGTCAGTGGAATGCCAGCTAGCGCTAATAGAAATAGTGCAAAGATGCTTGCCAGCAACGGAGACTTTTTACCCAGCCCAGCCCATTGTGATAGGTGAGTGGATTCGCCAGAGGCATCTCGCACTAAGCCAACGATCGCAAAGACTCCAACTGAGGTAAAGCCATACGCAAGTAAATAAAACAATGTGCTAGAAAGTCCATTGGCGCTTGTTGAAATAATACCAAGCAAAATGAATCCGGTGTGTGCAACCGATGAGAATGCCAACATTCGCTTCATGTCGGTTTGGGTAACCGCTAGCAATGATCCGATGACCATAGACAGCACGGCAACGACCCACATCATTGGACGCCAATCCCAGCGCATTCCACCGAAAGCTACGTAGAAGACCCTCAACAATGCACCGAAAGCTGCAACTTTTGTTGCGGCACTCATAAATGCAGTCAGCGGAGTTGGTGAGCCTTGGTAAACGTCTGGTACCCATTGGTGAAAGGGCACGGCGCCAACTTTGAAAAGTAATCCCACTGCAATCAAACCGATGCCTGGAATGATAAGTCCGTCTTGCGATGAATTCTCCATGGCACCCGCGACGATACTGAAGTTAACTGACGATGTGGCTGCATATATCAAAGCCGCACCGAATAGGAAAAATGCACTAGAGAAAGCACCAAGGATGAAGTACTTCAGCGCTGCTTCTTGACTTAACAATCTACGACGCCGAGCCATACTTGCAATCAAATAAAGCGGCAACGAGAAAACTTCAAGTGCTACGAACATAGTTAGGAAGTCATTGGAAACTGGAAATAGCAGCATGCCACCAACGCAGAATAAATACAGTGGCCAAACTTCAGTTTGCAGCCAACCTTGTGCGGTGAATTGCCGCTCATCTTCACTTCCCGGAAGGGTAGATGACCTTGCGGCGAAAGCATCTCCTTGCGGATCAATTTGACGTTCAGCAAGCAACAATGCGGATACAAATGAAATCAAAAGAATGATTCCCTGTACGACCATGCCTGGACCGTCAATAGCAACTGCGCCGCCTGCGGCTAACTCGCGCATTCCCTTTAACTGACCGCCGTTAGCAATGGGATCGCCGGCTAGTTGAGTGGTTGCATTTATAACGACATAAGCAAAGGCCAAAACAATGCTAGGAAATACCAACATAAGTTGAATGGTGCGACGAAGTGTGGGCGGAATAAGGGCCTCGATTAATACTGAAAGTACTCCCGCTCCCAACAAAATAATGATTGGAGCTAGCGCTTGATATTCAATGCAAACTTTCATGAGCCACTCCCTTCACTTGTAACTGCTGCTTCTGGATCAGTTACCCCGACATACATCTGTACTTGTTCAACTGCAGGATTAATTACATTAAGTGCTACCTGTGGCACGAAACCTAGAACAATCATTATTGCTAACAGAGGTACCACTGCAATTAGCTCTCGCATGGAGATCTCCGTGACAGCCTCTTCCACTTCTTGGCTTGGAATACCAGTCATCATTCTTTGATAGAGCCACAGAATGTAAACCGCAGCCAAAACAATTCCAAACGTGGCAATGATAGTCGCAGTTGGATTAACTGCGTAAGAACCAGCTAGCACCAAGAATTCTGAAATAAAGCTCGACATGCCTGGTAGTGCCAGACCAGAGAGACCAGAAATTAAAAATACGCCAGCAAGAATTGGTGCAACTTTCTGGACTCCACCAAAGTCTGCGATTCGCTTTGACCCACGGCGCGAAACCAGGTAGCCCATCACTAAGAACAGTGCTCCTGTAGAGAATCCATGGTTAACCATGTAGAACGATGAACCGCTGAGACCTTGCGAAGTCATTACAAAGATTCCAAGGACGATAAAACCAAAGTGCGAAATCGAAGTGAAGGCGATTAGTCGCATCACGTCAGATTGTCCGATAGCGACAAGCGCGCCATAGAAAATACTGATTACTGCCAGCACAATGATTGCCGGGGCATAGAACTTGCTGGCTTCTGGAAAAATTGGAAGCAAGAAATGCAGCATGGCAAAAGTTCCAATTTTATCGAGCACGCCGACCAACAATGTCGATGTTCCTGGAGTGGCTTCCGCAGCTGCATCTGGCAGCCAAGTGTGGAATGGCACCATTGGCGCTTTCACAGCAAAGGCAAAGAAGAAGCCAAGGAAAAGCATTTTTTGCGTACCTGGATCGATGTTTAAGGTTGTTAAAGTTTGGAAATCAAAAGTTCCCTGACCAAGTTGACGGCTTGAAACCACATAGAGGCCAATTAGTGCGGCCAACATAAAAAATCCACCAACAAGTGAGTACAGCAAGAACTTCATTGCCGCATAAGCGCGTTGTGGACCGCCAAATCTTCCTATTAAGAAATAGATCGGAAACAGAATCGCTTCGAAGAATACATAAAATAGAAACAAGTCATTTGCGGAAAAAACGCCAACAATGAAAACTTCCAATAAAAGAATTAAGGAAAAGTAGCCTTTAACCGTTCCCTGGCTTGAATCCTTAACATCCCACCAACCGGCAACTATCGCTACTGGTACCAAAATGGCAGACATCACAATCAGAGACGCTGAAATTCCGGTTACTCCTAAAGTCCAGGAAATACCAAAGGCAGGAATCCAATCGTGAGACTCTAAGTGCTGAAGACCACCAATTGAATTGTCTAGCCCAAGCAACATAAATACCGAACCAACCAAAGTTGCTAAGGCAAATCCAAGTGCAACCTGCTTGGCAAGACTTGCCTTTTCGGTAGGTAGTAAAAATACAACTATTGCCCCAACAAGTGGGATCAGCATCAACGTCGTAAGCAACATGATTAAAGCCTCACTAATAGAAGTACGAGTGCAATCAAAACTGCGCCACCGAGCATAGTTAATGCATAAGAGCGGACATAACCATTTTGAAGTCGACGGGCTCGGGCAGAAAGACCACCGATGACTGCCGCTAAACCGCTTACAAAGCCATCAATTGCTTTGGAATCAAACCAAGTAAGCGATCGAGTTAAGTACTGGCCCGGACGCATAAGTAATGCTTCATTTAATGCATCGCCATAAGCATCTGCCCTGGCAGCTTTGGTTAAGAAACTCACATTTGAAGGAGCAGTAACTGGCACTGGGCGACGACCGTAGCGCAGCCACGCAAACACTGCGCCACCAAGTACGACTGTGAGTGTTACTGGAATCAAAACTGTGTTTGAAACTGCGTGTTCGGGTTTAGCAAATCCAGTGATGGGCTCAAGCCAATGTTCGATGTCTCCAACGAAAAGCATCGCCATACCGCCAAAGGCCGATCCGACAGCTAAGACAATCATCGGGATTGTCATTACCGCAGGAGATTCGTGTGGGTGTACATCATCTTCCCAGCGCGCTTCCCCAAAAAATGTCATGGCCATCATGCGAGTCATGTAGAAAGCCGTCACACCGGCACCGATTAATGTGGCAATACCAATGATCAGGTTTTGGCTAAATGCGGCATGAATGATTTCATCCTTTGACCAGAATCCGGCAAACGGCGGCACCCCGATGATTGCCAAAAAGCCAAGTGCGAAAGTCCCGTAGGTAATTTTCATCATGGTTCGAAGCGCACCGTAGTGTCGCATGTTCACATCATCATGCATTCCGTGCATTACCGAACCTGCGCCAAGGAATAAGCCTGCCTTGAACATGCCATGAGTTAGTAAGTGGAAAATCGCAAATACATAGCCAACAGGTCCAAGGCCAGCTGCCAACACCATGTAGCCAATTTGACTCATAGTCGAGCCTGCCAAGCCCTTTTTAATATCGTCTTTTGCAGTTCCGATGAAAGCACCAAGCAGAAGTGTGATTGCACCTACAACTACTACGGCAGTTCGCGCAGTTTCCGATAAATCAAAGATTGCATGAGCTCTAACAATTAGGTAGACGCCAGCAGTGACCATGGTTGCTGCGTGAATCAGTGCAGAGACTGGCGTTGGACCTTCCATGGCATCCAGAAGCCAAGATTGCAACGGGAATTGGGCGCTCTTTCCGCAGGCTGCTAACAGAAGCGCCAAACCGATCCAGGTAATTGTGTTTGGAGAAACTGATGCAGCCGCGGCATTAACTCCATCAAAAGTTACGGTTCCAAGTGATACAAACATAAGAATGATCGCAAGTGAAAGTCCTACGTCACCAACACGGTTCACAACGAAAGCTTTTTTGCCAGCTGTGGCTGCACTCGGCTTTTGTTGGTAGTAGCTAATTAACAGATAGGAAGCAAGGCCAACGCCTTCCCACCCGACATAAAGTAAGAAGTAATTGTCAGCAAGTACCAAGAGCAACATTGCGGAAACGAACAAATTTAGATAAGCAAAGAAGCGGCGGCGATTTGGATCGTGTTCCATGTAACCAATTGAATAAATGTGAATTAAAGTTCCAACGCCAGTAATTAAAAGCACAAAAACAATTGACAACTGGTCTAAATGCAAGCCAAATGGCACCTGGAATGCCCCGACAGATACCCAGTCAAATAAATGCTGTCCGACTACCCGTTCTTCTTCAGATTTTCCAATCATCTGGATGAACAGAAACACGCCAAGTAGGAATGAGGCGCCCGACATTGCAACGGCTAAGAAGTGTCCCCAAGCGTTGGTGCGACGACCCCCGAGCAAGAGCACTGTGGCGCCAATTAGTGGCAAACCAATGAGAGCGGCAATCATGTTCAGTCCCTTAGTACTTCATCAGACTTGCTTCATCGATCGAGGCTGATCGACGAGTTCGAAAAATTGTGACGATAATTGCCAAGCCAACAACGACTTCAGCGGCAGCAACAACCATTACGAAGAATGCCACTACTAGGCCATCAAGAGTTCCAGTGTTGCGAGCAGCGGCAACAAACGCAAGGTTTGCTGCATTCAGCATCAATTCGATGCTCATAAAAACAATAATCGCGTTTCGGCGAACTAATACTCCGTAAGTGCCGACCGTGAAAAGAATGGCTGCCAGGATCAAATAATTGTTCGGATTCATTTCCCTGCCTCCTCAATTGCGTCTGCCTTTGCAACTTGACCTTCACTGCGGAAGGCATTTGGAAGTGAGTCGATTGAAGTCGTGCCGTCAGGTAATAAAGCTGGGGTATCAACCGAGTTGTTCCTGGCAAGCACGCCTGGCGCCGGCAGCGGAGTTACATGGTTGCCGAGAGTGCGCTCGCGCTGCAGTTGATCCTGAGTTTTACGAGGAGTCCATCTCTCGTTGTGTGCCAAAACCATTGCACCCAATGCCGCTGTAATTAGCAGTGCGGACAAAACTTCAAATGCAAACAAGTAAGTTCCAAATACCAAACCAGCTATTGCTTGCATGTG
>Ga0136641_1000282_pt1 | contig 21712 bp, 23 predicted proteins | sample EliLak1302023Y_FD_115312 | JGI IMG/M metagenome (GOLD analysis project Ga0136641, IMG submission 115312) | Freshwater microbial communities from Elizabeth Lake, Yosemite National Park, California, USA - 13020-23Y | ecosystem: Environmental > Aquatic > Freshwater > Lake ...
ACGGCTTGAGCCGACCAGTATTTGACTAGTTTTTTTACGCCATCAACTTCATAAGTAACATCACCGATTTCTGGACCAAAAATTGGGGTGTAGCCAGTCTATTCCATTACTTCGCGATACGCGCAGCCAATCATAGTTTCATCCGGATCGAGTTTGCCTTTTGGCAATGACCAATCGTCATAACGTGGGCGATGAATTACTGCGATTTCGATTTTCTTTTTTCCGACTTGTCGCCAGAGCACTGCGCCAGCTGCATAAATGACTTGTGAAACTTCGTTCATTATTAGCGCTCCTTTGAATACTGACTGATTAATACGGCGTGTACATCATTAAGGGCTTCACCTTGGCTATTTTTGCTTACTTTTGTCCATTCGGTCCCAGCCAGCTGCCAACTTGCACTCGTAGAACTTAGGCCCAAATCGATGATCTCCTGCAAGCGATGTTGGTGATCTTTCTTTTCGATGCGAACCAAACTCTCAACTCTTCTATCTAGATTTCGGCCCATTAAATCGGCACTACCAATCCAATACTCGTCATTACCCGCATTCACAAAGTGAAAAATTCTAGAGTGTTCTAAGAAACGCCCAAGGACTGATTTAACAATAATATTTTCAGATACATTCTTAATCCCCGCTTGAACCGCACAAATACCTCGAACTAATAATTCAATCTTTACGCCCGCTTGTGAAGCTTCGTAAAGTTTGGCAACAAATGTTTCATCTAAAATCGAATTTAATTTAAATTGAACACCAGCCGGCTTACCTTCCTTATGGTTAGCAATTTCACGATCAATACGCTCAGTGATTCCAGAGCGCAAAGTTGACGGCGCAACTAACAAGCGAGAGTAAGTTGATTGTGGAGCAAATCCAGATAGTTGATTAAAAAGTTTAGTTAAGTCCTCGGTGAGTTCTGGATCTGCACTCAAAATTCCTAAATCTTCATACATTCGGGCAGTCTTAGGGTTGTAATTTCCGGTGCCCATATGACAATAGCGGCGAAGACCATTGGCTTCATCGCGAATCACCAAAGAAAGTTTGGCATGCGTTTTTAATCCCATTAATCCGTACACTACGTGAACACCAGCAGCTTCTAATTTTCTGGCCCACCGCACATTTGCTTGCTCATCAAAACGTGCCCGGATTTCGATAACAGCTAAGACCTGCTTACCTGCTTCGGCAGCTTCAATAAGGGCTTCAACAATCGGTGAATCACCAGAGGTTCTATAAAGTGTCTGTTTAATAGCTAAAACCTGTGGATCTAGCGCAGCATTTTGTAAGAACTGCACAACCGATGTTGTAAAAGATTCATAGGGATGGTGCAGAAGAATTTCACCTTGGCGAATGGCTGCAAAAAAGAGATCCGGGTCTTCAGGGTCTACTTCCGACAGGGCTTTGGCGGTTCGTGATCTAAACCTTTCAAATTTTAACTCGGGAAAATCAAGGTCTGCGATTTTGTTGAGTGAAGTTAAATCTAGCGGTGATGCAACTTGAATAACGTTTTCGGGGTTGATACCTAGCTCGTGTGAGAGCTTTTCAACTAGTTTTGCGTCAACTCCATTTTCAATTTCTAAGCGAACTGGCGGCCCAAATCTCCGACGTGCGAGCTCTTGTTCAAGTGAGACCAAAATATCTTCTGTTTCTTCCTCATCAAGATCTATATCTTGATTACGTGTAATTCTAAAAGTGTAATGATCTTGAATAATCATGCCTGGAAAAAGTTCTTGTAAGTGAATGGCAATCAAATCTTCAAGTGGCAAGAAGCGTGTTGACCCAATTTTAGCTGTAGCAATAAAGCGCGGAAGGATTTCTGGAACTTTAACGCGAGCAAAAAACTCTTCCTGCGAATTTGGGTTTTTAACTATCACCGCTAAATTGAGCGACAAACCTGAAATATATGGAAATGGGTGCGATGGATCTACGGCTAAAGGCGTGAGTACAGGAAAAATACGATCGTGAAATAACTTCGATACATATCCATGTTCGGCTTCATCGAGTTGATCCCAGTGAAGAAATTCAATTCCATTTTTACTCAATTGAGGCTGGATTTCTTCATGGTAAACCTTTGACTGCCTCGCCATTAATTCATTGGTCCGAAGTGAAACCTGCTTCATTAACTCCTTTGGGATTATTCCAGCAACATTGGCAGCAGTTATGTTATTTTCTAATTTACTCATCAAAGTTGCGACTCTAACCATAAAAAATTCATCCAAGTTTGAAGAGAAAATCGCGAGAAATCGCACGCGTTCTAACAATGCAATATTAGGATCTTCGGCCAGCTCCAGCACCCGTTGATTAAAGGAGAGCCAACTCATCTCTCGATCGGTAACGTTCTGGTGCTTCATAGCCGAATTCTCCCTCCTTCTAGTGAATAACTGGTAATCAGCAAGCAACCAGCAGGCTAATCCCGAAAAATTAGGCGCAAATCCACGCTCAATGGCAGACTTGCCGACATGATCACGAACTACTGGATGAGTCCTGAAACCACCGCAGTAAATCGTCTTCCCATGCTCAATATTGAACATGTAGAGAAAATCTCGCTGGATGGAACGTGGCGTTTTCAACTTCTTCGTAGTCCGCGCGATCCACTTGGTCGTAAGTGGAGTTCTATCCCAGTGCCAGGTTTGTGGACGATGCAACCCGAGAGCGATGTATTTTTTGATAAACCAATTTATACAAATACCCAAATGCCTTTTGAAGAGCAACCTCCATTCGTTCCAGAACAAAATCCACATGGAGTGTACGAACGCGATTTTGATCTACCGGATAGCTGGATTGGTAAACGCATTGTTTTACATTTAGGCGGCTACGAATCAGTTGCCTTGGTCTTTATCAACGGAGTTGAAGTTGGCTTAACTAAAGACTCTCGTTTAGCTGCTGAATTCGATATTACTAAGTTTGTTCGAAATGGTAAAAATGTTGTTCGTATAGATGTAACTAAATGGTCTGATGCCACTTTCATTGAGGACCAAGACCAATGGTGGCATGGTGGAATTACTCGCTCAGTAAAGATTTTTGCTACTAATAAAGTTTTTATCGAGCGCTTTTACACAACTGCCGGTCTGGCAAAAGATGGCACAACAGGAACGCTAGATATCCGCGCGCATATTGCTTCGATAGATAATCTTTCAACCAATAACTACACATTGCGCACATCAATTACTGAGTTACATAAAGTTAAGCCAGCACATCTGTCGGCTACTTTAAAAACATTTGTCTCACCGCAATGGACGCAACGCCCTGAAAGCTTGAAAGCCCGCAGCGATGAGTACTTCCACGGCAAGTTCTGGCATGGAGATATGCCCGCCGAAGCTAAACAAGCAATTCTAGAAAATGAGCCACCACCTGCGGGGAAGATTCACTTAAATACGCGAATTCCTAAAGTGAAAGCCTGGTCGGCTGAAACCCCGCATCTTTATACCCTGCATATTGAACTACTGGATCCCGATGGAAATGTTGTGGAAGTTTCCCAGCAAAGAATTGGTTTCAGATCCGTTGAAGTTAAAGGTCAGGATTTCCTTATCAACGGTCAACCTGTAACTTTCTATGGCGTTAATCGCCATGACTTCAATCGGTATACAGGCCGCGCCTTAACTCGCGATGACATGCGTGAAGATTTATTAGAACTCAAGCGTTGGAACTTCAATGCAGTTCGTACTTCTCACTATCCAAATGATGCAGCTTTCTTAGATCTATGCGATGAGCTTGGTTTCTATGTTATAGGTGAGGCCAATATCGAATCACATGCATTCATTGCTTCAATTTGTGATGATGCAAAATATTTAACGGCATTCGTAGATCGTGTTGGTCGTATGGTGCAACGCGATATTCACCATCCAGCCGCCGTCATGTGGTCACTTGGAAATGAATCCGGAGCGGGAACAAACCATGAAGCTGCCGCCGCCTTTGTTCGAAACTTTGATCCTTCCCGTGCACTTCATTATGAAGGTGGAATCCGCGGAAACTGGACCGGTAGTCATTCTCTGACTGATGTTATTTGCCCAATGTATCCAGCAATTTCTGCAATTAAAGAATATGCAAAATCTGCTAAAGCCGACCGTCCACTCATCATGTGCGAGTACTCGCACGCAATGGGTAATTCAAATGGAACCCTTGCTGAATATTGGGAAGTCATTGAAACTAGGCGTGGATTACAAGGCGGATTTATTTGGGAGTTCTGGGATCACGGTCCAGTTCAAACAATGCCGGATGGTTCAAAGCGCAATGCTTATGGTGGAGATTACGGTGAGAAAAAGCATGATGGAAACTTCTGCTGCGACGGAATGGTGTTCCCAGATCGCACCGCTAAGCCTGCAATGGCTGAATTTAAAGCTATTGCCGCCCCGGCCAATATCAGCGCAGTAAAGGCTTCAACCGGTAACTTTAAAATATTTAATAAAAACTTCTTTACCGATCTCTCCGATTACGAGGTGCATTGGTCAATTACCCGCGATGGTCTTAACACGGATGGCGGAAAAGTAAAACTTCCTAAAGTGGCCCCAAGAAAAACCTTAGCTTTCAAAGTTTCTTCAAAGCACTTAACGAAAACTGATGGGGTTGGGGAACGTTTCATTACTTTCACAATCGTTCGCGTTTCTAGTACTGCATGGGCCCCCGCCATGAGCGAAGTTGGCTGGAATCAGATGCCGCTCGCCTCTAAAGCTCTGACAATTAAAATCGCAAAGTCCTCAGATGAATTCACCAACGTTCTTGATGATTACGGACAAATTGTTATCCCTCGTGGTGTTGTTGCACCAACGTTAACTTTATGGCGTGCACCAACTGATAATGATCGCATTGGGCATATGGCAACTAAATGGAATCGTTGGGGATTACGCGACATGGATCGTACCGACTGTGTAGTTTCACAAAATCGCACCAGTGCCAAAATTACTAACACCTGGCAGACAAGCACTGGAATTAACATCAAACATGTTCAAGTCATTACGCCAGTTGCCGATGGTTTTAGAGTGAAAGAGAGTGTAACTCTGCCTAAACAACTTACTGATGTTGCGCGAGTTGGAATTAATTTCGAGCTTGACGGTGAACTCAGCGAGCTGACATGGTTTGGTTCTGGTCCGCACGAGTCATATCCAGATCGCAAAATTGCGCGAATCCATCGTTTTGTTTCAACGGTAGCTGCCCAATATGTACCTTATGTTCGACCACAAGAAAATGGTGGGCATAATGCAGTTCGCTGGTTTGAAGTTACTGATGCATCCGGGCATGGAGTTCGCGTACAAATGGCTAAGCCTTTACAAGTATCAATTACCCCTAATAGGGCCGTTGATTTAGCCGATGCGACGCATGATGTTGAAGTTAAAGCCTCCGGAAATACTGTTGTTCATATCGATGGTGCACATCGCGGTGTTGGAACTTCTTCATGTGGTCCAGATACTTTGCCAAAATACAAAATTAAGCCAGGTGTGCATACCTGGGAGTGGACGCTTACTTCAATTTAAATTCAGTGGCCAATGTATGGCAATTGGATATTTGCAGGTCCGGCCATCACCAGATGATTTACCGCGCGCACGTCGCCACATCCATGGCAAAGCAAAAGTAATAAACCACATTGTGGTCACCACCACGCGCACAATCTTTGATTCAGGTTTTGCCGGTGGCAAGGGCTTGCGCCAATTTTTATCAAAAGGTAAATTCAAAATTTCAAGAACTGCTTGTGCAACTCGATCATGGCCAATTGCATTTAAATGTAAACGATCGAAAGCTAAAAATCGGCGATCACTAAATGCCGGCTCTTGATTTGCATCCGCAATAATTGCACCAACTTCTCTGCCAACCGCGCGTACATTTCGGTTGAAAGCGCTAAAACGTTCTTCCCACATTTTCGCAGTTTTACCGGTGTTGCCAGTGCGTTCTAAAACCGTAAAGAGCAAAATAGTTGCACCAGATGCAGCTAACCGACGGACGCCCTCGGCATACTGCGTTAAAACAATCTCGGGCTTATATCCCGGTCTTATGACATCGTTAGCTCCGGCATGAAATGAAATTAATGTTTCGGGCCCAGTTACTTGCACTAACGCGGGGGCAATTTGTTCATCTAAAACTTGTTTAACTAATTTTCCACGAATAGACAAGTTGGCATAAGTGAAATCAGGATGGGCTGTTGTCATCACATCAGCAACACGATCAGCCCACCCTCGATAATTTCCATCTTTTTTTTCATCGCTCATGCCTTCGGTGTATGAATCCCCTAATGCGATAAAACGAGTGTAAATCACTTATTTACCCCTTACGACGGGCCTGATCTATATGAAAGAGCGCGATTGATGTGGCAACGCTGGCATTGAGTGATTCGGTAGAAGCACTAATTGGAATTGAAATAACCAAGTCGCATTTTTCACGAGTTAATCGTGCAAGACCTTTGCCTTCGCTGCCGACCACAACCATGATTGGTTCAGTTGCAACTTTCATCGCTGAAATAACATCATCGGATTCGCCATCTAGACCAACTACGAATAAACCTTCTTTTTTCGCTGCATCGATGGTGCGGGCTAAATTTGTCACTTGTGCAATTGGCATGCGTGCAGCTGCACCGGCTGATGCTTTCCAAGCCGATGCGGTCATCGCCGCTGCGCGACGTTCAGTCATAAGAACTCCTGCTGCACCAAAAGCTGCAGCACTTCGAACGATTGCACCTAAGTTACGTGGGTCAGTGACTCCATCGAGTGCGACAACTAAAGCTGGATACTTTGCGCGCTGCATGATCTCTTCAAATGATGAGTATTGAAAAGGTTTGATTGCAAGGATAATTCCCTGACTATTAGGTGAAATTCCTTCAACTTCAGCTCGGTGAGCTTCACGAATTGGTAAACCTAAATGCAGGGCTAACTTTAAAGATTCTGCAACACGATCATCCACATCAATACTGCGTGCAACTAATAACTCAGTTGCTGGAACGCTTTCACGTAACGCTTCTAAAACTGCGTTACGACCCGCAACAACTTCACCGCGTGGTCGATCACCGCGTGGTGCGCGCGAAGGAGCTGCCTTAGACATTGTTGTTGCACGTGGACTCGTTGAACGAGTTGAAGGTGAACGTGTAGCTTTCTTTTCAGCAGCTTTCTTGCGTTTTGCAGCGGCGTGATACGGACGATCTTCAGCTTTTGGCGTTGGGCCTTTCCCAGTAAGACGTTTTTTATTCTTGCCGCCAGTACCAGCCGATGGTCCTTTTTTCGATTGGCGGATTGCGCCTTTTCGAGATGAATTACCGGCCATGGTTAGCTCTTTTCTTCCATTGACCAACGTGGCCCTTGTGCAGTGTCCTCAATTGTAATTCCTAAATCCAGGAGCCCATCACGGATGGCATCTGAAGCTGCGAAATCCTTACGCTCACGCGCGGCTGCACGCTCTTTGAGCGCTAGTTGGATAACGCCGTCGAGTGCATCACTTGTATTAGCTTTTGAACTTTGAACATAATTAGTATCAAATGGATCGCAACCAAGTATCTGTAGCGCACCACGAATTTCGGCGGCATTCTTACTCAATGCGTTTTTATCGCTGTCGGTAATGGCTTGATTTCCTAAACGCAGATTCTCTGAGATTGAAGCCAAACCAGCAGGCACAGCTAAATCATCATTCATTGCGCCACAGAACGCATCGCTAATTGTTGGCTCCGGATGTCCACCCAAAATTTCTGATGCGCGTTTTAAGAAGTTTTCAATTCGGCGAAATGCAACCGCAGACTCATCAAGTGCGGCTTCAGAATATTCCAACATTGACCGATAATGCGCACTTCCTAAATACCAACGAAGTTCGATTCCACGTACGCGTTGTAAAATAACTTCTACTTGCAAGGTATTTCCTAGAGACTTGCTCATTTTTTCGCCAGCTTGCGTTACCCAAGCATTGTGTAACCAACGGTTTGCAAATTTATAACCAGCAGCTTCAGATTGAGCAATTTCATTTTCGTGATGTGGGAAAACTAAATCAAGACCGCCGCCATGAATATCAAAAGCTTCACCTAAATAAGTATGCGCCATTGCCGAGCACTCCAAATGCCAACCAGGTCGACCTGGTCCCCACGGCGTTGGCCATGATGGATCGCCAACTTTTGCCGCTTTCCACAAAGCAAAATCCCGCGGATCTTTTTTAAATGTTGCATCAGCATCGGCGGCAGGTTGAAGATCATCTAATTTTTGTCCCGATAAAACTAAGTAGCGCTCTAATTTACGGACTTCTAGATACACATCGCCATTACCTGGCGCGTATGCAGCGCCGCTATCAATGAGTTTTTGCATTAACGCAACCATCTGCGTGATGTGGCCAGTTGCACGGGGTTCATACGTTGGGGGCATCACATTGAGCGCAGCAAAAGCTGAAGTAAATATGCGTTCGTACTTCATAGCTAGTGCCCACCACTGCATTTTTTCATGCACGGCTTTATGCAAAATCTTGTCATCAATATCAGTGACGTTGCGAATAAAAGTTACGTCGTAACCACTCCACAATAACCAGCGGCGCAAAATATCAAAATTTACTGCGCTTCGAAGATGGCCAATATGCGGATGCGATTGCACCGTTGCACCGCACACATAAATAGAAACTTCACCCGGGATAAGTGGTTTGAAAACTCCTACTTCGCGGGTTGCGGTGTCATACAAATGTAAGTTCATGGAGTCTCAACTAGTGCGTTAGCAACAACATAAATGCCTTCACCGCGACCGGTAAATCCCATTTGATCTGACGTAGTTGCCGAAACTGAAACTGGAGCGCCTAAAGCTTGACTCAAAACTTTTTGTGCTTCTTCGCGCCGCTCTGCAATTTTAGGTTGGTTACCAACAATTTGAATTGAAACATTATTGATACTGAATCCTTTACTTGCTACAAAGGCGCGTAAAGTTTGAATCATTGTAATTCCTGAAGCTCCGGCCATTTCAGGTTTATCAACGCCAAATAATTTTCCAATATCTCCTAATTGGCAGGCCGATAAAACCGCGTCACACAAAGCATGAACTGCGGCATCACCATCAGAGTGCGCAATTAAACGTGGCACACCTGGCCACTCCAAACCTGCGAGCGCGCATGGTCCACTGTCGCCAAATTGATGGGCATCAATTCCAACACCTACGCGCAATTTAGAATTCAAAGGTCATTACTTTCTACAATTTCTTGTAGCTTGGCAAGTGTTTCTTCCTCGTTTTCGCCTTCAACGCTGACAACAACTTCATCGCCACATTTGACCCCTAAAGTCATCACTCGAAGAACACTTGCGCCATCGACGGTTGCACCGATTTGGCCATCAACGATCTTTGCCAATCGCACAACGCTGCCTGAGGCTTTAGCGGTCGACGCAAATAGTGCAGCGGGGCGAGCGTGCAGGCCAACGGTGGCAGCTACCACTGAGCGAAATTCCTTCATTGGGCTAGCGTATCTGTACTCGGAGTGGTGTTTAATATGAACATCTATTCAAAGCTCTGCACAAATGTGAAAGTGAGATCATGAGCGCACAATCCCTGCTTATGGGACATCCCCTGTCATCGCCGGCCCATGCTCGGCACGCACTTTTGTACATGTGGCGAATTCGTAAATTTGAAGAAGCGGTTGAAGATCTCTTCGGACGCGGAATGATGCATGGAACTATGCATCTTTCTATTGGACAAGAAGCTTCGCCTACTGGAATGTGTATGGCTTTAACTCTGCACGATCAAATTACTTCTACACATCGCGGACATGGTCACTGCATAGCTAAAGGCGCCGACTTAACGCGAATGATTGCTGAATTACTTGGAAAAGAAATTGGCTACTGCGGGGGTCGCGGTGGTTCGATGCATATTGCCGATGTAGAAACTGGAAATCTTGGTGCTAACGGTGTTGTCGGCGGTGGAATTCCAATAGCTGCAGGTGCAGCGCTAGCTTCAAAAATGATGAAGAAAGGCACTGTCTCAGTTTCATTCTTCGGCGATGGCGCCATGAATGAAGGCGCTTTCCATGAAGCCGCTAATTTAGCTGCAATTTGGAAATTGCCAATGATTTTATTTTGCGAAAACAATAAGTATGGTATGTCATCATCAACTGAAAAAGCGTTCGCCATTGATAACTTGGCCGATCGCGCAAAGGGATATGGAATTCCTGCCGTGAACGTTAATGGCAACGATGTAGTTGACGTGTATGAACAGGCTGAAATCGCGGTAAAGCGAGCTAAAGCCGGTGAAGGTCCAACCCTAATTGTGGCTGAGACTTACCGTTGGAAAGGTCACTCACGTTCTGATAAAAATCTTTACCGCACTAAGGAAGAGATTGAAGAATGGCGCGCACTGGATCCCATCCCTCAATTCACATCAAAAATTATTAAAGCTAAATTATTAACTGAAGCCGAATGCGATTCGATTTCCCAAGAAGCAACCGATGCCATAATTGCTGCCGTTAATGAGTCAGTAAAAGCCAAGCCGGCCGACCCAGCAGGCTTATTAGACGCGGTTTTTAAGGCGGTTTCAGCATGAGCGATCGTATGTTGACGATGGCCGAAGCTATTCGCGAAGCCATGAGTATTGCTTTTGATGAACGTCCAGAAGTTTTCTTACTCGGTGAAGATGTTGGAATTTATGGTGGTGCATTTGGCGTCTCTGGAGATATGTACCACCGTTACGGGTCAGAGCGTGTTTTAGATACCCCAATCGCTGAGCTTGGAATTGTTGGCGCTGCGGTTGGCGCTGCTCTTTCTGGAATGCGACCAATTGTTGAAATTCAATTCTCTGACTTCACCGCACAAGCCATGGATCAAATCGCAAATCAAGCGGCAAAAATTCACTTTATGTTAGGTGGGGCTCTGCACGTACCAATGGTTTTGCGAACTCCTCAAGGTTCTGGAACCGGCGCAGCTGCACAGCACTCACAAAACTTAGAACCGTGGTTTGCTTCAGTGCCTGGATTAAAAGTTGTTGTTCCTTCAAATCCTGCAGATGCTAAAGGTCTTTTGCTTTCATCCATCGATGATCCCAATCCAGTAATTTTCTTAGAACATAAATTGCTGTACAAAATTCCAGGGCGAGATCCAGTTCCCGAAGGTGCAATCAGAATTCCACTGGGAGTTTCTAAAGTTGTGCGCGAAGGTAAAGATTTAACGATTGTTGCTACCGGCATCATGGTTAACAAAGCTTGGGAAGTCTGTGAAAAATTAGCGGCTGACGGTATTTCAATCACCCTCATTGATCCACGCACAATTTCGCCGCTGGATATGCAACCGGTATTTGAATCCGTTGATAAAACTGGTCGCTTATTGGTTGTTCAAGAAGGACCTGCCCATGCTGGTTTTATTAATGAAGTAATTGCTCAAATGGCAGGTTCGGTTTCATTTGGTTCACTTATCGCCCCCATTAAACGCTTAGCGGGCATGAATATTCCGATTCCATATGCCCCACAATTAGAAAAAGCTGCAGTGCCTCAAATTGAAGATATTGAAGCTGCGGCCCGCGAGATTGTGTCGCTCTGGCGATGAGTTTTAAATATCCCGTAGTTATGCCGAAAATGAGTATGACTATGGAAACTGGTGAGTTAATTAATTTCCACGTAAAAGTTGGAGATCACGTTAAAGCCGGAGATGTCTTGTTCGAGGTCATGACTGATAAAATTGATATGGAAGTCGATGCACCTGCTGACGGAGTTATTGAAACTTTAGTTGCCGAACCTGGGGCTGTTATAGAAATCGGCAAGCCAGTATTAATTATGTTAACTGAAACGCAAGTTATGGCATTTGATTTTGGTGGCGAAAGCGAAGAGCCCGCACTTGCCGCGCCAGTTGCACAAGTCGTTGCAGAAATTGCTGCGCCAGTTCCTCCTACTCCGGCGCCTATTTTGAATGAATCAGTCAAAGCTGTCCCAAAAGCCCGCGTTGAAGCCACTAAACGCGGAATTGATTTACGTGCTATCGCCGCAACCGGCCCCGATAACACAATTACTATGCACGATCTAAATAATGCTCAAGTAGATCCAGCGGTTGCTAAGCGCCAAAAAGCTAATAGAGCTTTAATTGCTAAGGGAATTGAATTAACTAGGGCAATTCCGCAAGCGTCATTTAGCCGCAGTACAAGTGCTAATTTCGATAAGCCCTCATTAATTGCTGCGTGGGCCACAGTTCTACGCGCCCGTCCTGATTTAGCCATTCATTCCCACATAGGCGTCGCAGTTATTATCGAATCTAAATACGGAAGTGCTTTACCAGTATTTAAAGATCCGGATCAATTGGCACTCGGTGAATTAAAAACTCTTGTCGAAACTACGTCGCAAGCGGCAAAGAACGGCAAAGTGCCGCTAGCGATGTTGACTGGTGCAACCACAACTATCTTTGATGTCACGGCTTATTCCATGAATTCTTCGACCCCGTTGCTGTTCCCCAATCAAGTAACCTCTTTAACTATTGGGCATGCTGGTACATCAGAAAAAAATATTTCGCTTACTATTGATTTGAATTTCTGTGACTTTTATGATGGTGCAATGCTTTTGGATGCATTAGTGGCATCTTTAACGAAACTCTAAAATTTAAGGTTGAGGTGGATTCCATTAACGTACTTAGCGGCATAACAGCGAGTTCGGGTGCAGCTGTCGGTCCATTCTTTTTACTAAGTACGAACATTCCAACTCCCAATAGTCAGACTTCCCAATTAAGTTTTGAACAAGAAGGTCATGTGCTGAACTTGGCAATCAAGCGCGTTGGTCAAGACTTAGAAGCTCGCGCTGAACGCGCAACTGGCGAACTAAAAGATATTTTATTGGCAACCGTAGAAATCGCGACTGACCCAGCAATTGCCGAAGAAGCTGCCGGTTTCATCGCAAGTGGACATACTGCTAGTTATGCCATGATGAAAGCTAGCGAAGTTTTTCAAGAACTCTTGGCCGCATCTGGTGGTTACTTGGCCGAGCGCGTCAGTGATGTATCAAATATTTGCGATCGCGTGCTCTGTGAAATTGCTGGAATTGCATATCCAGAAATTCCTCACTTTAATGTACCTACTATTTTAATTGCGCAAGATTTATCGCCCGCTGATACTTCGGATTTAGAAACTGAGAAAATTCTTGCAATTGTTACTGAAGGCGGCGGACCTACAAGCCATACGGCAATCATTGCGCGTTCTAATGGAATTGCCGCAATTGTTGCTTGCCCAGGAGTTGTAGCTGCAGCCATACAACATAAAGGTCATGATTTAGCGGTCGATGCCACGGCTGGCGTTATTACTTTTAATCCTGATGCGACCGTACGAAGTGAAATAGCAGCAAAAAAAGCGAAAATCACGGCTCGTAAAGCTAGAAAAATTAGTCACGCTAGCGATGGTTATGCCACTAGCGATGGTCAACTCATTCCTATTTTTGCAAATATCGGTCGGTTGGAAGATACCGTCGCAGCAATTTCAGCCGGTGCCGATGGTGTTGGTTTATTGCGTACCGAACTTTTATATTTAGATCGCAAGGATGCACCAACGTTGCAAGAACAAACGGCGATTTATGCCGAACTAATTAAACCTTTCAGTGGTAAAAAAGTTGTAATCCGTACTCTTGATGCTGGTGCTGATAAGCCAATGGCATTTATTAACTTCGAGAAAGAACCCAACCCTGTGTTGGGCATTCGTGGTTTTAGAACGATTCTCACTCATGAACAATTGCTACGGACGCAACTAGAAGCAATTGCGGCAGCTGCTCAGCAATCAGATGCACAGGTTTGGGTTATGGCGCCAATGATTACACTTCCAAGTGAAGCAAGTGCATTTGTAAAAATGGCCCGCGAATACGGTTTGCAACATGCTGGAGTGATGATTGAAGTTCCAGCAGCAATTTTTCTAGCCGATGAAATTACGAAAGTATGTGACTTTGTTTCTATTGGCACAAATGATTTAGGTCAATATTTACATGCCGCCGATAGAGAATCCGCACCTCTTGCTACATTCAATGATCCATGGCAACCGGCACTTTTACGTGCAGTTCATTTCATTGCACAAGCTGGAAAAAATAATAATTGCCCAGTTGGAGTTTGTGGTGAGGCTGCATCTGATCCAGCGCTGGCATCAGTGCTTATTGGTTTAGGGGTAACTTCGCTTTCATCCAGTGTTGCAACGTTAGCCGATGTTGCACAAGCGATAACCGCTCACTCGTCAGCGCAGTTATTACTGGCCGGTAAAGCCGCACTGGCCGCTAAAACAGCCCTGGATGCTAAGAATTCCAGCCGTGAGCAGCTGCGCGAATTAGTAAACCTGGGTCTTTAATTTAATAAATTAATTCCGGAATGTGCTTGATTTCTAGGTACAAATAACTGCACACTTGCCTAAATGTTCAACTACTGAACGGATGTGACGATAGTGAAAGCGCGCGAGGATGAACTTATTCTGCGCGCAGCACGCCTGTATTACGAAGGCCAATATTCACAAGATCAAGTTGCATCAAAACTAAACACATCACGCTCCAATGTCTCGCGAATGTTAACTGATGCAAAGCGTTTAGGTTTTGTTGAAATCAGAGTTATATCCCCGACACACAAACACGAAGGTTTATCTTCACAACTTTCCGAGCTGTTGAAAATTAAAGATGTGCAAGTTATTGCTAATGCATCAAATGATTTAACACTCAATACGGTTGGTCGTGCAGCTGCAAGTGCCTTGCTTAAATACTTGCGCGATAATCAAACAATTGCCATCTCGTGGGGCCGTGGCTTGGAAGCCACCGTGGTAAATACTCACTCTGAAACACTCTCTGGTTTAAAAGTTGCGCAGATTATGGGATCGCTGTCATCGGTTAATACTTCAGTCAGTGCTGAAGAAGTTGGCCGGACTTTAGCTAGAAATCTCAACGCTCAATACATTCCTTTTTTATCTCCGGTAGTTGTTAGCAATTCAAAAACTCGTGACTCATTGTTAGAGGAAGAAAGCATTGCTAAATCACTACAAATTGCCCGTGGAGCCCATGTTGCACTAGTTGGAATTGGTTCGGCTGGATCTTCTTCAAGTGAGATGGTTTTCAACGAATTTAAGCTCACTAAAGTTGAGCGTGAAGAGTTAGGAAAAGATTATGCCGGCGATGTGGCGGCTCGCTTCTATAAAAAGGATGGCAGCCCGCTGTCGCCAAAATTGAATAATCGCGTCATTGGTTTGACCCTAGAAGAGATTAAAAATATCCCGCGTGTAATTGGAATTGCTTCAGGAGCCGAAAAGGTGACTGGCGTGGTGGGTGCTGCACGGGCAGGTTTGCTTGATACCTTAATTACTGATTTGGCATGTGCTAACTCGGTAATTAAGTTCCTACAACCAACGGCGGTGGCGAGCGCGTGAGTAATTTAGCCAAGGTATTTATTCTCATTGGAATTATGTGGCTTTTCCAATTGTGGTTTGCATACAAGCAAGGAAAGATTTTTCAAGAAGATATCCGTGGCTTACGCAAGTTAGGAACCATGGCCATTGGAGTTGGCGGTCGTAGATACCGTGGAGGTCGGGCATTTGTAGCCCTCACATGTGATGAAAACAGAATTGTTCAAGGCGCATTAGTGCTTAAGGGATTTACTATCTTTGCTAAATCCAAACCACTAACAAAATACACAGGATTCTCCATCGACGATATCGTCTCGGGCAACCGAGTAGCTCTAGATGAGAAAGTAAAAGTGCAAGAGGCTGCAAAAAACAGTGCTCAACACATACTTGATCATCTAGAGAGAGTTGAATCAGGTGGGGAATAGTGATCGAATCTCCGTACGGTCGGTCATTAACAGGTTGTACAACCACAATCAATTAGGAGGTGTGTATTGAACCTACATTCACTGATACTTCTATCAGCAGGTGTAACGGTTGATAAGCCAACGGGATTTTTAGGAGCGTTGGCGACAGGGGCTGAAGACTTTATTAAGGTCTTCAATAAGGGCGGATCAGTTCTTCTCTCACTAATGGGCGGAATTCTTCCAACTCTTATTGTGCTCTTAACAGCAGTAAACGCATTGGTACGTTTGATCGGTGCAGAAAAGATCGAAAATCTTGGAAAGGCCGCTGCACGTCCTGGACTACAATGGTATCCAGTTCGTTACATCGTCCTTCCATTCGTATCTGTATTTGTGCTAACAAATCCAATGGCGTACACAATGGGACGCTTTTTACCAGAACGCTTCAAGCCAGCGTTCTATGACTCAGCGGTTTCATTTGTTCACCCAATCCTTGGTATTTTCCCTCATGCAAACCCAGGAGAGCTCTTCGTATACGTAGGTATCGCAACAGGTATTCAACAACTTGGTTATGGTCTTGGTGACCTAGCTGTTCGTTACATGCTTGTCGGTCTAGTCGTTATCTTCATTCGCGGAATTGTTACTGAAGCAATCACCGCCCGAATGATGAAGAAGGGTGCATAACATGAGCGCAATTAATAATCTCATTGTTAAAGTCGGCCGATCTGTTGGTGGAGTAGTCGGAACTCTCTATCAAGCTGGTCGCGATTCTGTAGACACAGTAATTCGTAACGTGATCCCATTTATGGCGTTCATCTCATTCATTATCGGTTTGATTCTTACAACCGGTATTGGTGACTGGATCGCTAAGGGACTTAAGGGATCTGCATCAAGCCTTCCAGGTTTGCTACTTATCTCAGTAATTTGCGCAATTCCTCTTATTTCTCCCTTGCTTGGACCTGGAGCGGTAATTGCACAAATCGTTGGAACTCTCTTGGGTGTTGAAATTGGTAAGGGAAATATCCCTGCTCAATACTCACTTCCAGCGTTGTTTGCAATCAACCCACAGGTTGGTTGCGACTTTATTCCTGTAGGTCTTGCTCTCGGTGAAGCTGAGCCAGAGACTGTAGAAGTTGGTGTTCCAGCGGTTCTATTTAGCCGTTTGATCACTGGTCCTCTATCAGTCGTCATTGCTTACGCTGCCAGCTTTGGCCTATATACAAAGAAGTAGTAGTGATGAACCCCAAGATGTAGGTAACTGCATCTTGGGGTTCAATACTCTCAAGACTTAAACCATATATTCGAAAAATAGAAGGAGAAACAAATGGGCAATTACAAATCAGTAGTTATCGCTGCGGGTAAGGGCGGATGGGGTGGGCCATTAACAATCACACCTACAGATGATCGCCCATATATTTATTCAGTAACTGGCGGTGGAATTCACCCAGTAGCTGCGCGCATTGCAGAAATGACTGGCGGAATTCCTTTTGATGGCTTTAAAAGCAGTGTTCCATTCGACAAAATTGCGGTAGCTGTTATTGACTGTGGTGGAACTGCACGCGTAGGCGTTTATCCAATGAAGAAGGTTCTCACTGTTGATATTCACGCCACAAGCCCGGCTGGCCCACTTGCTATGTTTATTACTAAAGAGCTATTCGTCTCAGGTGTAAAGCCAGACGACGTTAAAGAAAAGTAAAACATTGCCTGAAATTGTTTACTCCTCCACTGTTACTGCTGTCGGGGAGTTAGTCCCCGACTTTGCTGAACAAGGTGTCCTTGTTTGGTTTGGAGCTAATGCGCCAACAGAGCTGCACGAGTTTTCAATTATTCACGTACCTGATGTTGCAACTCGAGCTCCTCAAGTTGGTGACATGCTAAAAATAAATGAAAATACTTTTAACGTACTAGCCGTTGGATCTGTCGCAAGTGAAAACCTTTTAAATCTTGGCCATTTAGATCTCAAAGCAAATGGGTTGATCGAACCTGAAATGCCCGGTGATGTAAATGTAGAAGCAGTGACGCTTCCAACTGTTCAAATCGGAGATCGCCTTGTTGTGATCTCTCAACCTTAGAAAAGAGTTATGGTGTCTTACTCAACGCGATTACGCGATCATGCAAAGAAAATTGGACGCGATACACGCATCGCTTTAGTTGGCGCGGGCCAAATGGGCCGTGGCTTTGGTAACCAACTGGGGCATATGGATGGCATCTCTTTATCTGTGGTCATTGATATTGACCCAGAGCGCATCAAAATTGTTTATGCCGATTTAGGAATTACCGACATTGTTTTTAGCGATGATAAAGCCGTGCTTTCTAAGGCGATTCTGGAGGGCAAATCTACAGGCACCTCAAACGCTGAAATTGTTAGCGAACTACCCGTTGATTTAGTTGTAGAAGGAACTGGAATTCCCGATATCGGTGCACGAATTACCCACTCTTCATTGATGGCTAAGAAAGATGTAGTCGTTCTCAACGTTGAAATGGATGTAACCATTGGGCCACTGCTGCATAAAATTGCCCAAGATAATGGCGTTATCTACGCCGTATGCCATGGTGATGAACCAGTTGAAGCTAAAGTTTTAGTTGATTATGCCCGCGACCTTAACTTTGAAATTGTCTGCGCTGGTAAAGGAAAAAATAATCCATTTGAACCATTGAGTAACCCGGACTCAGTTAAAGAGACGGCCATAAAGAAGAAGATGAATCCAAAGATGCTGTGCTCATTTACCGATGGTTCAAAGACCATGACTGAAATGGTGGCGCTAGCTAATACAACTGGTCTACAACTTTCCAAGCGCGGAATGTATGGCCCAGCATCCTCAGTAAAGACTTTGCAAAATACTTTTGCGCTTGCTGCCGACGGTGGTGTGCTTGATCGTCCTGGCGTAGTTGATTACTGCACTGGCGATGTCGCACCGGGTGTTTTTGTCGTTGTGCGACATAACGATCCCTATATCGCACACGAGATGAGTTATTTGAATATGGGACCTGGACCTTACTTTGCTTTGTATCGACCATTCCATTTAGCATCTATCGAAGCTCCAATTACGGTGTATCGCGCCATCTTGGATCGCGAATCATCTTTATTTGCCCCACATTTAAATGCTGAAGTTGTTTCAATGACTAAGAAAGTTTTAGCCGTTGGCGATGTCATTGATGGAATTGGCGGTTACACCGTGCGTGGTTATGCCGATAATGCTTTGGATGCAAAGCGCGATAACTTAGTTCCAATCGGCCTTATTGCTGGTGCAAAGATCGTCAAAGCAATTGGCGTTGGCGAACTTCTGACATACGATCACCTGGAACTCAAGAGCGATTCATTAATTGTAAAACTTCGCAAAGAACAAGATCAGTTAGGTTTGACTTACGCTTCTTGATCTTTTTGCTGTGGATTAAGACCTAGCTCTTCCAAAAGCGCCCGCTGACGTTTTGTTAGCGGGTCTTTTGCTTTCTCTGCACGAACCTCTTTTGAATCTGGCTTTAAAGTCGGATGTAGTCCCAATTGGCGACGCTTTTCTTCCTGCAATTCGGTAAACAATCCAGCGTTACGGTCTTTCTTTGCCTGGTGTTTAGCAATTATTTCAGCCGCCTTTTCAACGTGATCCTTCTTTTTGCGGCGACCCAACATGTGGGCAAGCATGACACAATTACTACTATGAAGTCAGGAATGAAAGCCGTGCTGGTTGTGCTGGCAGCAGGTTCTGGCTCTCGCTTCGGTCACTCCACAAATAAAGTCTGGTTGCCTCTGAGCGGTCGCCGGATCATTTCTCGGTCGCTAGTTAATGCTTCAAAGAATTTTAAAGACGCACGTACAATTTTAGTAATCCATCCAGAAGATGATGCAATGGCCCGCGCAACGCTAGATCGCGAAGTTCGCGGCATTAAAGTTGAAATAGTCCACGGGGGTGCTAGCCGCCATGAAAGTGAATACAACGCACTTACTTATTTAGCTCCGGCGATTGAAGCCGGCGACATAAATGTTGTTTTGATTCATGATGGTGCACGACCTTTAGCAACGCCGGCGCTATTTCTGGAGATTGCCGATGCCGCACATCGTCACGGAGGTGCAATTCCAACTATTGCCGTTGATCCCCGCGAGATTGATATCGCTGCAGGGGATAGAGTTGTAAGAGTTCAAACGCCACAAGGTTTTCTGGCTCCACAATTGCTCTCGGCTTATCGCCAAGCGGCAACTGATGGTTTTATTGGAACTGATACGGCGGCTTGCATGGAAAAGTACTTCCCGGAAGTAACGACCATTGCCGTGAATGCTGATGTCTCAAATGTAAAAATTACATATCCGCAAGATTTAGCAATCGCTGAACATGTACTAGCACGAAGGGGGTACAAAGATTGAATAAGGAAGTATTAGAGGCTGAACTCAACTGTGTCCATTGCCGCATAGAAACATTGCACACGCTTGTGTATGCCGGTCGCTTACTAGTCTCTTCTACGTGCAGTGTCTGCAATACGCACGTAGAACATGAAAGTAATGACTTGTGGGATAACTACATTAAAGATTTGCCACATCGGATTGCGACCAAACCATTTAGATTATGGAAGCGTTTCTTGCGAACTCCTAAAACGCTGCTTTGGAACTTGCCGAAAGCAACTTTTGGTAAGCCGTTGAAGATGATTCGTGAATACAGGAACTTAAAAAAGCAAGATTAAGCAATACTTTGTTGCCAGTGTACGAATGACTCCATGAGCCCAACTTCGGCCACAGAGTTCACACGCAAACTTTCTGGATCAGCTTCTACATGTATGGTTTTTACATCGCTATTGAGTGGAAGAAACCATGTTGATTCTGCGCCATTAAAATCAATTGCGCTGTAGTAAATAATCTCTGGTGTCGAAATTCTGAGCATTGATGTTCGATCAATGGTACGCTCAATTATGCCTTGATCGCTGACTTGTTTGAGCGTCTCGGTAAATGCACCGGCTGGTCGAACTGCTTGAACATCACCAATGAGTGCCTCTAAAACTCTATGAAACTGCACAGTTCTAGTGAGTGGGCGCTGTGAATCGTGAATTGCAACTAAATCACATGGCGTTGAATTTTTTATTGCTTGAGCTAATGCGTGAGGGTCATTTGGATTGCAGACTAAAACTTCACAATTAAATTCGGCAGCCCGTGTCGGATCTTCTAGCGCAATTGCCAAGTGAGTTGTAATTCCAGTTTCGACGGTAAATGCTCGGGCTACTGAAAATGTCGCAGCCAGAATAGAATTCTTATTTAAGAGTTCGAAAGCTGCAGTAGAAGTGACTGCTACAACTACTTTTAAAGTAGGTGAGTTCACAACTTAAGAAGCAAGAACCTCGTCAAGGATAACTGCAGCCTTTTCTTCATCAGTGCGCTCTGCAAGAGCAAGCTCTGAGATAAGGATCTGCTTCGCCTTGGCGAGCATGCGCTTTTCACCAGCTGATAGACCACGGTCTAAGTCGCGGCGATACAAATCGCGAACAACTTCAGCAACCTTAATAACATCACCAGATGCTAATTTTTCAAGGTTAGCCTTGTAACGACGTGACCAGTTAGTTGGTTCTTCGGTATATGGCTGGCGCAATACGTTGAATACACGATCGAGGCCAGCGGAATCAACAACATCGCGAACACCGACGAGATCCACATTATCTGCAGGTACACGAACGGTTAAATCGCCTTGAGCAACTTTTAACACTAGGTAGGTCTTTTCTTCACCCTTTATCACGCGAGTTTCGATAGCTTCGATTAATGCTGCCCCGTGATGAGGATAAACAACGGTTTCGCCGACCTTAAATGTCATGTGATGCCCTTCGCTAGAGGGTCAATTCTACCAGCAATATCTGATTCACAAAACCTGCGTATAAGTAGCGTCTTTCAGTGCAAATTTGATGTGAGACAATTGCGCCTATGCGCCGCACAGTAACTGCATTAGTAATAGCAACACTAGCCATCTCACTTACTGGATGTGGCGCTGGAAATAATGCATCTACACGTCAAGTTAAACAAGTGACCGATGGTGTTGAAGCGACAATTAATACCAATGGCAACAACATTAAGTTAGTAAATGTGCTGGTAGTCGCAACT
>Ga0136641_1000283_pt1 | contig 21604 bp, 43 predicted proteins | sample EliLak1302023Y_FD_115312 | JGI IMG/M metagenome (GOLD analysis project Ga0136641, IMG submission 115312) | Freshwater microbial communities from Elizabeth Lake, Yosemite National Park, California, USA - 13020-23Y | ecosystem: Environmental > Aquatic > Freshwater > Lake ...
ACCCGACTGTAAAATTCAGTAAGCATTTAGGGAAGATCCACAGTAGTGTGTTTCAATAAAGTATGCGGGTGTAGCTCAGTTGGTAGAGCGTCAGATTTCCAATCTGAATGTCGAGAGTTCGAGGCTCTTCGCCCGCTCCATATTTTTCGTTAACTATAAAAGGTATATTATGGCATTAGGTTTAAGTCGTGGTCCACAGGTTGATACAGATAAATGTGTTGAGCTGTCAGGTGGCAATAGATTTGATTTGGTTATCATGGCCGCAGTTCGTTGCCGTGAATTGGCTAGAGAGCATCGCAATGCTGAACGAGGATATCAGTTAAATGCACCAGTCACTGCTCTGCTTGAGTTTCAAACAGGCAAGATTGGCCGTGAGTATATTAGAAAAGTTAGATAAGAATTTTGCGCGGTTAACTCAGTTGGTAGAGTTCCTGCCCTACACGCAGGCTGTCGGCGGTTCGAGCCCGTCACCGCGTACCATGTATAATCTCGGTGTAGCTTAGTCCGGCTTAAAGCGCCTGCTTTGGGAGCAGGAGATCGTGAGTTCGAATCCCACTTCCGAGACCATTTAAAGGTGTGTAGCATGCAAATTAGAGTACAAGAAAATAGCAAACAGTTTGGATCGTGCGGGTGCGGTCGTAGCCCCACAGGCAAATGTATCGGTTGGCATGGCCTAAATGAACAACAGTTAAAACAGGCACAAGATAAGTATCAACAGCAACAAACTCTCAATTCAACAAAGGAACAATAATGCAAGTAAGAGCAAGTCATATTTTAGTAGCATCATTGGGCGAAGCCGCTCATTTACAAGAACAAATTATCGCAGGTGCAGATTTTGGTTTAATTGCACAGAGTCACAGCAAGTGTCCCAGCGGACGCAATGGTGGTGATCTAGGCATGTTTGGTCGCGGACAAATGGTCAAGCCGTTTGAAGATGCAACTTTTGGTTTGGAAGTGGGCGGTATGACAGCAGAGCCTGTGCCAACGCAATTTGGATATCATTTGATTAAACGCACTGCATGATGTCAATCTAGTGGCATAAAAACAACACTCGCCTTGTCAGTTGACAGGGCATTCTTTTGACTGTATAATACTCGTATACAGACACAAAAGGAGCACAAAATGGAATATGTAGTAGAAGCTAGAAGCCAAAAGATCAAGAAGTTTTTTGAAGCCATTTTGCCTTCAATGATTCGTCAACTCAAACTTGAACACAGCCGGAAACTGTTGATGGTCAAAGTTGATCATATTGATACACAGGGTGTTACAATTCCAATGGATGATATTGACACATATTTGGTTGTGGTTAATCCAAACAAAAGTATTGCCAATATGGGCATTACACTTGCACACGAAATGGTGCATGTCAAACAAATGGCCAAAGGTATTCTCAAACCTTTGGCCAAAGGACATGCTTGGGGCGGCAAAGTGTACACCAAAAAAACAAAGTATTTGGATCAGCCTTGGGAACAAGATGCTTTTGCCAAACAAGAATTAATTTTTCGTAGAGCAATTGAAGAGTAAGGAGCAGATCATGGGATATCGTATTTTAGGAAAATTTCAAGATGTCATGCAGGGATTCGAGTCTCGTAAAGGGCTCGAAGGGCCTTTCAACTTCGACGGCCGTGTGTTGTACTATGACCCAAAGGAAGGCAAGTACTGGGACCCTCGTACAGATTTCTATGTGCCAAATGTTGAATATTTTAGAATGGTAGGTTTGATTTAAAGTGTACAAAGTAACAGGTAAAGAAGAAACATTCCGAGTTCTCACACTTGCCGAAGCAATGAATGTTGCCAGGAGCATGAACGAGTTTGTGACCATTGTGGGTGCAGACTTTGAAGTGTGTGGTATCTTTGGTGTAGACACAATTAAGGATGGCAAATGCCCTGATGGCGTTGCCTATGATTGGAACAAGGCCGGCCGTATTGGTCGTGTTAAAAAGGAGAGAACATAATGCCGTGGATTGAAAATTGTGCAGCCGATGATATGCCAAAAAGATTTCATCATGAGGCTGGCGAGAACAGTATGCTGATCAGTATCACTGACCCTGCCAGTTGGAGGCCAACACCAGCACACCGATTCAAAGAACAACATACCTTTGAATTTTTGGACATTGAAGAAAAAGACTTTGCCCTGGACGAGGCCATGCGTTGTAGTCATGAGCAGGCTGCTGAACTGGTTCGATTGTTGCAACATGCTTTGGAGAACCGTATGAATGTGATTGTGCATTGCTTTGCAGGCATTTGTAGATCGGGTGCGGTTTGTGAGGTTGGAGTCATGATGGGGTTTGAAGATACAGGCAGATTCCGTAGCCCAAACTTGTTGGTCAAGCATCGCATGATGAAAGCATTGGGTTGGGCTTATTCAGAAAACGAAAAGCCCAATATTGACGATTGGCGAACCTTTAAGTCGGTTGACTGACCAACTGATTGGTGTTATAATATTAACTTAAACAATGAAAGGAGGGCAAGATGCCTAGTGTATTTTTAGTTAGCGACACGCATTTCGGACATACCGGCGTCTGCCGCTTCACCCGTAATGATGGAGTGACCAAATTACGACCATACGAAACGCCCGAAGAAATGGACGAAGATATGATCGCAAAATGGAATGCCAAAGTTAAACCCACAGACAAGGTCTATCACTTAGGTGACGTTGTTATAAACCGCAAAGCATTACCCACGTTAGCTCGCTTAAACGGGGACAAGGTCTTGATCCGCGGTAACCACGACATTTTCCGTGATGACGAGTATAGGCAGTACTTCCGAGAGTTACGAGCATATCATGTGATGAACGGAATGATCTTAAGCCATATTCCGTTACACTCAGATTCGATGGGACGCTTCGGTGTTAACATTCACGGACACACTCATGCTAACCGCGTGAAGAAGGCTCGTGGTGTTGATGCCAGGACTGGAGAAGTTTTATACAGCGATGAGAACGATGTGCGTTACCATTGCGTCTGTGTAGAACAAACAGACTTTGCTCCTATCTTATTTGAAGATGTTGTAAAACGCATTGAAGCAGAAGGTGGTGAAATTGGTTTTAGGAGCGGCAATGGACCAACCATGTAAGTTATATGTTTTGATTGGGGTCCCGGGTAGTGGAAAATCTACCTGGGTCGCTAATCAAACTTGGACCAACGATTGTACTTATGTATCTACTGACGAGTTTGTTGAAGACTATGCCAAAGAGTGTGGCTCAACTTACTCTGAAGTTTTTGCTGATTACATGCCCACTGCTGTTCAGTTGATGGCAAATAAAGTGGTATATGCTCGTGATGAGGGCAAGGATATCATTTGGGATCAGACCTCAACGACAGTTGCAAGCCGTACTCGCAAGTTTCGAATGCTTCCGGACTACTATGCTATTGCGGTGGTGTTTCGCACACCAGAGCATAAAGAACTAGTTCGTCGTTTAATGGGCCGTCCGGGTAAAGAGATTCCGGAACATGTGATTGCCAGCATGATTGCCAGTTGGGAGGAGCCTACTCTAGAAGAAGGTTTTGACGAAATTTGGCATGCACAATAATAGAGCCTTTGGGCTCTATTTTTTTTGACCTAAGCAAATAAATGCTATATAATATGCTATGACTAAAATAAATTCAAGTCCTGAACGACATAATTTTCAAATGGAAAATTATGTTAAGCGACGGGAAGAAGAAGGTAAGCTACCTAATCCTGCATATTTGGAAATGTATAAATCTTGGCGAGAACAAGATGCAGAAAATATCACTGACCCTGAATGGCAAAAGAACAATCTAGAGTACGAGCTTCGTAGGTCAAAAGAACTTTGCGACAAAGTAAAAAGCGACGATGTCTACGCACAAAATCTTTATGCCGCAATGTGCAACATGGAGTGGCGCAAGCGTGACCTATGGCCTGAAATGAAGGAAGAAAACTGGAGTTGCAGTTGGCGTCATGCTGGCGGTATTGTGGCTGACATGCGTGAACAAGGTGACTACATTGATTGGTACTGTAGCGGGATCAGAAACCAAGAAGAATTAACACCTGAAGAATTCAACGCACTAACATTAGAAGAACAGCTATTCCGCAAAAAGATTGATGCATATGTTTCTGAGAGTGTGGTAACAGAAGAAATCGAATTGGATTTAAACCGATTAGGTTGGAGACCAATTCCAAACAAGGATGATAATTAATGACAAGACAAAGTGGATATGTAGAAAAAGGTTGGGGCCACGAACTGATATGGGCCACCACTGACAAGTACTGTGGTAAAATAATGATCTTTAAAGATGTTGGATCAAAGTTTTCCATGCACTTCCATAAAGAAAAAGATGAAACTTGGTTTGTGACCAATGGTAGATTCTTGCTAAGGTGGATTGATACCAAAGATGCTAGTCTCAAAGAACGCATACTGGAAGCAGGAGAAACTTGGTACAACCCGCCGTTGATGCCTCATCAACTAGAATGTCTAATACCAGGCAGTGGTATATACGAAGTAAGCACACCCGACAGTGTCGAAGATAACTATAGAATAGCCCCAGGCGATTCACAAATACAAAAGGTAGAAAATGGCAACGATCAAGCAAACATTCCTAGTTGAAGAAATTTTTGAAGACATTCCGGGCGACCCCGATAATGTACTTATGAAGATACCACCAGCTGTTCTTGAACACAATGGTTGGAAAGAAGGCGACACATTAAACATCACCGTAGAAGACGGTGCTATCCTAATAGAGAAACATGGCTAAAAATTCAGAACTGATAGAACTTACAGGCAAAGTAGAAGAAGTACTGCCAAACTCAACCTTCAGAGTACAAGTTGACAAAACACAACATCAACTGCTGTGCTACATGGGTGGCAGATTAAAACAATATAAAATTAAAATTATCATGGGTGATAATGTCAAAGTGGAAGTGAGCCCTTACGATCTGACCAGGGGCCGTATAACTTATAGATTGTAAAGTGAACGAAGATCTATCCTTGGTTAAAAAAATATGCACCAGCATAATGACCAAGTGTGAAGGCGGCGGCAAGTTTAAAACAATTCTAGCTAGAGTTAAAAAATCATTTGGTGCTTTAGATTTAAAAATCTGCACCAAGCGTATGAAAGACTTGGATACTAATGAGTTCTATGTTAATGCATACTATGACATAGCAGATGACCGTGATGGATTTTGTCCTATTGAAGTTGTTATACTGCATAACATAGACTCAGATGCAACTTTTGCACACGCCCAGACCGGGCAATTGATTGTGCAAATATATGATGCAGTGGTTCACGAACTACGACACCAATATCAGGGACGCAGACGCAATTATCTGTCATTACCAGAACCCAGTGATGACTCTTTTTATTACCTAAGTGACCCGGACGAGATAGACGCCTACGCAATCAGTATTGCAATTGAACTGATACGCAATCTTGGCCGCACCCGTTCAATACAGTATCTACACCGTGCTAGTCGATTGGCAAACATACGACCAAAAGGATTTTATGCTAGCCCAAACTTATTTGCTTACTTTGATACATTTGGGGAAATTGAACATCCTGTCATTCGAAAACTGATCAAAAAAGTATTTTTGAACTTGCAAATGGTTGACAAGGCCACGGTTTTCTACTAAAATACATAGTATATTAACTCACACAGAGCGTGACATGTCAGCTAAAGAATTTCCTACACACCAAGTTTTAGAATTGGCCTGTGCGGCACAACGGGTCAACGGCGCTTATATCAAAGAATCTGAAGCTGTGTATTCAGATGATGGTATGTACATGTACTCGAAACAGACCAACAAAATGTTAATGTTGGTCACTGTTCACCCGGCAATCTGGACCTCTGATCTCAAAGACACTCCCATGCCTCTCAAAGTCATAGAAGAAGATATTGCACAGTCACAAGAAATCAAAAACTATTACAAGCGATTGTTGTTTGCAGCCATCGGCGGCGAAAACGAGTTCCAAACCAACATCAATAGTTTTTTAAACGCAGACAACATTGAAACTAAAAACTTTGGTTACATTGCCTGTTTGCCCAGTGTCTATGTCCGTGATCAAGCACAAAACAAAATTAAAAAAGCATCTCGAAGTGTTGAAGAAGGTTACCTTGGAGAGATTGGTAGTAATTTGAAAGATTTAGACTGCGAAATTTTGTCATCAGTTAAGTCAAAAAACTTTGAAGGTTACAATGTAGATGCTATAATAAACGGTAAGATGGCGTCATGGCTTAATAAAACACACCTTAACTTAGGTGCTTGCGTTGTAGTTAAGGCAAAGATTAAAGATCACACCAAACACTGGAAGCACGGCAACGATGTAACCAGACTCAATTATGTAAAGGCGGCACAATAATGGCTGGAACAGCAAAGTCAGTTTATCTGACTGTAAGCAAAAAAGGGTCGTTCAAAACAGAATTCACCAAAGTTTTTTTTAATGCTAAAGACTATAATGAATATGTTAAGACAGATGAGTTCAAAGCCAAATGGCCCAAAGAAGAATATCAAATTGTAAAAGAAGTTTACTGATGCGTTGGCTAGTTCCGTTAGTACTAGTGCTAACTGGTAATCTTTTTTGGGCATTGTTTATCACATTTATTTTTATCTTGATGGAGTAATACATGGCGGGTTGGAATACAATTCAAGAAGTTCGACGCATTGAAGAACAAGTAACCAGTCTTGGCTTTAAGTTCAGTAATCCTAAACACGCTGGCCATTGGGCTGACCCTGGACATCAGGATATGGTCAGCCTTGTGCCTGCCGATGAGTGTTTGCCAGTGTACTGTCGCGAGGCTGAAATTTTCACAGGTACCTTGGCTGAAGTGCGTACATGGTTGCGTGGCGTTGAATGGGCACGAGGTTACGACATGCTTAACAAAATTAGTAACGATGACAAACGCATGGCCGCAGAGCAAAAGGAACGCAATCGTCAGTTGATGCGTACACTCAAAGAAGGCAAGCGTGTAGAAGGAGTAGTAGAATGAGCAAGGCAAAAATATTTATCGACGGTGAAACTGCTGATCGTATCACTAGCCATACGCTAAAAGAATATCGTGCATATCTCAAAAAAGAATTGAAACAGTGGAAAAAGAATCCAAGGAGTGATAGTAACCCAGACGGACATTGGATGCATCCAGAAGATGTAGGACTTAATATTCAAACTATTGCCGCACTGGATTTAATCATCAGTCATTTTGTTGTAACGGAGAATTTATAATGTACAAAACCATTTATACCGAAGTCGAAGTCGATGTTGACTTGTCAGAGTTTGACACTGAGGACTTAATTAACGAACTAGAGTCACGCGGCACAGGTGTTAGTGATGTCGGTGAGGGCAAAGAAATACTAGGAGCTATTCATGAAAAGCGTAGACTGGGCAAAGATTATCAAACTGAATTGGATCAATTGATCTGGGCAGGATTAGGAAAGTTCGTATGAAACAAGAACTAGACCAATACCTGTGCAAGACCTATCCCAAGATGATGGTCAACCGCAACCTACACATGACTGAAACTTGTATGTGTTGGGGCTTTGAGTGCGGCGATGGTTGGTTTCCTATCCTGGATCAACTCATGGGTAATATTCAACATCACATTGATTGGAAAAATAAAAATGGCGAGGTTGTGGCACAAGTCACACTGGACCAAGTCAAAGAAAAATTTGGTACACTGCGTTTCTATTACACAGGCGGAGATGATGTCATTGACGGAATGGTTCGTATGGCAGAAAGCATGAGTGGCGTTACTTGTGAAGAATGTGGTGGTCCTGGTAAGCGTGTTGGTGGTGGATTTGTTACTACCTTGTGTGAAGCACATGCTGAGGCAAGATTACGATACACCAGAAGGGGAGCTAGATGAAAATCAAACTGGTCAGTGACCTACATTTAGAGTTTTCTGACATCAACATTAAGAACGACGAAGTCTGCGATGTCCTAATCCTCGGTGGTGATATTTGTATCGCCCAGGACCTGCACGACCATCCCGAGCTTACTAATACTGCGGATCAAATGGTTATTGCCAATGGTACCGGGTTGGGTCGTAGACAACAAAATGCACAGCGTTATAGAGATTTTTTTAAGCGTTGCAGTTTTCAGTTCCCGCATGTGATTTACATTATGGGTAATCACGAATTCTACAATGGCAAATTCTATGCAGGCGTTGATTACATGCGTGACGAACTGGCCAAGTATCCCAACATTTATATGTTAGAACAAGACACTAAAATTATTGATGATGTAGTGTTTGTTGGTGGAACACTGTGGACCAACATGAACCGTCGTGATCCACTTACTATGCATGCCATTGAAGGCATGATGAACGATTTTCGTATCATCCGCAACGACAAAAGAAACTACTCAACTATGAGTGCATTGGATGTTGCGGTTCGTCATGATAAAACACTTGGCTACATCAAATTGATTGTTGAAGAACACAAGGACAAGAAGTGTGTTGTAGTAGGGCATCATACGCCAAGTTTTCAAAGTTGTCATCCAATGTACGGCAACGACACATTGATGAACGGTGGCTACCACAGTGACTTGAGTGAGTTCATTTTGGATCATCCTCAGATTCGATTGTGGACACACGGACACACTCATCATCCGTTTGATTATACCATTGGTGGAACACGAATTGTATGCAACCCCCGTGGTTATGAAAACGATGGCTACAGCGAAGATACTGGCTGGAACCCCAACATAGTATTGGAAGTATAATGAAAGATTTTAAAAAGTATCTAATTGGCTTTCTTGTTGCTTGCGTGTGTTTTGTTTTTGTGCTATCCTATATAGGCATACCCGAATACATCATGTATGATTGTAGGCAACTACCGGGAGGATGGCATCCAGATGTGCCAGTTGAGGTCATGAATCAATGTAGAAAACAAGGAACAATAATTTAATATGGATACACCGTCAATTACAGAGTTAACACAAACAACTGCTGAAAATATCTATAGCTTGCTGGTTCAGTTGGGCAATGAAGTAGATCGACTACAAAAAGAAAATGCAGAACTAAAGGCTCAATTAGAAAATGTCGCTAAGTGATAACGATCTAAACAAGTTCAAGCGTTGGCTCAAAGGACATTTGAGAATGGGTCCAGTCACTGTAACTTTTACCAAAAAGGACGGTACTGAGCGAGTTATGAAATGCACTACTGATGCTACTATCATCATGTTCAAAGATCCTACTAGTGTAGAAAGTAAAGGCTCTGCTCGTACAGCCTCTGAAAATATAATGCCAGTATTTGACCTAGAAGCAAATGCCTGGAGGAGTTTTCGGTGGGATAGCATCAAACAAGTTCAATTTAAGCTATGAGTGACAATCCTTTTGAAATTGACGGTGTGGTGGTATGGGATGCTGACTGCGGCATAGACCCAGATATTCCTCCGGAAGAATCTGTCATAACAATGACCTATCGAGGCAACTATCAATACCTGTGGTCATATCAAGATGTAGAAAAAGCCTTAAAGAACGGTGTTGCTGATTTTATTAAACTGCACATCACTCACGAAACTGTTCGTCCACAAGATGTTGAAGAGTTGGGTAGATTTTTTGAGTATTGGATGATGCTGGCCAACGGCAGCGGCGATATGGGTGTATTTGAAGAAGGTCAAGAATGAAACAATATGTACAAGATACCTGCGAAGTTATCTGTGAGGATAACGGTCGCAAAATGGTTGCTGATATACTTGCATTTAAAGATGGACAATATCTTAATGTATCTGTTGGTAAAGAAATTAAATTAAAAATGAAGTGGACCAATCGTGTCTATGAATGCAAAAAGTCTGGTCTTAGTTTTGTGTCAGACGGTCCGGTAGTTCGTAATGTAAGTCAGGGTCGTCGATGATTGATTGTCTGATTATAGGCGACAGTATTGCTGTGGGTACCAAACAGTTTAGACCCGATTGTGTGTCCTTTGCCAAAGGTGGCATCAACAGCAGTCAATGGCGCCGGCAATATCTAGATGGGGATCGGGGTGCATTGCCTCTGGCCGAAACACTGATTATTAGTATGGGATCAAACGATCATAAGGGCGTAAAGACACGCGAAGAGATTGCAAAGATTCGTGCAACCGTCACAGCCAAACGAGTCTATTGGATACTACCTGCAATCAAACCGGAGATACAGTCTATAGTTCGCGAAGTTGCAGCGGGCTTTGGGGATACAGTATTACCGATCACACGCCTGCAACCAGATGGTATTCATCCTAGTTGGGCAGGTTATAAAAAACTAGCAGAGGAAGCAAAATGAAAATTGGACTAAGTTACAGTCGTTGCATATTAGATATCGTTGAAGGCCGTGTTGACATGGATGATGTATTAGTATTAATTACTCGTACAGACTTTGATCCACGAGATGACGACCAATGGGCAGGTATTTGGTCGGGCTACTGTCTAGGTGGCATGAGTAATCCCGAATGGGGCCATTATGACTTTAATAGCAAAGACGATGAAGACAAGTTCCGTAGTGTAAGCATTATGCTCTACACAGATGGTAAGATTCATCAACCTCGACAGTTCGGTGCGCACCCTCGCCGCAGGCCAGAGATTTGGTTAGAAGCAGTGTTACCTAGTTCGGAACTAGAAAACAACCCGGCGGCTAAAATTGCCTGGGAAAAGTTTCAAACAGTTGCTAGTTTGACTAATGTTAATTTAGATAAGGATTACCAATGATTAAAGAATTTATTAATATTGTAGAATCAATGGAAGGCATTACCGATGCTTGGTTCAAGCATGGGGGATTTGAAACATATAAGAAGCCTGCTAAAGAGCATTATGAAATTGCAAATGCGTCCGGTACTATTGAAACATTAGAAGGGCCTGTTAAGTATCCTGCGGGCTATGTTATTATGACTGGGCCAAAGGGTGAACAATATCCTATTAGTCCAGAAAAGTTTAACGACCTTAAAGATGATCACGGTGATGGCATTTGCACACCAAAGAAGATTATCAAAATGGCTAAGTTAGCAGATCATTCCGGATCAGTTGACACCAGCTGGGGCGAGAAGCTACACTATAATCCAGGAGAAGATGTTATTGTACGCCACGGTCATAATGATTACGGCGTAGTTAAAAAAGACATCTTTACTCAAACATACGACACATCAAACATTAAAGGATAATATGCCTCAGTTAGTACCAATGGTAATCGAGCAAGAAGCTCGCGGAGAACGCAGTTATGACATTTATAGTCGACTACTTAAAGATCGTATTGTGATGTTGGACACTGATGTAAATGAACACAGCTCTAGTTTGTTGGTAGCACAGTTGCTATTTTTAGAAAGTCAAGGCAACGAAGACATCACATTCTTTATCAACAGCCCCGGTGGAGTTGTTACAGCTGGTATGGCCATTTACGATACTATGCAGTTTATCAAGCCCGATGTGTCAACTGTGGTCATGGGGCAGGCTTGCAGTATGGGCAGTTTGTTGGCCACTGCTGGTGCCAAAGGCAAGCGTAAAATGCTTCCAAATGCCCGGCACATGATTCACCAACCAAGCGGTGGTGCCGGTGGACAAGCCACAGACATGGAAATTCAAGTAAACGAAATCATCAAAATGAAAAAGAACTTGACCCAAATCTATGTAGATCATAACAGCAAGGGCAAGACTTTTGCCGAGTTTCATCATGCAATGGAACGAGATAACTTTATGGGTGCGCAAGAGGCTCTAGACTACGGTTTGGTGGATGAAATAATCACAAAACGCCCATAAAGTGCGTATATAACTGAAAGCCGTAGTACACTATAAATAGTTATGTTAGGAGTGTACTATGGCCCGTGAGGCTTTTAACTGGTCCCAATTGGACCGCGCTACGCTGTACTCAATACTCTACGAACTCAAATCTGAGATTGTAGATAGACGCTTGCCTATTGGTGAAATAACCAGACTGATGAGCAAGCATATCAAGGCTTGTTTGCCACTCAAAGTGACCAGCAGTAGACACAAGCCCGTTAAAAAAGGCGAACTTTGGATTGGCGGTGCGTATCATAGCTATCTTGACAATGCGGGTCACAAGCGTTTTATCGAAATAGAACTGGTATTTCCTACCGTTGCCAGCACAATGAAAACCAGTATCTATCGCTGGGATCGTATCTGTAAACTGTTTGCTGACACAGTATTACATGAGATTATTCATACACGCCAATATCGAGCTAGATCTTTCAAAGATATCCCCGGTTACGAAAGTACAGCATATTATGCCAAAGATCGTCGACAGCAAGAGTATTACGGACATCGAGACGAAATGGGAGCGCACAGTTTCAATCTGGCGCAAGACATGATTGATAAATTTGATTTTGATACCAAGGCCATCAAAGCCTATCTGGACAGCCCTGTACCAAAAAAACTAAGACCAACCAGTTGGGGTCGATTTATGAAAGCGTTTGAGTATGATAATTCGCATCCAAAAGTTTACCAAATGAAACGGAAGATAATGAAACAATTGGACTACGCCGAAGCAGGTAAGCCATTTAAGACCACAAACCACTTGACATACTGATAATTATGCTGTATAATAAACACTATACAGTTAATCATAGGAGTTAAAATGAGCGAAGCCTGCTATCGAGTTATTTCCAGTTTAGAAGATCATCCTAGTCGTTTGAACAAAGAAGCTATTGTTTTGGCTCAGGCTGAAGCTGGAAATGCCGAGCTGTTTGAAGGTTTTCGATTGGCGCTAGATCCTATGGTCACATTTGGTATCAAACAAATCCCCGAACATCCAGGACCTGACGGTGAAGGCCTATCAATGATGGTGTTCCAAGAATTGGTCTATGAATTAGAAAAACGCAACCTTACAGGCCATGACGCTCGTGATGCTATTGAAAGTGTCATGATGATGGCTACCAAGGCTGAATGGGATGGTTGGTATCGACGCATCCTTATCAAAGACTTGCGTTGCGGTACTAGTGAAAAAACGATTAACAAAGTAGTAGAGAAGAAATATGCCAATTATGCTATCCCTATATTCGGGTGTCAGCTTGCTCACGATAGTGCTAATCATGAAGGCAAGGTGGCAGGGAAAAAACTTATCGAAGTTAAGCTCGACGGCGTTCGAGTTATCACTATTGTTCGTGCTGATGGTCGTGTGGATATGTTCAGTCGAAATGGCAAGGAACTTGTAAACTTTCCGCACATAACAGAACAGATCAGCGCAGTAGTCAAGGCAAAATCCACAAGCAAAGATATGGACTTGGTGTTGGATGGTGAGATCATGAGCAGTAGTTTTCAAGACTTGATGAAGCAGGTGCACCGTAAGGACAATGTCAAAGCAGGAGATGCGGTACTCAACTTGTTTGATGTTCTTCCACTTGTAAACTTTGAACAAGGTGTGTATGATAAAGATCAGACCACACGCAGTAGCATGGTTAAGTTTTGGGTAGAGACTAATCAAGAACAGTTGCCCAATGTGACCTATGTTGCAAATGAACTGGTTGACTTGGATACCGATCAAGGTCAATTGCGTTATAAAGAAATTAATGCCAAGGCAGTGGCAGGTGGTTATGAAGGTATTATGATTAAAGATCCAGAGGCATCATATGAGTGTAAAAGAAGCGTTGCTTGGCTCAAGCTCAAACCGTTTATCGAAGTTAGTCTTGAGGTCAAGTCCTTGGAAGAAGGTACCGGAAGAAATGTTGGACGCCTTGGTGCTTTTGTCTGCGAAGGTGTGGACGATGGTAAATCAATTAAAGTCAATGTTGGTAGTGGTTTTAGTGATGGTGATCGTGATACTTTTTGGAGTTCAAACGATAAAATTGTTGGACAGATTGTGGAGGTGCGAGCAGACGCAGTCACACAAAACCAAGATGGATCTTTCAGCTTGCGGTTCCCCAGGTTCAAAGGGTTCCGTGGATTTGAAGTAGGAGAAAAACTATGACCGCCGTGACCAGTATTACAGCACAAAATCTCAAATTGTATCAACAATCTGAAATTAAAAAAATAGATCGGCGTCATGAAGAATTGGTCTTAGAAGAACGGCGAGTCAAGTACGAGAAAGAAGTCAACGAACAAAAGCGTATTGAGATGGCCCGACGAATGAATTGTGCTGTGGGGCAAAATATAGATAGGATGGCCTAATATGAAAGTAGAAAAACATCAGGTATGGACTAGCAATCGAGATGAGTTTGTAGTTTTGCAAGTGATTGATCTTAACGGTCAAACATGGGTACATTATCGAAATATGAAAACAGGACAAGAGCATAGTTGTTATGCAGACAGTTTTGAACTACGATTCTCTCCGGCATTAAATAGGTATTAAAATGGCACAACACACAAACTATTGGAGTTGCACTCCTTTTGCAGATTGGCTTCGCGGCACTAAGAAATTAGCTGCTGGCACAGCAGAAGAATGGGACGACTGGACCACAGCCGCTCAAATGAAGCACAACTTCCGCTACTGGTTGGCAGAAGAAGCACTTGGACACATCCAGGATTTTGTCACCTGGCCCGTGAGGAAAATTTACGATGTTAAGTACTATATTAATAACCGTTGGGTTACTCGCACTCATAGTCTCACTGCTCACCCTAGGGACATCAAGCCCGGACAGTGGCAAGATGTGGGTAATCGCTTTCTTCCTTGCTTATTCAATGAGCTTGTGGACTTTGTTGAAGTAGAGTCAGCATGGAGTCACATTGCTTGGGGAAACAAAGACGCCCGTGCCAAGTACGATCCTCCCTTCTGGGCCAGTGGATGGTGGCGATGGAGAACCTGGCGTAGTCCGCAGGCGGGCCTCGACCACTTGGATTGGGCTATGACATTGACCATGGGCACAGACTGGGGTGTGGAGGAAACTGACCCTAACTACGGCAAGCCTACTGGTCAGGCAGAACGGGCAAAAGAGATCAAAGAACTTTACACTTGGTGGACTACTGTATATCCTAATCGTCCTGATCCATATGAAGCCAGCGGCTGGACAGAATACTGTGAAGCATGTCGTGTAGCCAATGGCGGCAAGTTGAGTTTTAGCAGTGACAAGAGTCCTGAACTTAAAGAGATGAGTGACAAGTCTCATGCCTTGCTGCAAGAAATAGAAGCGGCTTACGAAGCAGAGGATGAAGCAATGATGATCCGATTGATCAAAGCCCGCAATAGTTTATGGACTTAAATCTCAATTATTGCAATTGCGGCAATAAAAAATCATACTCGCAAGAGTATGATGCCTACTACTGTGATCCTTGTAATAAATGGCTAGAATCACGATGTGATGATTTTGATTGTGAATATTGTACTAAGCGGCCAGCACGGCCAAAGGATGAACTATGACTCCGCAAGAACCTGCAAAAGGTATTATGTTAGATAAAGATTTTGGAGATGCCAAAGTTTATACCGTTGCCTGTGATTGTAGTGATCCCAATCACTCGACCAGCATGTGGATTGAAGCAACTTCAGATGTGGAAGTGCAGGATGTTACTCTTACATTTTATGTCAATACTGAAACCAAATGGTGGAATCTAAATAGATTTCAACAGATTTGGGAAATTTTAACCACCGGATATGCTAAAACACAATCTAGTATTATTTTGAATAAACAAGGTGCAGTTAATTTGGCAAATATTATTAATAAATCGGTTGAAGACTTGTCAACTAAACTGTAAGCTACTGCGTTATATATATGTAGGGATATAAATTCTTACATAACCAAAAAGGAAATATTATGAAATTGATTGCAACTTTAATCGCAACCTTGTTTGCCGCAACTGTGTTCGCCGCTGAGCCAGCTAAAGCACCAGCAACTCCTGCAGCCGCAGCAAGTGCTCCTGCACCAGCTGCCGCAACACCAGCTAAGAAAGAAGAAAAGAAGGCAGAAGTTAAGCCTGCAAAAAGTAAGCCTGCTAAGAAAGAGCCAGCAAAAGCAGACGCAAAGCCAGCTACTCCAGCCGCTAAGTAATCGTAGTGTAGATGACAATGATGACCCCATCGTAGATGATGAGGTCACATTTGGCCGTAATCGAAGAGCTAGTGAGTATGGTAAGGTAGTAGATGAAGATATCGAACTATCGGACTATGTAAAGTTTAGATTATGGCTAGCTCGTCAACTAGCAATGAAGAAGTTTCAAGAAGCTCGGGCGTAATTGCCCGACTTTTTGTAAATACAATATCGGTAAGGAGACCAAACATGAAAAAATTATTAGCATTACAATTAGTTGCCATCTATGCAGTATGCCTTGCGGCCACTACGAGCATGGCCTATGCAGAAGAAACAAAAGAGGTAAAAGCAAATGGCAAGACTGTGGAAGTTCGTGTTCCAAAATCAGCACATGTTGATTGCAAGGACAAAGCCAATGCAGAGAAGACTGAGTGCAAGAAGCAATCTAAAGAGATGCCAAAGATTGAAAAGCCTGTAGTCAAAGAAGTACCAAAAGACTCAGCCAAAAAATAAAACACGGCCCAATCCAATGTGCTATAAGCATACGATTGGGTTTTCTTTTGGTTAAAAATTCGTTGACAGCTAAGTAAAATGGCAGTATAATACATGTATTGTTTAACAGATAGGAGCAGATGATGGTTACAAAGACAGCAACTAAAACTCGTACAGCGCCACGCGATTTGAGTCCAAGTTGGACTGATTGCGAAAGTTGGGATGAAAGCAAGTTCTTGCGTCAATTTCATATTGCTATGCAATACTATCGATTGGAATTTAGCGGTAAAGATTTGAAACCAGCTGTTGTCAAATGGATGGCCACAATTGGTTGTACCAAAGAAGATATTGCGGCTTTTAAACGAACCAAAGACAATCGTTGTAATGTCACAATGGGTGCTATTGCTTCATGCCTACTTCGTGGTATGCCCGCAGTTCGTACAGACTTTAATCAAGGCCGTGACACTACAGTTTGGTTGAGAAACGAAATAGTACAAATTGTTGCTCAAGGCAAAGACGATGTGGACGAAGAAGCTGTTGTAGAAGTAAAACCTACTGTTGTGCAACCTAGTATTCAAGAGCGTGTTCGAGATGCTAGCTATGCTATGACAGCAGAAATTGAAGATGCATTGGAAGCATGGAGTACTGATCCAGAAGCATTTGAGCCAAAAGCATTTAAAGTGCTTAATCTGCTCAAAGGTAAAGATGCCAAAGCCGCCCATGCTCGTATTATTAAAGAATACTATGGTCGTCAACTTACTGAACTTGAAGAGCTGGCCGGCGGCAGTGCAGATGAACAGTTGCGGGAAGGGTATAGTCATCGCAGTAAAAAACAGATTCGTAAATTAATTGACTTTTTGCGAGAAGTTGATACTGCCTGTAGCATGTTGATGCAAGAAGCCAAAGTTAATCGTAAGCCACGCAAAACTAAAACAGTGTCCAAAGACAAGATTGTTGCTAAAATTAAATTTATGAAAACATTTGAGCCGCTTAAACTGGTGTCTGTTAATCCTACAGACATTATTGGTGCCAAGGAGCTGTGGGTTTATAATACTAAGAGCCGTAAACTAGGTCGTTATATTGCTGAGGAATACAAAGATCTCGCTGTTAAAGGCACTAGCGTTGTTAATTTTAGTGAAAGCTCTAGCGTACAAAAGACCCTGCGCAAACCTGAAGAAAAGCTCAAAGAGTTTAAAGCGGCAGGCAAAGTAGCATTGCGTAAGTTTTTAGACGATATTAATGCTACAGACACCAGAATGAATGGTCGTATTAATGAAGAAACTATTCTACTCAAAGTAGCATAATCTAGTTACAAGGCTATAGATAAATACTCTAAAGAGAGTATTTCTATGGCCATTAATGTTTACGAACCACTAAAATTTAACACCCAAGGTATTAACGACCTTGCTACTCAAACCAGCTTGACTGTGACTAACGGCAGGATTGCTGTTGATTATGTTCAACCTACCAAGGCATTAGAATTTGCCGGAAATAGTTTAGGTGAACTGTCCGGAATGGGTATACGATGGACTGACGGTCGTCGTAGCAAAACACTGAGTCTTAAACAAGACAGTTTATTCTCAGATCTCAGCATAAACCTTGCAGAAGAACAAGAATATCAAATTAACGATGTTGCAGTACTATCGTTTACCGCACTGGGTCCAACTGTTACTACCAGTAATCTAAAAACTATAGGCACACTAAAAACTCTAAATGTAGCAGGAAATACCGCACTCGGTAATGTGTTGTTTGTTAACAGCGATAACAATCAAATTGGCATCAATACCGACAGTCCAAAAGGCGCTATTGGTGTTGTAGAAAACGGTGTAGAAATCAAAGTGGGTAGCAGTAAAACTGATACCGCCAGTATTGGTACTGTGAGTAACGATCATTTGGAAATTGTCACTGACAATACTCCTAGAATTGTTGTCAGTAACAACGGAGATGTACAAGTCCTTGGTAAACTTATTGTAGACGATTTTGTCATACAGAAATCCACCACTGTGGCATTCAAAGAAACAGCCCTAAGTAGCAATTACGGAATGGGCATGGTCTGGGCCAATTTGAATAGACACAATGCACAATTGATTTATCATGCTGATCCGGACAGAATCTGGTCAACAGAAAGCATTGACTTGGCCCAAGACCGATGCTTTTCCATTAGTAATGTTTTGGTCTTGGATCAAACTACACTAGGGTCAACAGTACTACACAGTTCATTAACTAAATTAGGTGTGTTGACAGACCTACAGGTTGCAGGTGATGCTGCAGTAACACGAGCATTACATGCTGGAAAAATAAATGTTGGCATGCTGGTGTTAGATCAAGACAGTATTAAAACTGATAACACAGTAAACATTGTTCGTAGAAATAAAAACGAAATTAGTGTAGATGACAACATTGTAATTGGCAATAGTTCAAACGCAGATAGAACAGTATCATTGTACGGACAGGTTACGGTGGGGGTTGCCAATCCGGATCCTGGCGTTGCACTAACAGTGGCAGGGCCGGTTAGCATTGAGAATAAAAAATTCCAAGTGGGCGCAAGTGCTCCAACAAGTGGATCATTTAACAAGGGCGACATTGTATGGAATTCAAATCCTATGCCGCATAATTTTATTGGATGGGTTTGTATTGTAGACGGAACTCCTGGACAATGGTTACCATTTGGTGCAATTGCAGCTCAATAAATTTGACATACAGTAGCAATACTGTATAATTACTATATCCGGACTTCGACGCTCATCCCGGAATATAAACTCTGCGTGTCATTGTTAACAAGGAAACTAAACAATGGCAAAATATTATTCAACAAAACATTACGGACACAACATTGGCTTGTCAGCGGTGTTCCGTCAACCCAATGCAGATCACAGTCACTGTCACTTGCTGCATGGTTACAGTCTCGCGTTCACATTCACATTTGGATGTGACACATTAGATAACAAGAACTGGGCAGTGGACTTTGGCGGACTTAAGGCACTCAAAGCATGGCTGGAAGATCACTTTGATCACAAGTTGGCTTTGGATAAAACAGATCCACATTTATCAAAGTTTCTAGAATTAGAAATGTTAGGACTAGCAGAGATTCGAATCTTTGATGGTGTAGGCGCAGAAAAGTTTGCCGAACATGCTTTTAACTTTGCTGACGCTTTGATCCGAGAAAAGACTGGCAATCGTTGTTATTGCGTACGAGTTGAGTGCGCAGAACATGGAGCCAACAGTGCAATTTATGAGGCTTAATGAACACAGTAGAAAAGATTTGGGCTCGGGCTACCGGCCATTTGATAGGACATACCGATGATGATCGTCCGGATGTTCCGATCTTAACACTGAAAGAAGCCCGTTGGGCGTTGTTCTTCAAAACATTCTGGGTCATAATACATGTGGTGACTTGTGTTTTCATTATGGCAAATACCATTAGACATTGGTAATCAACATGTTGACTCACCGTACACATCGTGCTATAATACACTATGTCCATTTTTATTGATTGTGAATTATGAAACGAATTGGTTATGCCTGCAAATGGTTAGATGATGCTTCCGAAGTGAGAGGCATGAAAGTAAATGCCGCAAATCGAGAGCTGAATGGTCGCAGTACCACCATGCGATGGCTTCGTGAGCATCCGTTAGAAGCCGAACAGCGTCAATATGATCTCATGAATCACAACACATCAGCCGCAGTCAAGATGATTGAGAAGGTTGCTACCTTGCCGCCAGAGCGCAGAATGATGCGTATTGGATCTGAAATGCTGAGCGGATACACGGAAAAAGATTGGATTGTGTGGTGGCAACGGCCGGAAATTCAAGATCACCTAGAAAAAATCTTTGCCCCAGTAGGTGAAGCCGCTCGCAAGCACGATGTGCGTATCAGCTTCCATCCCGGACAATTCTGCGTGTTGGCTAGTGAAAATCCCGGCATTGTGGAACGATCAATTGAAGAATTTGAATATCATGCGGACATGGCTCGCTGGATGGGCTTTGGCAAAACTTTCCAAGACATGAAGATCAATGTGCATATTTCAGGCAAGCGTGGTCCCGAAGGCATCAAAGAAACACTGAAGAAACTGAGCCCTGAAGCTCGAAACTGCATCACTATTGAGAATGATGAAAACTCATGGGGTGTAGATTCAAGTATTGAACTAGTGGATCATTGTGCGCTGGTGCTGGACATTCACCATCACTGGATTCGTACCGGCGAATACATTCAGCCCACAGATGACAGAGTCAAGCGCATGATTGATTCATGGCGCGGTGTGCGTCCGGTATGTCATTACAGTGTATCAAGAGAAGATGTACTAATTGATCATCCCGTTGATGTCATGCCAGATCATGCTCAACTGCTGGCCGCAGGTTACAAGAAACAAAAGATGCGAGCACACAGTGACTGGTATTGGAATCAGCCCGTGACTGATTGGGCTCTCAGCTTCTGGGAACACTTTGATCTCATGTGCGAAAGCAAGGGAAAAAATTTAAGCAGTGCCCAAGTGTACAACCGAGCACTGGAACTTAAACTGCTTTAGGCTTTCGAGTATTCTTAGCAGCAGGTGCTTTTTTAACAGTCGGGCCTTTTTTGGCTTTGGCTGATTTGGCCTTCTTTACTGGTGTTGCAACTGAAGCTTCTGTGCCAGCTGGAACAAACTCAACTACTGCCGTTGCTTCAATAGCGGGTGTTGGCTCTGGACCTAATTTGACCAAAGGTGTCTCTACCTTATAAGGCACTTGAGTTGCCTTTGTCTCTACTGGGGCCGGCTTGCCTGTAAAGAATTCCATAATTTTCTTGAACATAAGATGTTCCTCCTTAGGCTTTTATTTATGACTATATTATTATTGTATAAATATTTGCATGTACAGATTTATTCATTATCTCACCGAATCAGAGAACGCTAAAAAACCTAAAGATTTAGTACACACTAAACTGCCCTATGCAAAAGATGCCCTAGAGCCCAGCATGAGTGAAGATACTATCAATTATCATTACAAAGAACTGTATGGTGGCTATGTCAAGCGTTACAACAGCGGAGAAGGTGATCCAGACTTCAATGAAGCGGGTGCGTTTTTGCATGATATTTACTTTACACAATTTCAAAAACCTTCTGGATCTAACAAGCCAGATGGTGCTGCTAGCGAATTTATCAACAAGCACTTTAAAACATTTGACAAGTTCAAGGATGCATTTGAAAAAGCTGCCATGGGTATACAGGGATCGGGTTGGGCTTACCTAGCTCGCAATGGCACAATTAAAACTATTAAGAATCACGAAATCAAACAAGATATTGTG
>Ga0136641_1000284_pt1 | contig 21598 bp, 16 predicted proteins | sample EliLak1302023Y_FD_115312 | JGI IMG/M metagenome (GOLD analysis project Ga0136641, IMG submission 115312) | Freshwater microbial communities from Elizabeth Lake, Yosemite National Park, California, USA - 13020-23Y | ecosystem: Environmental > Aquatic > Freshwater > Lake ...
CCCAACATTTTGGATTTGGAGGTACCGATGCGGAAAGATTACATGACCTACAAAAAGCATTGGATCATCCAGAAATTAAAGCCATATTTCCGATCCGAGGTGGCTATGGATCGAGTCGCTTATTGGACGATTTAGATTTTACCCATTTCATTCAAAATCCTAAATGGGTCGTGGGCTTTTCAGATATTACCGCATTACTTTTACACATTGATTCAATAGGCATAGCTGGAATTCATGGCCCTATGCCCAATAATTTTTGCCAAAAGGGGGGCGAAATTTCACTGAAGGCATTGAAAGAACTACTGTTTCACGGCAACGCCCAATACACATGTAAACCACATCCTGCCAATGTTTTAGGTGAAGTTCAAGGGGAATTAATTGGCGGAAACCTTTCCTTATTGACGCATTTGATCGGCACACCCAGTTTTCATCAAGCCAATGGAAAAATTTTAGTGATCGAGGAAATTGGCGAAAGGCTGTATCATGTAGACCGAATGCTAGTCCAATTAAAACGATCAGGCTATTTTGAAGGACTTGCCGGGATGGTTATTGGAGGATTTACCGATTGCAATGAGGCCCCACTCACCATCGGAAAATCAGCACAAGAATTAATTTTAGAACATACCGAGGCATATCAATTCCCAATCGCCTTCGACTTTCCATTAGGCCATGTTGCGCAAAATAACCCCGTGGTTTTTGGGGTGAAGTCCAACTACCTGATAAGTTCTGAAAAAGTCCAACTAACTGTTCAACTTTAAGATTCCTTTGCTATTATAAGCGCTAGATTTGAGTCAATCAATTCGCTACGATGCTCGCAAAAACATTTGGAAGCTCTGTTTTTGGAGTATCCGCTTCTTTAATCACGATTGAAACCAATGTGGGCCAAGGCACCAAATGCTTTTTGGTGGGCCTACCCGACTCAACCATCAAAGAGTCCATCCTTCGCGTAGAATCTGCCCTAAAGCAAATAGGATTCTTTTTTCCGCGCAGAAAAGTGATTATCAATTTAGCCCCAGCCGATATTCGCAAAGAGGGCTCGGCTTATGACTTACCCATTGCCCTCTCCATTTTGCATGCTTCTGAGCAAATTAGTTTCCCCGATTTAGATCGTTACGTTATTATGGGCGAATTAGGCCTAAATGGCGATTTGAGGCCAATAAAGGGAGCATTGCCGATGGTTTTAGAAGCTAAAAAACAAGGTGTTTTTAAAATCATTTTGCCTAAACAAAACGCCAATGAGGCGGCCATTGTCACTGAGGTGGAGGTCTTTGGCATGGAAACACTGCAGGAGACAGTCCAGTTTTTACGAGGTAAAACAATTCATCGTAAAACCTTGATCAATATAGACGACTTGTTTAATCATCAGACCAATGATTTTGAGCTCGATTTTTCTGCTGTTCAAGGCCAGGCTCATGCCAAAAGGGCCTTGGAAATTGCCGCTGCAGGAGCACATAACCTACTAATGATAGGCCCACCGGGAGCCGGCAAAACGATGTTGGCCAAAAGAATTTCAAGTATATTACCCCCTATGACGCTTCAAGAAGCACTCGAGACGACGAAAATACATTCCGTGGCAGGGAAATTAAGTGATAAAAAAGCGCTTATCGCGATCAGGCCATTTAGATCCCCCCACCATTCCATTTCTGCGGTTGCCTTGATTGGGGGCGGATCCATACCCCAACCAGGGGAAATTTCATTAGCACACCATGGAGTTCTTTTTTTGGATGAGCTACCTGAATTTTCAAGACATGTGTTGGAAGTGTTGCGCCAACCGCTTGAAGATCGCAGTATTCATATTTCAAGGGCCAGGTGGGTGGTCGAATTTCCCGCTAATTTTATGTTGATAGCCAGCATGAACCCATGCCCATGTGGGTTTTACAACCATCCAACCAAGACCTGCACCTGTGGATCAGAAAATGTGCGTAAATATTTAAATAAAATCTCCGGCCCATTATTAGACCGAATCGACATGCATGTGGAGATTACACCTATTTATTACGATGAAATGACTTCAGAAAAACCTTCAGAAAATAGTGAAACAATCCGCCAAAGAGTCATTCAGGCCGTTGGTATGCAAAAAAAACGATTTAAAAATTCCATAAACACCTATTCAAATGCAGGCATGACAACACAAATGGTCAAAGAAATTTGCCAATTAGATACGGCATCCCAACAATTACTAAAGCGGGCGATGGACAATTTACACCTTTCCGCTAGAGCCTATGATCGGATATTGAAAATGGCAAGAACAATCGCTGACTTAAGTCAAATGGATCAAATTGAGCTGGCACATATAGCTGAGGCCATAACCTATCGAAATTTAGATAGAGAAAATTGGGCAGGATGATGTATTTTTGAAAAAAAATAGGTCTATGCTAAAGAAAATTTTAATCCTAATTCTATTTATTCAACCAATTGTTTGGGCACAAACTAAGATAGACAATCCTTCATTTCGGCCTTTAGATGGTTTTGAGCAAATATTTGCAAAAGCCGCCTCTGAAAGAAAGCCTGTATTTTTCGAAGCATATCTACCCACATGTTCCCATTGCTTGGCCTACGATAAAACATTGCGTGATCCCAAAATCAAATCTTATTTATCTTCTAATTTTTTAGCGTTTCAATTGGATTTAAGCAAAAGGGAGAACGGTTTATTTCTAAGAAAGAACAAAATATTTGTTCCATCGACTCCCTCATTTATCGTTTTTTCGCCCGAAGGCAAAGTGATTCATGTCGAGCCTGTAGGAGATGAAACCAATTCCGTCGAAGGAATCATGACACTCTTAAATAAAGCGAAAGATCTGAATCGAAATGCGATCGCAAGCCTCAAGAAATTTGATGCCGGAGATCAGGATTTTGAAAATATGTTATCTGTAGCACTATTTTCTCGTTACACGATGGATACGGTAAAAAATATGGAGGTGGTCAACAAGCTTGCCAATTCAATACAGCCAGCTCAGTACTTGGATAAAATGTCCTTTCTATTAATGCAACGAGTGATGTTAGATACCGACAATAAATTATTTCAATTTTTCATTCAAAATCTTCCAACTTACAAACAAAAATTTGATTCTTTAGAGGTAAAACAAACGGCTGAAAATATTTTAATGTCTAGTTTGTATTGCAGTCGGGCTAGAAAATATTCAACTAGCAAAATTGATCAAATAAAAAATGGACTCAGGTTATTGGGTGTACCCGAAAACCAAATTGCGACACGTTGCATTGTTTTAGAAGTGTTGATCGATCTAGGCCAACAAGATACTTTGGGAGCCACGAAAAAAATTAAAACGTATTACAACGGAAAAACGATTCCTGAGAAAGAAATGGACTTTTGGTGTGCCCAATTAAAGCGAAATCAAAAAGCTGAAATGCCTTGCCCACTCAGTCCGTAAAATAAATTAAATCCATCAAATCAGGTTTGTCTTTGGTATTTTACCGAAAAAAAACTAATTTTCTAAAAGGTTTTTAACCCGGTTCTATCCTTCAACCTATGAAAAGAATTTTTACCTTATTTCTCTCCCTTTCAGTTTTGCTAATTTCAACAAGCTCGACCCCTTTAGGTGGAGAAGAAAATCTTGAAGACGTTTTTAAACGCATCAAAGAGGAAGTAGAAAATAACTCAAAAGCCTACACTTCATTAGGAGATGCTTGCGCTAAAATTGGCCATCGGTTAACAGGGAGCCCACAAGGAAAAAAAGCAGAAGAATATGTTTATAAAATATTTAAGGAGTATGGATTCCGTGACGTAAAATATCAGGGATTTCAAGTCGAGGCATGGGCTCGAGATACCGTGACTTTATCGGTCGCTCCTCCAAAATCCGATGACTTCAGGGAGATCCAAGTAGTTTCTCTTGCCATGACTCCTGTGGAAGCTAACATTCAAGGCAGCATTGTAGATGTTGGCAATGGCTTGGACGCCGATTTCGAATCAAAAAAAGATCTGGTTAAGGGTAAAGTCGTTTTGGCCAACATTGGTTTATTGGATGCTGAACCAGGCACAAAAAATCTACATCGCTCTGAGAAAACAGCACTTGCCATTCAATATGGTGCCATAGGTGTCATATTTTCGAACAGTGTAAAAGGCCAAGTTCTGTTAACCGGAACGGCTTCTGTGACAGGAAATTTAATTTCCATTCCCGCGGTGTGTGTTTCCTATGAAAGTGGAATTGAAATTAGAAAATGGTTAAAGGACCAGCCCGGACTGTTGGGTTTAATTGAGATGCACAATGTCAGCCAACCAATCAAAGCAAGAAACGTCATTGCAACATTAAAAGGAGAAAACAGAAAATATATTCATGAAAAAATTATCATTGGCGGTCATTTAGATTCATGGGATTTGGCAACAGGAGCTATCGACAATGGCATTGGTTCGTTTTCGGTTATTGACATCGCCCGAACTTTTAAAGCATTGGGATTAAAGAGTAAAAGAACGATCGAATTTGTTGCCTTTATGGGAGAAGAAGGTGGATTATTAGGCTCCAAAGCCTATGTGGAACGGGCTAAAAAATCGGGAGACATTGACCAAATCGTTTACATGATTAATTTAGACATGACCAATAATGTCTACGGATTTAATGGAGGAGGAAGAAAAGAGCTCATGCCCTTATTGAAAGAAATTGGCGATAAGATTAAATCCATCGACGAAAAATTTGGGAATGAACTGGCAAATTCTGCCGGTTTGCATTCAGATCATCAGTCTTTTCTAATGGAAGGAGTACCGGCCAGCGCCCCCATGGGGAAATTATCGAAAAGTGTGTTGGACTGCTATCATGCAAATTGCGATGTGTTTGAATTGGTCAATAAAAAAGAAATGGAGAACACGGTGAAGTATACAGCTATGCTGCTTTACGGGATGGCCAACACAGCTAAATTTCCTGCCAAAAGACTTGATTTCTATTCGACACGCGACTTTTTCATCAAAGAAAATTTAAGGCGTGAATTAGAACTAGGCAATGAGTGGCGTTGGGGCAAAGAATAAAAAATAGAATTTTAATCGTACGCATCTTTTATAATTATGAATAACTCGAATCCTTCTTTTTTTGATCATGATATGGAATTGGTCCCTGAATCTTCGTTTAAATCAATCATCAAGGTTATTGGCATAGGTGGGGGTGGCTCTAATGCCGTTCGACACATGGATAAACTTAAAATTAAAGGGGCTGATTTAATTATTTGCAACACCGATTCTCAAGCCTTGGCCTCGAATCCTGTCAAAACTAAAATTAAACTTGGCAACCAAGGATTAGGTGCGGGAACGGATCCTGAGGTAGGCCGACAAGCCGCCATTGAAAGTCAAGAAGAGTTGAATAAAGTTTTAACGGATGAGACTGAAATGGTTTTCATTACCGCTGGAATGGGTGGAGGTACAGGAACAGGGGCCGCACCAGTGATCGCCCAATTAGCTAGGGAAAAAGGGCTTTTAACTGTTGGCATCGTAACGGCACCCTACAAATGGGAAGGGAAGGAAAAAATAAATTATGCTTTAAAAGGAATTGAAGAACTTAAAACTTATTGTGACACCGTATTGGTGGTCATGAATGATAAATTAGCTGAAATCCATAAAGACTTAGCCTTGAAAGATGCCTTTTCCAAGGCAGACGATGTACTCGCCAAGGCCGTAAAAAGTGTGGTCGATGTGATTGCTAAACCAGGCGATGTCAATACGGATTTCATGGATGTCAAGAAAGTATTGAAAAATGCAGGACAGGCCATGATGAGCTCGGCTTTAGGCCAAGGAGAAGAAAGGGCTTTAATGGCGATTTCAGACGCCTTAGAATCTCCACTTCTTAATTCGCAAGAAATTAAAGGAGCCAAAAGAATTTTAGTGACGGTCTCAACTAGTAGTAAAAGAGACTTGATTATGAGTGAGCAAGATATTATCGTCGAATATTTACAAGCTAGAATTAGTGAGCAAGCCGATATGATTAAGTTTGGTATATCAACAGACGAAGATTTACATGATGACCTTTATTTAACCGTCATCGCCGCAGGTTTTGAGCATGAAAATGATGACCTTGACAAATTCCACCGAGGAAGTACTGTGGGATATAAGCAAGGAACTCAAGCTTCTACATTGCAAGTTGGGGACAAATTTGACTTTGATGACTACGGCTCCGTTGCACATGCTGTCGACATGGAAAATGAAGTCGTTCGATTTGCTAAATTAGTTGACCTATACAAAAATGGAGGTCCTTCAGAAAAAGATTTTGCTATCCCCGCATACCAAAGAAATAAGGTGCCTTTGTATGATTTAAGAACGGTACCTCAAGATCGTTGGATTGAATTAGCGCTTTATGAAGCGTAAAATTTACTAACCTGATGAACGGTTTCGCGAATTAAATCTTCATTAGCATACATCATTTTAAATTCTGAAATGCCTGGAATTCCACCCATCGAAATATTGGGCCTGCGATATTCCATTTTGGAATCTTTCATCGCCCTGGCGCTTAAGTGAATGGCATCAACTCCGATCCCTAGAAATTCCCGGCAATTATCGGGATGAACTCCACTACCCGCCATGATCTCAATTCGAGATTTTGCAGCTTTAACCATCTGAGTAATATTCGAAATGCCATCGAGGGCTTTGTCTCGCTGGCCTGAAGTTAATACCCTCATAAATCCCAGTGAAATTAATGCCTCCAAGACTAATAAGGGATCTCTGGAAACATCAATCGCCCTGTGAAAAGTTAAAGCTGTAGTGCCCACTGCCCTACGAATTCGCTCCATAAATACATAATCTATTTCGCCATTGGAAAGTAATGCACCTAAAACAAGACCGTGGACCCCTGATTCAATTAATGCGATAGCCTCCGCTTCGATCGTATCTTTTTCATAGGCGTCATAGCAAAAGTCTCCCCCGCGTGGCCTAAGCATGGCATGTACCTCAATCGTTGTTTGAGATAAGACTTGGCTCACCAAACCGCCGGACGGCGTTGTTCCGCCCTCCCAAGGGGATGCACATAATTCGACCCGATTTGCTCCTGCCCGCTCTGCGGCTAGGCAGGAAATGAATGAATAAGCACAAACTTCTACGGCGACACCTGGATTTTTCTTCATAATAATGTCTCAAATTGGCCCAATTTAGCTTCTTTTTTATATTTATTTAAAATTTAAAAAATAAATCTTTTATAAATATTTTTTTATTTTACTTTTGCAAACCGAAGCGAAGTAATTTTCAAATCGGAATACAAAATTTAGAAATAATTTTTAATAATACGTTTTAAGCAAAAATTTATATCCTATGTATTGGACACTTGAACTAGCCTCCTATTTAGAAGATGCCCCTTGGCCCGCTTCAAAAGATGAATTAATTGATTTTGCCATCCGCACAGGATCCCCATTAGAGGTGGTTGAAAATCTACAAGAATTAGAAGATGACGGACAGCCCTTCGAGAGTATCGAAGAGATTTGGCCTGATTATCCAACAAAAGATGATTTCTTCTTTAATGAAGATGAATATTAAGAAATAGAGGCGAAAGCCTCTTTTTTTATGTCTTTGAGCTTCCTGCCCATTTCAGTATCTCGTAGGCCTATACCCCAACGGCGATCAATGACGTCTTCCCAATATACTGCCATCTCATGTTGTTTCAAATACTCGATTTCACCTTGTAAATAAGGGAGACCGTCCATAAATGTTTCCGTACCCTGTGGTAAATTTTGACAAAATTCAATGACCTGATAGGCCAAAGAACCATAGGTAAAGTATAAATGTTGGCGAATTTCTAAGGTCTTAAAATCAGCTTTTAAAAAGGCCTCAGCGTCAAAATGATCGCCCCCCATGATGGGATGGTTTTTAGTTAGACAGGTAGATTTAGCCACATGTAAAACTTCAGTTTCCAGAATATCCAAAGTGTCCTCTGCCATAATTCGATACGTCGTCCACTTCCCACCCATGATGCTTACTAATTTACTTCTTCGATCCACTTCCACTTCATGATCACGAACAAGTGATTTTGTATCCGTCTGCATGGCAGTTTGAAGTTGGACTTGTAGTAATGGCCTTAGGCCCACAAAACCCGCTTTTATATCCGATGGACTTGCTTTTATAATCGCATACCGATTAAAATATTCGAGTAAATAAGCCTTCTCCTCCTCGAAAATAGTCGGATTTTCAGAAACTTTATCGGCATCGTCTGTCGTACCGACCAACACAGATCCACGCCAAGGCAATAAAAAAACGACACGTCCATCATCTGTTTTGGGAATCAATAAAGCGGTATCCCCCGGCCAAAATTTCTTGTCTAAAACGATGTGTGCACCCCGACTTACCTTCATCCTTTCTTGCAGATTTGGATTAGCCAACTTCCTTATTTTATCGGTAAAGGGACCTGTTGCATTAACAACCGCGCGGACATGGAATTGAAAATCCTTATTTCCAATTAAATCCCGAACATGTACTTGTTTAATCTTGATGCTTTTTTGACTGAAGGTAAAAGAACTTAAAGCGGCATAATTTAAAACAGTGGCCCCTAAACGCTCAGCTTCTTGCAAAATGGATAAAGCATAGCGAGCGTCATTCATTTGGCCGTCATAATATAAAATCCCACCAACAATTTTTTTCAAATTCAACGCGGGAACTTCCTGTTGAATTTCCTTTTTATTTAAACCTATTGAATCTCTTAAATTAGTGGAGCCCGCAATTTTATCATACAACCACATGCCAATCCGATAATAAGCCCGGTCAAACCAGGAATAACAAGGAGTTAATAGAGCTAAAGGATGCGCCAAATGTGGGGCATTTTGAAGCATGATTTTTCGCTCATGCAAGGCTTTATAAACCATTTTAAATTGTTGCCAATCAAAATTCCGAACGGCTTGCTCCAAATAACGAACACCACCGTGCACCAATTTAGTTGATTTAGAGGAAGTTTGTGAAGCAAAATCTCCCTTTTCAATAACAATAACTTTATATCCACGCAGGGTGGCATCCAAAGCAACACCCGCTCCCGTAGCTCCGCCGCCGATCACACAAATGTCATAGGAATCATCTAATTTTTCGAATTGCTCTTGGCGGTTGAAAGACATCTATTAATTTAATTTCAAATAATTAATTGGTAAATTACTAATATCAGATAAAATAAAACGCAAAAGATTCCATTAATATTGATATAAATGGAAGAGATTTTATAATTTTGCAGTCCTTTAAGTTGGTGAACAAAAATACCCAAGCTGCTTAAATTTAATAGAGCGTTAATTTAGATTCCTGAATCAGGATTATTATGGCAAAGAAAGAAAAAAAAGATGTAATGGAAATCATTGAAAGTCCAGAGGCACTTCAACAAGAAGTTTCCAAATTGACTGGATTTTTTGAAAAAAATAAATCAACCACTTTGGGAGCGGGAATAATCTTAATCGCCTTAGTTGCTGGATTTTTCGGTTTTCAATGGTATAAAAATTCTCAGGATGTAGAGGGTGAGAAAAAATTATTTAAAGCTGTTTACGCTTTTGAATCTGATTCTTTGTCGGCAGCCGCCAAAGAAATGGCCAAAATATCAGATGATTTTGGGGGTAATACACAGAATCTTTCTGACTTATATTTAGGAATTACTTTATTGAAACAAGGGAAGTATGATCAATCCATTGAAAAATTAAAGAACTTCAGTAGTGCAGATTTATTAGTTCAGGCGCGCGCATATTCGTTGATCGGCGATGCTTACACAGAGAAAAAATCGTTTGGAGAAGCCATCACTTATTATCAAAAAGCTGCGGAGTACAAACCCAATAAATTTTTTACTCCTAGCTATTTATTGAAATTAGCACTCGCTTTTGAAGCCAATAAACAAGAAAAAGAGGCCCTAGATGCCTATTCGGAAATCACGGATAAATTTCCTGAATCAGCTGAGTCGGTACCTGCCAAAAAGTACAAAGCGCTTTTAGAAAGCTCTATCTCTGAATAAAAAAATATGTCATGATGTTTTAAGGGATAAGAGCAAAAGCTTTTATCCCTTATTATTTTAATCCCATTTTATGTCATCTGCAAATAAAAATTTAAGTGAATTTCAGACTGAAGAATTACCTGTAATTCAGCATAAAAAGTTTGCCATTTTAGTTTCTGAATGGAACCAAGAGGTGACCAATGCTTTGTACAGGGGGGCGCATGAAACGTTAATCAAGTACGGGGCGCAAGAAAAAAATATCCTCACGCAAACAGTACCTGGAAGTTTTGAATTGACTTTAGGCGCTCAAAAAATGGCTGAAAAGCCAGATGTGGATGCGGTCATTTGTTTAGGATGTGTCATTCAAGGAGAAACAAGGCACTTTGATTTCATTTGTCATGCAGTAGCTCAAGGAATCACCGAGGTGGGATTGAAGTTTAATAAACCGGTGATTTTTGGGGTATTAACTCCTAATACTCAGGAGCAAGCGATGGACCGTGCAGGAGGAAAACATGGAAATAAAGGAGATGAGGCGGCTATTACTGCCATAAAAATGTTAGCTTTTTAATTATTACGATATGCAAGTTTGGAAATTTGGAGGAACTTCCGTTGGGAAGCCCGAGAGAATGAAATCGATACGCCAACTCATCACTGAGGATGGCCAGCCGAAAGTTGTGGTGCTTTCAGCATTATCAGGCACTACCAATGCATTGTTATCCATCACCGAGTCAGTTATCTCAAACAACATCACGGAAGCTGAAGCTAAAGTTACTTTTCTAAAAGAACATTATGACTCATTTATTCGTGAATTATACCAGACAGAAAAAGGGCTAAAAGCAGGCCAAGAGATAATCAACCGAGAGTTTGATTTTATCCAAAAGCTGATCAAAATTGCCCCATACACCAGCAAAGAGGAAAAAGAAATGGTGGCTTTAGGGGAGCTTCTGTCCACCCAGATTTTTGAAGCATACCTTCAGGAGGAGGGAGTAGATTCATTGTTATTACCTGCCCTAGATTTCATGGTGATCGACGATGACAATGAGCCCATCATGTGGAAAATAGAAAAAAATATTAACGAAATATTAGCCCCGCATAAAGGAAAACAAATTTTTATTACCCAAGGATTTATTTGTAGAAATCCTGCCGGAGAAGTTGACAATTTAAAGCGTGGAGGATCTGACTATACCGCTTCGTTGATTGGCGGAGCCATCCAAGCAGAAGAAGTTCAAATTTGGACTGACATCGACGGAATGCACAACAATGATCCTAGAATTGTTAAAAACACGTTCCCAATTCGTGAATTGTCTTTTGCCGAAGCAGCGGAACTCGCTTACTTTGGAGCAAAAATTCTTCATCCTAGTACCATCACTCCAGCGAAGATGAAGGGAGTTCCTGTGCGATTAAAAAATACAATGGAGCCTAGCGCATTTGGGACTTTAATTTCTGAAAAATCAACTGATATCGAAATTAAGGCCATTGCAGCCAAAGATAACATTACGGCCATTTACATTCATTCCACGCGTATGTTAAATGCCTATGGATTTTTAAAACGTGTATTTGAAGTGTTTGAAAAATACAAAACTCCGGTTGACATGATTACAACTTCGGAGGTTTCAGTTTCGGTCACTATCGACCAAACCACTCATTTAGACTCCATCATGAGTGATTTAAGAGAATTTGCTGAATTAGAAAACCCAGATAAAGACCAAGTAATTATTTGCATCGTGGGAAATTTTTGGGCTGACAAAGAAGGTATTGCCATTAAAGTATTGGATGCGATTAAGAGCATTCCAATTCGCATGATTTCTTATGGAGCATCCGAACATAATATTTCTTTACTAGTCGATGCAAAGCATAAAAATGATGCCTTAAATGCATTAAATGAAGGACTTTTTAAAATCTAACTTATGTTGACCATTCCTTTTATCCTGGCAAATACTGAAAATACCATCCAGGGATTGATAAAAAAGCATGTCGCCCATGCATCCGAGATTGTACATCAATTGATCGCTATGGATGCACAACGAAAAAGCTTGTTGCAACAAGCTGAGGCTGCCTTGGAAATATCGAATGCCGCGGCAAAGGAAATAGGAAAACTGATGCAATCGGGCCAAAAAGAGTTGGCAGAAGGCAAGCGCGCTGAGACTGCCGCATTAAAAGGGACCATCAAAGAAAAAGAAGAGGCAGCAAAAGCAGCAGAAAAACAAATGCTTGACCTACTTGTCACACTCCCTAATTTACCCCACAGCTCAGTTCCTGTTGGGAAAACAGCGGAAGAGAACGAAGTGGTTTTAACTTGGGGTTCACTGCCTGATATGCAGGCTGACGCCCAACCGCATTGGGATTTGATCAAAAAATATGACATCATTGATTTCGATTTAGGAAATAAAATTACGGGGGCTGGCTTTCCCGTTTACAAGGGCAAAGGAGCGCGCCTCCAAAGAGCCTTGATTAATTTTTTCTTAGATGAAGCCATCAAGGTTGGTTACTATGAAATCCAACCTCCCATTCTAATTAACGAGGATTCTGGTTTTGGAACAGGCCAATTGCCCGATAAGGAAGGCCAAATGTATGTAACTAAAGAAGAAGGGCTATATTTAATCCCTACAGCGGAAGTCCCCATCACCAATTTATACCGGGATGTCATTGTTAATGAAAAGGAATTACCTATAAAAAATGTGGGGCATACTCCTTGTTTTCGTCGGGAAGCAGGTTCTTGGGGAGCCCATGTACGCGGTTTAAATCGCTTGCATCAATTTGATAAAATTGAAATTGTTCAAATTCATAAACCTGAAACTTCATACCAAGCTTTGGAAGAAATGTCGTTGCATGTCCAAGGATTATTACAAAAACTGAATCTACATTACCGTGTTTTAAGACTTTGTGGTGGTGACATGGGCTTCGCCTCCGCTTTAACGTATGATATGGAAGTGTGGTCGGGAGCTCAAAACCGCTGGTTAGAAGTCAGCTCGGTCTCCAATTTTGAAACTTTTCAGGCTAACCGCTTAAAACTACGCACTAAGATTGACGGAAAATCTATTCTTTGTCATACATTAAACGGTTCAGCTTTAGCTTTACCAAGAATTGTGGCCGCATTATTGGAGAATAATCAAGGACCCGACGGAATTAAAATTCCAGATGTTTTGGTACCTTATACTGGATTTACACACATCAGTTAGTCGCATTGACGCTGAGTCTAAATCCCTCACCGTGTAAATTAATTAATTGGACGGAAGCATCAGCTTTTAAAATCTTGCGCAGTTTCGTCATGTAAACATCCATGCTTCGAGCATTAAAATAGGTATCATCACCCCAAATTAATTTTAAGGCAAAACTCCGACTTACCGGCTGATCCAAATTTTCGCAAAGCAATTTCATCAACTCATTTTCCTTGGGTGTTAATTTTAGATCAACCGCTCCGAGTGATAAGCGCATTTTGTTCGGATAAAAAATATACTGACCCAAAGGTATTTGTTCGGCCAAAGCAGGAAGAATTTTGTCTGAATCCGATCGACGTAAAACGGCATGGATTCGAGCCAACAAAACTTCCATGGAAAAAGGTTTCGTTAAATAATCATCTGCGCCCAATTTAAATCCCTGCAATGTGTCTGTTTCCATCGCCTTCGCTGTTAAGAAAATGATAGCTACCTGACGATGATTCGCGCGAATATCTTTAGCCAACGAAAAACCATCTTTTTTGGGCATCATGACATCCAATAAACATAAATCAAATTGGCCGTCGACAAAATATCCTAGCGCCTGGTCCCCATTTTGTGCCCAGGTAACTTCAAAGCCTTTTTTCTTTAAAAATTCGGATAACAACAATCCTAAATTGGGATCATCTTCGGCCAGTAAAATTCTCGGTTGATGCTTAATTTCCATAAGGCAAGGTAATAATAAATGTACTTCCGGTACCCAAGGTACTTTCTACTTTAACCTTTCCGCCATGGGCCTCTACAATCTTTTTAACATAACTCAGGCCCAATCCAAATCCTTTCACATTATGTATATTACCCGTAGGTACTCGATAAAAAGGCTCAAAAACAGATTCAAAAACACTTTTTTCCATTCCAATTCCCTGATCTTTTATTTTAATCAGACAAGAATTTCCAATGGATTCCGTTTGGATTTCAACATGCAATTGAGCTGGACTGTACTTGATGGCATTATCTAATAAATTATGAATTACATTGGAAATGTGTACTTCATCCAAAGACAGAATGAAAGGGTTAGCATCTAAATGCAAGGTGAGTAAACCCTGATTTGTGTGAATGATGGGACTAATATTTTCCGAAACATGCTGAATCAGGGTATGAAGATCAAGGTCTTTTTTCTTTAAGACAATTTCCTCTTTTTCCATTTGCGCCGTCTGCAAAACCCGCTCTACTTGATTTCCTAATCGAATATTTTCCTCTTTAATAATACCTAAATATCGCAAGATTGTTTCATTATCGGCAACCACATTTTCTTCTTGAATTAATTGGGTCGCGAGGGAGATGGTAGAAATAGGGGTCTTAAACTCATGAGTCATGTTATTGATAAAATCATTCTTCACTTCGGCTAATTTCTTCTGCTTCAAAATAGTACTGACAGCAATATAGAAACAACCGATCATGATCAATAACAATAGCGCTGAACCCAAAAAACTAAATCCCATCGTCTGCCAAATAAACTCTTGTTGGCCAGGAAAATAAACCTGCAACAACTGGTTTGAATTTTTTAAATCATTGGGAAAGAGGGGTGTAAAAAATGTCGCAGATTGAATGTCTCGATTTTTTAAAATGGGAGAGGAGGCATAGACATAATCACTCTTTTTTTGATTTGAGCCAATCCCGAAAACATATTTTAATTGAATATTTTTTCCCTTTAATTCACGGGCCAACAAACTATCGATGTACTTAGGGGCAACCCGCTGCTCAATTGGACGTTCCTTGAAAAGGAAATCGGCAAAAACTTCCTTAGCCATTTCTGTTTTCTGAAGAACTTTTTGTAAGGCCTTTTTTTCATCTTCCACTTTTTTGGAGGCGATTTTATTTTGATTTTTTAAATCTGCATACACCTTTTCAGAGGCTATTTTATTTTCAATTCGCCTTCTATTCAATCGATTTAAAAGTCTATTCTGATTGCTACGATTAAATTTTTTCAATGGTCTAGACCTAGGGCCACCAAAAATTTCGTTTAATTGTTGTTCCTCCCGCAGCCTTCGATTTAATTCATTTTGTCCCTCATTGACCTGATACTCCTCCGTTATCTCGGCAATTTGACCATTAGGTAAAACAAAAGACTTTCGCACATAGACAATATCGTTAGGGATTTCCAGTTGAAATTGCCTTTGTAATTCCCGGTTTAAAAAATGATCAGGAGAAAAATTTTCCTTTGCCCATTCAGCTGATATTGCTTCCTTATTCTCTTTAGGGAGTACGTTGGCTTTCCTCTTTGCTTTTAATTCAGATGCCATGGAGGCCAATTTATCTTGTTGGCTTTGTAGGTCTCTTTGTTTCTGCGCCAAAATAATTAATTCCTGCTTTTCGAGTTTACGCACCACTTGTTCCAAAGAACCCCGAACATCCGAAGAAAATTGTTCCTTCTTCGTCTCCAACATAAAACCAAGCCAATACGCCTGAAAGGCAATAAGGCCAAGCAGCGCAAACGTCATTAAAACGATAATTAACCTGATTTTTTTCTGAGACATATGAATATTTAGTCTACAAATTTAAGATTTTAATCCTACTAAAATGAACAAGGTGACGACCTTAACATTTCTTAACACTTTTGATCTAAAAGGAATTCGTAAGTTTGCACCACATCAAAAATAAAAAATTATGAAAAGCTCACTAATTACAGCTTTATTTATTTCACTTGGAGTTTCAATTTTTGCGCAAGAAGCCAAAAAGGAAGCTAACGTGAAAATCGTTATCATTGAAAATGGGAAAGAAAAAGTCATTGAAAGAAAATTTTCCGACATGAACAAGGCAGATGCTGAGATCAAAAAACTATCTGATTCATTAGACTTAAAAATAACGAACAGCGGGAATAAAAATAAAATTATTCGCATAGAGGTCAATAAAAATGACCGACGTATTGGAGGGCCTCAAATGACAGGGCGAGAAGGGAAAGAACTGATGATCCGAGAAGGGAAAGAATTAAACATCATCACCGAAGATTTCAAAGGCGACTTAGGTCCAAATGGCCCAGGCGCTGGAAATAGAAGAATGATTGTCAGAAGAATGGGTAAGGGTGAAAATCCTGCCAACGTTTTAATTTTTAGAGAGAACGATTCCATCAACCCCAACATGGGTCCAAGAAGAAATTTCGAAATGCAAGGTCCTCCGCCATTTGGTAATATGATGGGAGCCAGAAAAAGAATGAGAGGTGCCATGGCTTTTAGACGCAGGAATGGCAGCGGCATGGCGGACGATAAAATGGATATTGGAAATCAAATGAATGGATCAAAAACAATCAAAGGTTTAATTTCTTATCCAAACAAGCCATTTAATGGCAAACTAAATGTTCGCTTTAAGGCAAAAGAAAAGGGAAGCGTAAGTATTTCGGTCACAGATGTCAATGGAAAAGAGATTTCTAACGAACAAATTAAAGACTTTAGTGGTTTATATTTAGGACAGATTGATTTGAAAAAATCAGGTTCCGGAGTTTATTTTGTCCGAGTGACACAATCTAACGATGGTGCCGTTCGTAGAGTACAAATTGATTAATATTCAATTCGTCTAAGGTTTGAAAACAAAAACGTCGGGAAATACCCGACGTTTTTTAGTTAATGGGTACCCAAAGAATGGCATCGGCGGGAACTAGTCCATTGGCTCCTTGAGTATGTAAAATGACTTCAGCTTTATTTTTAGTTTTGAAATCAAAATCGCCAAGAGAAATCCATTCCCCTTTTAATACACTTTTAGCTCCCTCTAGCTTAATTTTTAAGGATGATTTTTGTGTTCCTTGCTTGATATCCCAATTGAAAATAGTGTTGTTATTTTCTAAGTTTGGAAGATAAAAATAGAGTGAATACTTTCCGTTTAAATTATCGGGAGATCTAAAAATAACTTTCGAATCCTTCTCGTTTATTGGGTTGGCCAACAGCAGAGAAGACCCATAGCAACCTTTTTTATTCGATTCTTTTACCCAATTTCCGGTGGCAAGCACATGGGAAATTTGCGCATCATCGATTAGAATTTCAGGTTTTTTTCCGTCCAACAAGGGATTTAGCGTTAAAATTTTTTGAATATCGCTGATGTTGACTTCTTGAATAATCCCAGATTTCTCCAGTGCCAGAACAGCTGCAATGCCTGCCGTTTGACCTAACACCATAAAGACTGGCTCCATCCGAATGGAACCATAGGCAATATGGCTGGCCGACAAACAAACCGGGACGATCAAATTAGTGCATTCAGCTCGCTTAGGAACCAAAGCACCATATCCAATCGGGTATGGACCAAATCCACCTACTTGGACATCACCCTCATTTTTGACCATATCCACCCTATTGATGTTGACTACTAAGCGCTGGCAATTATGTGAATCCATGGTATAAGCGGCCATCCCAATCGGATTCTTGGCGATTACCTTCCCTTCACAATGCGCCTGGGTCATCACCTCCTCACCGATCATGCGTCGGGCCTCGCGCACGTACATCTGTGGAGACCAATTTCCATTCGTTGTATATTCGTCTTTGGGATAGCCATAGGTCAACATCTCCTTTCGCAAATGAATAGGAACCCTAGGGTCATGTCCCAAAAAGTACAGAAAGGATTGATTGTATAATTGATGTTTCAAAAAAATCTCTTTTCTCTTTTCAGGAGAGGCCTCAGCAAAATCATCGCTCTCACCTATCATATCCGTCGAAAATGGCCCTGAATTATTGATGTCGGTCTTACGATGAGGCATCGGCTGCAAATGCATTAATAACCAATTGAGTTCATGCGGTTTTTTCACTTCAATGTACCTCAACAATAATTCAAATTTAGTGGAATCGTATCCCAAAGGTTTTGTGATCGGAATTTGATTTTCAACACTATCCGTTAAGCAGATTCGGAAATTATAGGCTTGTGTATGTAAATCTCCTGAACCTTTAGTAGCCAAAGCTTGAGGACTGATTCCCCATAATAAGCCACTCGCACGATTTCCCTTCACTTGATAGGGATCCACAAAATCAGGAAACTGATGTTTGTCCATTAATTGGACCCCATTCCAAGTCTCCCCATAGGTTTGATTCGGTTCTCGGCCGACGGTATAACTAACACCCGCCATCGCCATTAAATCTCCCTCATAGCTACAATCTATGAATTGTCTTCCTCTCACTTTTATAGTACCTGAGGGGGTTTGAATTTCCAATTCATGTATGGAGGTACCTCTTTTTGAAACTTTCTTTAAAACTGATTGATACCAAATTGGCAACTTAACCGCTTTGACATATTCTTCAAAAATAGAGCGTGCAACGCTCGGCTCAAATGTCCATTTTTCAAATGATCCATATCGTTGGCCAATTCGACGGTAATAATCCCTAGCCAAACCGGTGACGGCAAATTTATTTCCAATATCTGTAAAGCCCAAGCCCCCTGACGTTAGCCCACCTAGGTGATTTGAAGGTTCGATGATTAATGCATTTTTTCCCAACTTTCTAGCCGAATACCCCGCGATGACTCCTGCAGATGTACCTCCGTAAATAATGACATCATACTCCATGATCGTCGTGGGCTGAGCAAAAAGCGGAGAAAAAGTAAAAAGAAAAAATAGCATCCCAAGGAGCCCTTTTTTACTTTCAGAAATGGCATGTTTCACTGCGCGGGCCGTTAAGGCCATGAACGTTAAGGAAGGGTTTTGATTGCCGACAGTCGTCATACAGGCGCCATCCGTGACAAAAACATTTTTACAAGCGTGCATTTGATTGTATTTATTTAACAGGGACGTTTTCGGATCCTTGCCCATTCGGACACCGCCCATTTCATGAATATCCAAACCCGGATTTTGATGTGTATCCCAAGTAGAAATATTTTTCCCTCCTGAAATTTCCAAAATCTCTCGGGCTTGTTGGTGAAAATCTGTAAACATTTTAACATCATTTTCCGTATATCTGATGGAAGTAACTAATTGAGGAATTCCCCAAGCATCTTTTTTAGTTGGATCAAGTTTCACATGGTTTTCAAATACGGGAATAGTCTCCCCTTGCATCATCATAAAAATATGCCAAGGCCCTGGCTTAGTTAGTTTTTCTTTGTAGTCTTCTCCAAAACTTAATCCGGATTGATCCCGATTCCAACCGCCTCTAGCTGCTGAAAAGGCTACCATATATCCACCTAAAAAATCAGTATCCTTTTGGTGTAAGTTCCTGAATGTTGGCATAAACGCAGATGTAGGCCTTCTCCCCATATAATACGAGTCTTCGAAACCCTCAAAATCAGCCGCCGCATTTCCTCGGTAATTATGGAAGGCGATGTAATGGCCCAAAACTCCCGAATCGTTCCCTAAACCATTTGGAAAACGATTCGATTTTGAATTCAATAAAATCAAATTGGTATTTAAGGTCGCCGCATTAATAAAAATAATTTTGGCGAAATATTCCCTCACTTCATTCGTTTGAGTGTCAATCACACGAACGCCAATTGCCTTTTGTTTTTTCTCATCATAGATAATGGATTCTACAGTCGAAAAAGGATTCAACGTTAAATTTCCGGTTTTAGCAGCCCATGGAAGTGTAGAAGAATTGGAGCTAAAATAGGCTCCATAAGGACAACCCCGATAGCATAAATGCCGGGCTTGACATGTTCCCCTACCCTGTTCTAAGTGCTGAGGCTCGGGTGAGGTTAAATGAGCACAGCGTCCTATAATCACATGTCGATTCCCTTGATAAAATTCTTTAACTCGAGATTGAACATGTTTTTCGACACAATTAAGTTCCCAAGGTTTTAAAAAATAGCCATCGGGTAAACTCTGAATTCCATCTTTGTTTCCGCTGATGCCAACAAACTTTTCAACTTGGGTATAAAAAGGGGCGAGGTCTTGATAGGTAATGGGCCATTCGACGGCGTAGCCATGTCGTTTAGGAGCGTCAAATTCATGCTGACTCCAACGCTGCGTTTGCCGCGCCCAAATTAAGGACTTACCGCCTACTTGATATCCTCTGATCCAATCAAAAGGCTTTTCCTGGACATAGGGATGCTTCTCGTCTTTAACAAAAAAATGTTCCGTTCCAGAATCGTAGGCATAACATTTAGAAACAATAGGGTTTTCTTCTTTTTTAGGAATCCGATTTCCATGTTTAAATTCCCAAGGATCTTTCATCGCCGTGGGGTAATCTTCCACATGCTTCACATCGCGACCACGCTCAAGAACCAAGGTCTTTAAACCCGCCTCGCAAAGTTCCTTAGCAGCCCAACCACCCGAAATACCTGATCCGATGACAATGGCATCAAATTTATTTTTTTGCACAGTACCCTAATTTTTTTCAAAGAACAAAGATTTTTTTCAAAAATCAAACCCCAAAAAATGATTTTGAATCCTTATTTTTTCCCAAATTGCATGCCAACAATTTGACAAAAAATGAAATATTCGCTCGTCATCATTTTTATATTTTTAGGTGTGAGTAAAATATTAGCCACATCAGATACGCTTCAAGTTTTACAAACAAATGATTTCAAAGTGGATGGAAAAGGTTCAAATGCCGCGTGGGAAAAAACTCCTTGGGTTTCGTTGCAAAATTTATCGCCTGAAATCTCCTCATATTCAAGTCAATTCAAAATTTTATATTCTGAAAAAGGCATCTATGTCCTGATGGAAGGAGAAGATCATAAAATTTCCACCCCGTATAAAAGAGATTTTGATGATTTATATAAAGGCGATGTATTTGAGGTATTTTTCCACCCAAACCCGAAAGAACCTGTCTATTTTGAATATGAGATTAATGCCTTAAATAAAGAGCTCGTTTTACTCGTACCTAATTTCAACAAAAAGTTTTTTGGTTGGATTCCCTGGCATTATGAGGGCGATAAAAAAGTCCAAAAAGCGGTTTCCATCACGAAGGAAAAAGGGGAAATGAAAAAATGGTCGGCTGAAATGTTTTTTCCATACAGCTTGTTCAATCCATTGGATAATATGCCACCCAAACAAAACACTTTTTGGCGCGCTAATTTTTACCGATTGGATTATGACTTTACCAAAATGGCCAAATCGGCATGGATCCCAGTCAAGGGGACCTTTCATGAATTTGAAAAATTTGGCTATTTGAAATTCAACTAAAACAGAGAGCCAGTTTGAGCTTTCGGTTCGATGCCAACATGCCTATATGCCTTTTCAGTAGCCTCACGACCTCTAGAAGTTCTTTTTAAAAATCCTTCTTGAATCAAGAAAGGCTCATAGACTTCCTCAATCGTTTCTGCTTCTTCTCCACAGGCCGTTGCAATGGTCGTTAAACCCACAGGACCACCCTTGAATTTTTCAATAATCGTCATTAGAATGCGATTATCCATTTCATCCAAACCATTTTGATCCACATCTAGGGCATTCAAAGCTATTTGGGCAATTTCCACGTCAATGATTCCTGAGCCCTTCACTTGGGCAAAGTCGCGCGTCCGACGCAATAAATTATTTGCGATACGAGGCGTTCCCCTACTCCTACGAGCAATTTCATAGGCTCCAGATTCATCAATTGGCATTTTTAAAATAGCCGCAGAACGTTTGACAATTTTTGTTAATAAAACCGCGTCGTAATATTCCAATCG
>Ga0136641_1000285_pt1 | contig 21575 bp, 18 predicted proteins | sample EliLak1302023Y_FD_115312 | JGI IMG/M metagenome (GOLD analysis project Ga0136641, IMG submission 115312) | Freshwater microbial communities from Elizabeth Lake, Yosemite National Park, California, USA - 13020-23Y | ecosystem: Environmental > Aquatic > Freshwater > Lake ...
ACGCTTAGACATCTTGTCTGACGAAAATGGCGTGTGGCGTTGCCGCACCACCTTCAATTGCGTTGAAGCCTGCCCACGCGGCATTAACATCACGAAAGCAATCCTTGAGGTCTCCTCCGCAATTAGCGCACGGCGGTAACGTTGTTGATTCGGTCGTACATCATTCGCACCGATGGTGCATGTCGAGGGAACCCTGGACCAGCATCTATTGGCGTCGCGTTTTATGACGCCTCGCTCCTTGGATCGGACGACCCAAACGCGATCCCAATCGCCTCAATCTCTGCAGCGATCGGCACGACCACGAATAACGTTGCAGAGTGGCGTGCCGTGGTGGCGGCGATTGACTTTGCTGCCGAGCTCGGCGCCCGTGAAGTTGATCTACTTCTCGATAGCAAGCTTGTGGTTGAGCAGCTCCAGGGGCGCTGGCGCGTACGCGATGCCAAGCTCGCCCCTCTCTGTGACGAGGCGTTGAAGGGGCTATCGCGCTTTGCGCATTGGAGTGCGCGCCATGTGCCTCGTGCCCTGAATGGTCGGGCCGATGCGCTCGCCAACGAGGCGCTTGATCGTGCGCTGCGTGGGGGGCCCGCCTGGGTTGTACGTCGCCCGCAAGATGCAACGTCTGCCACGGGCACAGTTGCGTCTAGCTCCGATTCTTCTGCGACTGCGGCGACGCGTATCACCGTGCTCGGCTCAGGGGCGAGCCGTGGTGTGCCGCGAGTCGGATGTCGTTGCGGCGTGTGTCTCTCGCGAGATCAGCGCAACCGTCGCCTGCGCAGCTCGGTGCTCGTGGAGTGGCTCGACGGTGCCACCGAGCGCGGCATCATCATTGATCCGGGCATGGACCTACGTCAGCAGGCGCTGCGCCACGAAGTGACGCGACTCGATGGCGCACTAGTCACGCACATTCATGTTGATCACACCGGTGGGATCGACGAGTTGCGCGCCTATACCGATGCGCAAGATGCCGTGCTGCCGATCGGCGCAGGAGAGGCGACGGCGGATGAGCTGCGCAAGCGCTGGGAGTACGCCGTTGACGGTCGAACGGCACCTGGATCGGGGATTCCTGCACTGCAACTCGTTGCGTCGGATCGTGAGGTGACCATCGCTGGGCGCTCATTCCAGGCCATCCCCATCGTTCACGGCAAGCGCCCGGCCCACGGGTGGCGGAGTGGGGGATTCGCCTACCTGACTGACGTCAGCTCGGTCCCGGCGGCATCACGCGACCTTTTAGGTGAACTCGATCTGCTGATCGTCTCAGCGCTACGCGATCTGCCGCACCCAACGCACCAGACCGTGGACGAGGCGCTGGAGTTGATTCGGGCGGTTGCCCCGCGTCGGGCGCTCCTCACCCACCTGGATCACGACCTCAACTTTGAGGATCTTGCCGCACGCCTCCCCGCTGGGGTAGCCCCCGCCTTTGACGGGCTCGTCGTAGAGGTGCCGGCGCGCTAGACTGCCGATCCGGCGAGATGGCCGGACGGCCGCGTCGCCCCTTCGGGGGCGTCGAGGAAAGTCCGGGCTCCGAGGTGCAAGGCAGCGGGTAACGCCCGTCCGCCGTAAGGCGCGGACTAGTGCCACAGAGACGAGTCCGCCGCAAAGCTTCGGCTCGGCGGTGGGGTGAAACGCGGCAAACTCTGCCTGGAGCAAGGTCGAATAGGGAGGCATTTCAGTCGCTTGCGACTGGACCGGCGCACCGCCGGGACCTCCGGGTTGACCGCTAGAGCCCCCGAGCAATCGGGGGTCGAGATGGATGGCCGTCCCTCCGCAAGGGGGACAGAACCCGGCTTACAGGCCATCTCGCCGGACTCCTTCCCGTGCTTGATTCGTGCGTGGCCGCCCCCAAATCCCTCTCGCCAGCCCCACCCAGGCACCCCCTTGACAGGGGCGCTTGGTGGGGGCAAGATGTATCTAAGTGGATCCAAGTGGGGGAAGGTGGGGTAACACCTCCCAGCGGACCGCGGCGGAGGGTGTACTGGTGTTTACCGGCGAATATCGTCATGCCATCGATGGAAAGGGACGCGTTGCCGTCCCTGCGCGCTTCCGAGCGCAGCTCGATGAGGGTGCCTTCGTCTCCCGCTGGCTCGACAACTGCCTGGCGATCTTTCCGCGCGCCGCGTGGGATGACCTCGCCGCTCGCGTCGCCGCCCTGCCAACCGGCAACGCCACCGCCCGTGAATTCGCCCGCTTCCTCTTCGGCAGCGCCTTTGAAGTAGAGCTCGACGCGCAGGGCCGCCTCCTCTTGCCTGCAACGTTGCGAACCTGGGGACAGCTCGACGCCGAAGCGATGGTTGTCGGCGCGCGCGATCACGCCGAAATCTGGACACCGAAGCGCTGGGATTCGTATCGCGGCGGCATGGAGTCTTCTGACGCACTCGCCGCACAACTCGAGGAGCTCGGTTTCTAATGGCGACGGGTGCGACCCTCCATCGCCCCGTCCTACTGACAGAACTGCTCGGCGCCCTAGCGGTGCGCCCCAACGGCACCTACGTCGACGCCAACCTTGGTGGTGGGGGACACGCCGAAGCGGTGCTTGACGCCTCCGGGCCACGTGGACTCCTTCTCGGCATCGATGCAGATGGTGGCGCGATCGCAATGAGCCGCGTGCGACTTGCTCCTTTCGGCGACCGCCTCTCCACATTTCATGGGAGCAGCACACACCTCGCGCACGCCATCACCGATGCGGGATTCAGTGAAGTCGACGGCGTCTACTTTGACCTTGGGCTCTCCTCTGATCAGCTGGTTGATCGCGAGCGCGGATTTGGAATTCGCGCGGGCGGCCTCCTTGACTTGCGTTTTGACACGCGTACCGGTGAATCGGCGGCTGAGCTGATTGCACAGGCAAGCGCTACAGAACTAGAGCAGATCTTCCGCGACTACGGTGAAGAGCCCCACGCCGCGAAGATTGCGCGTGCCATAGTTGCAACGCGGGGAAGTGCGCCGATCACCACTGCAGAGGAGCTCGCAGCACTCGTAGAGCAGAGCGTGCCGAAGCGCTACGGCCCGCCATCGCGAATTCATCCGGCGACACGTGTTTTTCAGGCGCTGCGCATTGCGGTCAACGACGAGTTGACTGCACTCAGCACCGCTCTTGCCGCAGCGATTGCTGCACTGCGCGTGGGTGGTCGCATTGTGGTTCTTACGTATCACTCCCTTGAGGACCGCATTGTGAAGCAGGCATTTGCTGCCGCCGCACGGGAATGCATCTATCCGCCGCGCGTGCCTGTCTGCACCTGCGCTAACCGGGCAACGCTGCGACTCATTACCAAGCACCCCATCACTGCAAGCAAAGAGGAGATTGCGGCAAACCCACGAAGTCGCAGCGCCAAACTTCGAGCGGCAGAGCGCCTGGAGCGAGCGGCATGACAGCAATCGGCCGACCACTTCGCGGTGCACAGCTGGTAGCGCCACCCTACCAGCCGCGTGTTGCCGATAGTCGTTTTGCCGCGGCCGCACGACAGCGCACCGCAATTCGCAACGCCTTCCAACCGACAAGCACCACCGCAGGCACTGGCTCAATCCGCATTGGAACACGCCCGCTGCCGGGAGTTCCGGTAGCGCGCACCGCGGTAATTCCTGGCGCCGCTCCACGTGGGCGCTTTGGCGTCTCTTCTTGGAACGCCGTAGAGCGTCACGGCGGCCTGAGCGCCAAGCTCGGCTCGCTCTTTATGCCGACCGCCGTGGTGTTCGGAGCATTCTTTATCTTGACGATCCTCTCAATCGAAATTGCAACATCAAGCGCCAAGGTAACCGCGCTCGTAGACGAGCAGACCCGGCTCATGGAGCAGATCCGTGTTGGCGAGACAGATATGAGCCGACTTGGTCGTGAGCCTGCGGTGCGTCGACGGGTAACAAGCCTCGGCGTTGTGCAACTGGCCGACCCACTAGTTGTGGAGGTCCGTTAAGTGACAAGTGATCCGCGCGACGTACGAACCGATTCGCGGATTCGAGCCAATCTCGTTGCCTTTGTGCTGATCCTCGTTGCAGTCACCTGTGTTGCACGACTCGGCTACTGGCAGGTGGTTGCACGTGATCGCCTCCTTGAAGCCGGCGCATCTCAGATGCGCGCAACCGTGACCAACGAGCCGATTCGGGGCACCATCACCGACCGAACTGGTGCGGTGGTCTTAGCGACAACTGTCCTGCGCCATCGACTTGTCTCTCAGGCGACCGCGCTGCCAGCCGCCGATCGCGTGACGACCGCCGAAGCGCTGGTCACCGCACTTGCACTGAGCGTGCCAACCGCCGCGAGGCTTAGAACCGCGCTTGAGTCGGGGCGCAAATGGACGGTGCTCCTCCCAGCGCTTGATGACACCCAAACTGACGTCGTCCGCAGCGAGATCGCTGCGGGTCGCGTTCGTGGTGTGAGCCTGGAGGAGGTGCGGGTGCGCCTCTATCCACAGCCAGGCGGCGGCATAGGCACCACGCTTGCGAGCCACATCTTGGGTTTCGTCAACGCAAATGGGGGTGGGCAATACGGCCTTGAGGAGTACTACAACGAGCAACTCGCTGGTGCGACAAGCGTTAGCACCACGACGCGGGGTGCCGACGGCCAGATGGTCACCACCCAGGTGAGTGCCGGCCGCACACCTGCGAACCTACAACTCTGCATTGATGCCACCCTCCAAACACTGGTGGAGCAGGAGGTTTCAACGGCTGGGATCGCCGACGATGCCGAATCGGTAAGCGCCATCGTCATGGATCCATATACAGGTGGGGTCATTACCTCGGCATCGTGGCCCGCCTATGACGCCAATACCTTTGGCGTAACGGCAGCACGCGATCCGAGCCGCTTCATTAATCCAGCGACGACAAGCGTCTACGAGCCTGGCTCGGTAATGAAAGCGATTACCTCGGTGGCCGCACTGGAGTCGGGCCTCTATACGCCAACGTCGGTAATTCAAGATGAAGCGGTGCTCACGTTAGATCATGGTGCAACGAAGGTGCGCAATGCTGATCACAAATCTAAGGGCTCAATGACCCTTACCGCAGCATTCGCATGGAGTCGCAACATCGTCTTCAGTAAAGTCGGTCTCTCGCTCGGCAGCAATGCACGTGAAGCTGCGACACGCCTCTATGCCACGTGGCTCCGTTTCGGTTTTGGCGGCAAGACCGGCATCGATATCGCTGGGGAGAGCCAGGGTCTCGTCAACGATCCAGCAGATCGCCGATGGCGCGAGATTGATGTTGCCAATGCCTCCTTTGGCCAGGGTGTCGGTACAACCTTGATGCAGCTTGCCGTCGCCTACTCGGCGTTGGTCAACGGCGGTGTACTGGTGCGACCCAGAATTGTTGATTCAATTGACGGTGTCACCGTCCCAATCACCGTTCGGGGCACCGCAACTACTCCAGAAGTTTCAGCGCAGCTAGTGCATATGACTGGTCAGGTCACCAAGAGTGTCCCCTTCTACGCGAGGTTGACGAAGTTAGATGGCTATGCGCAAGGAGGGAAGAGTGGCACCGCACAGATTTGGCTGAAGGACGCTGACGGTGGCAAAGGCGCGTGGGATGCGGAGCACTTCAACTTCACTTTTATTGGTTGGGTCGGAAAGACAGCTCCGGAGTACGTCATTGCCATTGCCATTCGTCGCGGCACGCCAGTTGTGCAGCGCCAAGGTGTGATCCTGAATCGCATTGAGTCGTTTGAGCTCTTCCGCCGTGTGGCGCAAGATCTCATCTCCGTTTACAACATCCCCCCCGCCGTTGCCGCTGCAGCTGGCGCCTTGACTTCCCCCACCCACCCCGGCGTGCCGGAACCCTCCGCTCTGGCTTTGCCGGCGGTGGGTGGGGATCTACCAGCGTTTCGTAGCGTGAGGCGCGGCTAGTGGCCGTCTCAGCAGCGCCACGCACCGTTGGCGGCCCCCTCGCCGCATCGGGCCACGAACTCGCCAGCATTCTCGGCGGCACGCTGCTTGCTGACGGCGAGCAGGCGATTCGCGGCTGCGCGGTCGATTCGCGCATCGCTACTTCGGGCCAGATGTTTCTTGCTCTCCCGGGCGAGCAGACGCACGGGCTGCTCCATGCGATTGAGGCGCTTCGCGCTGGCGCGACAGCCATTGTGGTTGAGGGTGGCGAGGCAACTGATTCGCTGCGGCAAACACTGGCCGAGGTTGAGCGAGCGGTACGCGCCGCGGGCGCCTCGTTGATCAGCGTTGAAAGCGGGCGAAACGCGCTTGGTCGTGCGGCGGCAGCATGGCGTAACCGTTTCGCCATTGAGGTGATTGGTGTCACCGGCTCTGTCGGCAAGACGACAACGAAGCAGCTCATTGCCGCCGCCCTTGGGGGCGAGCGTGCCGGCTGTGCAGCCACTCCGGGGAATGCCAATAACGAGATCGGTCTGCCGATGTCGCTCCTCAACCTCCCCGACGGAACGGTGCGGTACGTTGCCGAGATGGGCATGTACGTAGAGGGTGATATACGGGCGCTCTGCACCTTGGCGCGGCCGAGCATCGGCGTAGTCACCGCCATCGATGCGGTGCATGCCGAACGAGCGGGGGACCTCGATGCGATCGAACGTGGCAAGGGCGAACTCGTTGAATCACTTCCGGCGGAGGGCTGGGCCATCCTCGCCGCCGACGACCCTCGTGTCGCTCGGCTAGCCACGCGGACTCCTGCTCGAAGCATCACCGCAGGCCATGCTGCAACGGCCGAGGTGCGGATCATTGATGTGACGCTGAACGAGGCTACGGGCCACACGCTTGTCGCCCTACAAGTGCGCGGTCAAACGGTCCGTGTCGACCTGCCGATCTTCGGTCTCCAGTTTGCCAAGGCGGCGGCTCTCGCCGTAGCCGTAGCTGATCTTTGTGGCGTCGCAACCAATGACGCAGTGACGCGCCTCGCGGCCGTCGAGCTTCCAACTGGACGCGCCACGGTGCGCATGATGGGGGAGATTCGTGTCATCGATGACGCGTATAACGCCGCCCCCTCGAGCATGGCTGCAGCGTTGGCAACCTTAGCCGCCTGCCGCCCCCATCGCTACGCGGCACTCGGTGCAATGGGAGAGCTGGGCCCATATGCGACTGACGCCCATCAGGCTGTCGGTCAGGCGGCTGCACATGCCGGCCTCGAGCTGCTGATCGTCTTCGACGCAGAGGCTGATGGCATCGCGGAGGGGGCGCGCACTGGCGGTATGGCGATTGAGAAGATCATGCGCCTCAGTAGCGACGCTTCTGGGATCGCCGCTGCGGTTGGCCTCTTGGGCGACAGGGCGATCGCTGGCGACACTATTCTCGTCAAAGCATCACGCTCCGTTGAGTTGGATCGACTCGTGGAGGGGCTCGCAGCCCGCTGGAAGGAGAATACGAAGTGATTGCCATTGTGCAGGCGCTCGTGCTGGCATTCGCCTGCGTCTTCGTGCTGATGCCGGCCTATCTGCGTCTACTGAAGTACGCAGGGTTCGGCAAGCGTGTGCGTCGCGAATTTGGCCCTGAGTGGCACATCGTAAAAGAGGGGACACCGACGATGGGCGGGCTCCTCCTTACAATCATTGTCATTGCCCTCGCGCTCCTCCTCGACGCTGTTGATGCCTCGACATACGCCGTCCTGCTTGCACTCCTTGGGGTCACGCTCCTCGGTGCGTTTGACGATTGGCTGAATGCACGCACCGGCGATGGCATCTCGGCTCGGCAGAAGCTGCTCTGGCAGACCGGCGTGGCGATTATTTCAGCGATCTACCTGCAGCAGCACTTTGCCTTTTCGTCACTGGTTGTGCCGTTTGTTGGCGAAGTGCCGATCGCGCCAATCTTGTGGATCACCGTTGCCGTCGTGGCGATTGTTGCAACGAGTAACGGTGTGAATCTGACCGATGGGCTTGATGGGCTCTCGGGTGGAACGATGACCTTTGCCTGGATCAGCTACATGGTCATTGCGCTACTTAACGCTCCAGGTCAGGTGAACCTTGCAATTGTTTGCGCGCTCATTGCCGGTGCCTTGGTTGGCTTCCTCTGGTTTAACGTACATCCGGCGAGCGTGATCATCGGCGACGCTGGTGCGCTCGGGTTCGGTGCCGCACTTGCAGTAACGGGTCTTGTGACCGGCCACGTACTTCTGTTGCCGCTGATCGGCATCATCTTCGTCGTGGAGACCGGTTCGGTCATCCTGCAAGTGGCGAGCGTGAAGCTCACTGGCAAACGCATCTTCCTATTCACGCCGATTCACCACCACTTCGAGCGGCTTGGCTGGGCGGAGACGCAGATCACCTTCCGTTTCTGGATCATCGGCGCGATTGGCGGCGTACTCGGTATCGTTACCTTCCTTGCTACCCGAGCGCAAGGATGAGCGGCGAGGGGCTAACACTCAATGAGCTCGAGGCGCCGGCGATTGCGGCGGGGAGCCTGCGTGGGCGCAACGTCGTGATCCTTGGCGGCGGGCGAACCGGGCAGGCAACCGCCGCGTTTGCGGCCGCGGCGGAGGCCGAGGTCACGGTGCACGACACGGACGCGATCGAGCGCGTCGTCGGCGCAGCAGCGGCGTTTGCGGGCACCACGATTCGCAGGTCATTTGGTGATGCGGAGAACTTGGCCCCACTGCTCGCAGCGGCAGACCTCGTCGTGCATAGCCCAGCGGTAACACTTGGATTCACCACCGTTCGCCCCTCGATTGCACGAGATCTTCAGCTCTTTGCCGCTCGGGCGATCCCGCTGATGGGCGATCGAGACACCCGCGGCCCTATCTTGATCAGTGAGCCAGAGTGGGCACTTCGCCTTCTGGGTGCGCGCTGGCGGGTGGGTGTGACTGGGACCAAGGGGAAGAGCACCACAAGCAATCTTATTGCGTCGATTCTGGCGCGAGACCCATCGCACCCCGTAGAGCTTGGCGGCAATAACGGGAAGCCACTGATCGGCCGCGCAACAGCACTTCCGCCGGACACTCGGGTTGTAATTGAGCTTTCCGAATTACAACTCCCTTCGTTGTGCTCTGCAGTTGACGTTGGCGTGTTTACCAATGTCACGGTTGATCACCTTGATCGCCACGTCAGCGTTGGGTCGTATCGAAGTGTCAAGCGACTTCTAGCCGACCGGATTTCAGAGAGCGGCATCATGGTCGTGAACCTCGACGATCCTGTCGTTGCTTCGTACGCAGCAATCGGAAGGGTGGAGACTGTCGGGTATCGTCTCAGCACCCCAATCCCTGGCGGGGTCGGCATCGTCAACGGATGGATAGTTGCCGCTGGGGTTCCACGTGCCTCGCAATTCGGCGGTGGGGTGGCTGCAACTGGACCTGGCGGTCGCATCATGCCCGTCGGGGAGGTCGCGCTCCCCGGGGCTCATAGCTTGAGCAATGTGCTCGCCGCGATCAGCGTGGCACTAATCGCGGGCGTCGCCCCAGACGCAATCCGTGCTGCAGTGAGCGCCTTTACCGGGATGCCACACCGACTTGAGACGGTGGCCCTCATCAACGGAATTCGTTATGTGAACGACTCGCAGGCCACGCAGCCCGACGCCGTTGCTGCCGCGGTTCGCTCGTTCCCAAAGCCTCTTGTCTTGATTGCTGGTGGGCGGAGCAAAGGGCTTGACCTTACGAGCTTGGCGCCAGTCATCGCCGAATGCTGTTCCGCGGCAGTCGTCATGGGCGAGCTTGCCGATGAACTTGCGGCGCTCTTCCAGCGCGCTGGACTCCAGCGCATTGAGCGAGCAACGAGTGTCGAGCATGCGGTAGAAGTGGGGAGTGCACTGGCGCGAGAGATCGGTGTCGACAGCCCTGACGGGATTCGTGCAACGCTCCTACTCAGCCCAATCGGCTCGAGTTTTGACATGTACAACAATCCGTTTGGCGCCCGCGGCGAGGCATTCCGGGCCGCCGTGCTGGCGCAACAGGTGACCCCGCGATGAGCCGCCTCGTACGGCAGGCCGGCACAGTTCGCACGCCGGGCGCTCGACCGATGAGCGCTGGGGTGGCGCCACGGAGCGGCTCAGCGAGGCAGCGCATCGCAAGTGCGCTCCGAATTGAGCGACCCGGCGAAGATAAGGCGATCCTCTTCCCGGCAGTCGTTTTGGTCGGAGTCGGCGTGCTGATGGTCTTCTCGGCTACAGCGATGAATAGTCTGATCAAGACCAACGACGCCTACGGTGCGGGCGTCAAACAGCTCTTCTATGCGTTGATTGGCTTTGCCGTGATGTACTTCTTCTCGGCAACCGACTACCGCCGATGGCGTGCTCTCGCGCCGCTCGCCATGGTCATCTCACTCGTGCTTCTTCTCGTGGTGATGATTCCTGGAGTGCCAACGGAGGCTGGCTTGCGGCGCTCTCTCTCGGTTGGCGTCATCAGTATTCACGCTGCTGAGGCTGCAAAATTTTCCTTGATTCTTTTCTTGGCCGATCTCCTCGCACGGCGGGGGCATGAGATTGGGAAAACAATCAACTCGATGTACACGCCACTCCTCGCAATTGCACTCTCGGTTGGACTTGTGCTCGTCGAGCCTGACCTTGGGACTGCGGCCATTCTCGGCCTGATCGGATTCTCGCTTCTCTTTGTTGCCGGAATTCCCCTGCGCTGGGTGCTCGCACCAGCCGGTGCTGCCGCCGGGCTTGCCGTTGTCCTAATGTTTGCTAACGGCTATCAACTCGCACGACTTGGTGGGTTCACCGATCCCTTCTCCGATCCAACTGGCGCCACGTACCAGACGCTGCAGGGCCTCATCGCTATGGCCGTCGGGGGTCCGTTGGGTACTGGTCCGGGGTCATCCCAACAGCTGGGAGGCATCATCATTCCGTACGCGTGGAACGACTACATCTTCGCGGTGATTGGTGAGGAGACGGGTCTACTTGGGACACTCACGGTCATCGTCGCCTTCTTAGCAATCGCCCTCCGCGGTCTGCGGGCCGCGCGCCGGGCCCCCGATACGTACGGTGCGCTGCTAGCCACGGGGATCGTGGTGTGGATCTCAGGCCAGGCGCTCGTGAACATCGCGGTCGTTTTGGCCCTCCTTCCGGTTACGGGGGTTCCGCTCCCTCTGGTGTCGCAGGGTGGATCTTCATTAATTGTGCTGATGGCAGCGGTAGGGCTGCTCCTCTCGGTGTCGCGTGAGACGATGGGCGCAGGGCAGGTAGGAGGTAGTGATGCGCGTACTAATCGCGGGTGGCGGAACCGGGGGGCATCTCTTCCCGGCGTTCGCCGTAGCTCGTATGGTTCGCCAACTCCATACCGACGCTGAGATCAGCTGGCTCGGCGGCGCACGTGGCGTCGAGTCGCGCCTTGTTCCAGAGGTGGGATACCCGTTGACGCTCTTGGCCGCGCCGAGCCTGCGGCTGACGGGGGCTGGTGCATTGGCGACGTTGCGTGATGCAGCCAAGCTGCTCTGGTCAATCCCTCAAGCGATTCGACTAATCCGACGTACGCGGCCCGACGTCATCTTCTCGACTGGCGGATACATCGCGATCCCGACACTCATCGCTGCGTGGTTAACCCGCACGCCGAGCGTCCTCTGGGAGGGGAATGTGCAGGCTGGTCGATCCAACACCCTTGTTGCGCCGCTCGCTACCCGTCGTGCTGTTGCATGGGCGCAAACGGCCAAGCGGTCGCCATGGCGTGACGCCTCGACAACAGTGACTGGCACCCCTGTGCGCGAACTCAGCACCGATCGGTCGACGGCGCGATCGGCGCGGGGGCTGAAGGCTTCGGATCAACTCCTGTTGGTGTTTGGTGGCTCGCAACGTGTTCGCCGATTCGAAACGGCGCTTGACGGTGCGCTCACAACGCTCTTGGAAACGTGGAACGTCCTGCATGTGGTCATGGAGGGGTTGGCAGACGCGGAGCAGAGACGAGCGAATCTCCCCGCAGCGCTACGAGATCGGTACCTCCCCGTCGCATTCCTCGGTGGGGGAGAGATGGAGTCAGCACTCGTCTCCGCTGATCTGATGCTCGGTCGCGCAGGTGCGTCAACCATTGCAGAGGCAGCCGCGGCGGGGCTCCCCGCCATCATCGTGCCGTACCCCTATGCGGGCGGCCATCAGCGCGCTAATGCCGAGGCCGCCGCAGCGGCGGGCGCCGCCACGCTGATCAACGATGAGGAGCTGACCCCAGAGCGCCTGCTCGCGGCAGTTGCCGACTATGCGACGCCAGCGCAGCGATCTGCGGCAGCACGTGCTGCCCGGACGTTGGCGCACCCTGACGCTGCCGCGGTCATCGCGCGCGCACTTTTGCAGCTTGGCGGTCGGGGATGAGCGACATCCAGGGCAGCCATCCGTGGGACGAGGCTGAGGTTGCCGCGCGCGAACTCGAGCGCCGCCTCAGCTTGAAGGTCTTGCGCGACGAATCGCTCGCTGAACACACCACCATGCGCGTTGGTGGCCCTGCCGATCTGCTTGTCACCATCCGAGACCGCTTCGCTTTCCGCGGGCTGGTGCGCCTAGCTGCGTCACGCGGTTGGCCACTGCGCATCCTTGGACGCGGCAGCAATGTTGTGGTGAGTGATGCTGGCATCCGTGGCATCGTCGCCCTCAATCGCAGCGCAGGATACGACGTCGATCTGGGCGCTGGGACTATCTCCTTCGACTCGGGCGTCCCCATGGCGAAAGCGTCAACGATTGCCGCTGAGGCTGGGCTCACGGGCCTTGAATTCGCCCTCGCCATTCCGGGGAACATCGGCGGTGCGATCTGGGCGAATGCGGGCGCACACGGCGGCGAGATGGCTGCGATCACACGATTCATCACAGTTCTCCGCGCAGATGGTACCGAGGCTGAGATCCCTGTTGCTGAAGCAGGATTCAGCTACCGCGAGTCGCGCTTCAAGCGAGCGGCGGGGGAGGGCGAGGTAATTCTCGGAGCGACGGTCGCCCTTGTGCCCGGCGAGCCCGACGTGATCAAGGGGCACCTCGAGGAGATCCGCCGCTGGCGCCGCGATCATCAGCCGTTGGGGATTCCGAGTGCTGGCAGCGTCTTCCGCAATCCTCCAGGCGAGCTGAGCGCAGGCGCACTTATTGAGGCTGCGGGGATGAAGGGAGTACGCGTTGGCGGTGCAGAGGTCTCCGAGATGCACGCCAATTGGATCCTTAATAGAGGAGGGGCCACCGCAGCGGATATCCGTGCGCTACACGACGCCTGTCGTGACGCGGTTATTGAGCATCGTGGGATCACTCTCGCCACGGAGATCGTCTTCGTTGGGGATTTCACCGCATGAGCAGGCACGAAGCGCTCGCTCCAGTGCTCGTCCTCTTTGGTGGGCGTAGTGCAGAGTGTGATATCTCCACCATCTCTGGCACCGCTATTGCGGTGGCGCTACTCGATGCGGGATTGCAGGTTGCACAGGCACACATCGCTCGCGATGGCTCAGTGCGAATGCTTGCAGCTGGACATCGCCGTGGCGATGTTTCCGCCAGCTCCTACACCGACCTAACGGCCTTCGCCCTTCAAGGGGCGCAGGTCTTTACGCTGAGCGAGATTCTTGAACGCGTGGCGGCCTCGGCGCCAGAGACGGTTCTCCTTCCTGCACTGCACGGACCTGGTGATGAGGATGGAGCCGTCGCCGCCGCAGCGGCCGCAGCTGGGCTGAACTACGTCGGCGACTCTCCGAGCGTCGCGGCACTCGGCATGGACAAGCCACGATTCAAGCTGTTCGCTCGTGCGCATGGTGTGGCAACACTCCCTGACCTTGTCATCACACAGCGGGAGTGGGGTTCAGACCGAGAGCGAGTGTTGCGTTCCATACGCAGCTTTGCGGAGGAGCACTCAGCCTCCGGTGCGCTGATCGGCAAGCCGGCGGCGCATGGCTCATCGATCGGCATGCAGATCGCACGCACCTCCGCACAATGGGGTGAGGCGGTCGATGAGGCACTTCGCTACGGCGACCGCGCACTGCTTGAGCCATACCTTGAACGCGCCCGCGAGCTGGAGGTTGCGGTCCTCGAGCGCACGAATGGTGCAGTGGAGGCGTTCGGGCCAGGAGAGGTTTTCCCTGGGCGCGAGTTTTACGATTACGACGCGAAATATGCACCGGGTGTCTCGCGTACAGCGACCTCAAGTGACCTACCAGCCCCGCAGGCGGACAAGATTCGTGCCGCTGCCGCGACGCTCTTCACCGCCACAGGGAGTCGCGGCATTTCGCGCATGGACTTCCTGATGGCGCGGAGCGGCGACCGTGCTGGGAGCTGGTACCTCTCCGAGGTGAATACCTTCCCAGGGTTTACGCCGATTTCGCTCTTCCCCGCGCTTGTCATGGCCAGTGGGTTGAGCTTCGCTGACGTGTGCGTTGAACTTGTCGCCACGGCTGTGGCGCGTCCAGCACCACGCGGCACGGAATGAACGATCGCACCGGACCGAGCGCAGGGCGTGGTCAGCGCCGAGGTGCAGGCGCACGACCCTTCGCGCCTGGTGAGGCGCCTCTCGGCGTTCGCCCGGGCCTTGGCGGGGGGCGTCGGCGCGCTGGAGTAACACCGATCGGTGGCGCCAAAAGTCCGTGGACCGGCATAGAGCCGAGAGGGGACGATCGAGGAGGCTCACGCCTTACACCACGAGGTGCCGCCCGCCTTCGCGCTGCTGCGCTCGTGGTGCTGCTTGCCTCCGCGTTCATCTTGCCGCCTGTCGCAGCACGCTCGGCAATCGCGACCGTCGCTCACATCTCTGTGGTTGGGACCACGCTCCTCGATCCTGACGCGGTGATTGCTGCTGCCGGCATTCCGATCGGCAGCAGCCTCCTCGGAGTCGATTTCCATGCTGCTGAGGTGGCCGTTGCATCACTGCCGCTCGTTGAATCGGCGCGGGTGAGTGCCGGTCTACCCGACGGGATACAAATTCGTATACGTGAGCAGTCGCTCCTCATGCGTTGGCAAATCGGCGATCTTATTTATGCTGTCAGTGAGAGCGGCAAGCTCCTAGGAGACGCCACCTCCCTTCACCTATCGCCGAGCGCTGTCGGGGTGCTTGCGGCGATGCCACTCCTTCACGATGATCGTGACGTGAGCCCACTCTCCGTGGGTGGCCAACTCACCGCGACGGAACTCGACGTCGCAACACGGCTTGTGACGCTGACACCGGAGCAGCTCGGCACAATGGCAACCAGCTTGACGTTTCACCTCTTGGGCGATTTTGGATTCGTGGTGCAGGCGGCAGGACCATCCGTTGAGTGGAACGCGGTTTTCGGCATCTACTCCGCCACAATTCGCCCCACAAGCATGGTTCCAGGCCAAGTTCGGCTCCTGCGCAGCCTGCTGGCTGGGCGCGAAACGCGCATCGGCTGGGTCATCCTCGCCGACGACCAGGCTGGCACCTTCACGGCAAAGGGGGTGCGGCCGCCGTCGCCATCCGTTAGCCCCAGCCCCAGCCCCGCCACCTCACCCGATCAATCACCAAGCCCCTCAACCTCCGCAGTCAGCCCGTGATGGCGCAGGTGGGGTGTGGTGTTCGGGTGAGCAGGGGTATGATGCGCAAGATCAGCGCACAGCGCGGAGGGAGAGAGTAAGTGGCAGAAGAGCGGTACACGACCATTGCAGCGATCGATATCGGCACGTCGAAGGTGTCGTGTGCGATCGCCCACATCGGTGGTGAGAATGGCTCCATCAGCGTCATTGGTAAGGGGACCTACCCAAACCAGGGGATGCGTAAGGGTGTTGTCACCGACATTGAGAAGACTGGCGCCGCAATTCGTGCCGCCGTCGATGCCGCCGAACGTCTCTCTGGCTATCACATTGAGCACGCCACGATCACCATCTCTGGGAGTCACGTGCTTGGACAGAACACCAGCGGCCAGGTTGCTGTCGCCAATCCCGATCGCGAGATCCGCGACGACGATGTTGATCGCGTCCTGGAGGTCTGCCGCGCGATTGAGGTACCGAACTCGCGCATGCTGCTCAATGTCCTCCCATCCTCGTACATCGTGGATGGCCAAGAGGGGATCCAGCAGCCCCGCGGCATGATCGCCTACCGACTCGAAGCGCGAGCACATCTCATCACCGCAGGGAGCACCGCTGTGCAAAACCTTGAGAAGTGCGTTCAGAATGCCGGCATTGCTGTGGATGATTACGTGCCTGCCTCACTCGCCGCGGCGGAGTTGACGCTAACCGAAACCGAGCGCGAGCTTGGGACGGTACTCGTTGATATCGGCGCGGAGACCTGCGACATTGCGATCTTCCACCAGAACGCCGTGGTCTACACGGCAGTCCTACCAATCGGTGGCGCCTTCATCACGCGCGACGTGGCGATCGGCCTGAAGACGAGCCTCCTGGCCGCCGAAGAGTTGAAGACAACGTACGGGACGTGCGACCCGCGCACCGCCAGTGATGCAGAGCAGTACAACGTTCCCGACGAGGCCGCCGGCCGCCGTATCGGTCGACTCGAGCTTTCCCGCATCATTGAGCCACGCATGAGCGAGATCTTTGAGCTCATCGCTGGGGTTATTGCCAACGCAGGCCCAGAGGTGACGAGCGCGGGTGTTGTCCTGACCGGTGGTGGCGCCCAGCTCGAGGGGATTGAGGCCCTGGGGCGTGAGATCTTGAAGTCGCCAGTCCGCGTCGGATCACCTACGGGGCCGCTTCTGGGCATCCTTGATGAGTTCCGTGGTCCAGCTCAGGCGGCCGTCCTCGGCCTCTTCTCTTGGGTCGCACGTGGGCTTGACGAGGCTGGCATCGCCGAAGAGCCAGCGGCAGGTCTCGGTGGGCGCCTGTTCGGTGGGGCCCGCAACTTCCTCGGCCGCATCCGGGGATAGCCCAACCCGCCGCGAACTGCGGGCGGGGCGCTGCTACACTTCGCGGGATCGACGGGAGGGCGTCGTCTAACCGGGGCTAGCCCCGGGCGGCGCAGAGTCGAGGCAACAGGTCCGGAGGGCATGGAGTCGATGGCAGCGCAGACCGAGAATTTCGCGCTCATTCGCGTCGTCGGTGTGGGCGGCGCAGGATCCAATGCCGTCAACCGCATGATTCGCGCCGAACTCCTTGGCGTGGAATTCATCGCCGTAAACACCGATGCCCAGGCGCTGGTGAAGTCCCATGCCCCAACCCGCATACGGATTGGCGACGGGATCTCTCGCGGCCTCGGCGCCGGCGGCGACTCTGCCGTTGGCGAGCGCGCCGCTCAGGAAGATATTGAGAATCTGCGCGCCGCCCTCGAAGGGTCTGACCTTGTCTTTGTAACCGCTGGTATGGGTGGCGGCACCGGATCCGGCGCCGCACCTGTCGTCGCGAAGATCGCCAAAGAGATCGGCGCCCTCACGATCGGCATCGTCACGAAGCCGTTCGTCTTTGAGGGGCGACGCCGCGCCGCAGTGGCTGAGGCTGCAGCCAGCGAGCTCCGCAAGCACGTTGACACACTGATCATCATCCCGAATGAACGGCTCCTGAGTGTCGTTAGCCGCCAGACCTCGATGGAAGATTCCTTCCGCATTGCTGACGATGTGCTTCGCCAAGCGGTGAAGGGTGTCAGCGACGTCATTACGGTGCCAGGCATCATCAACCTTGACTTCGCCGACGTGCGCTCCATCATGCGCGATGCTGGCTCCGCTTTGATGGGGATCGGCCGTGCCAGCGGTGAGAACCGCGCCACTGCAGCCGCGGAGATTGCGATCGCATCACCACTCCTCGAGGTCGACATTCAGGGCGCCACGGGCGTGCTGATCAACGTTGCGGCTTCGGCCACGGTGACGCTGCATGAGGTCAATGAGGCGATTAACCACATCACGGCGCGCGCAGATGACGAGGCGAACATCATCTTCGGTACATCGCTCGACGAGTCGCTTGGCGATGAGATTCAGATCACGGTCATCGCAACCGGATTTTCTGCCGAGCGGCAGGGCTCAGCCTCCAGTCCCCGCGCGCCGTACCGCGCAACGGAGAGTGGCGCTTGGAGCCTTCGCGGCGACGGTGTCGCCGTGCAAGAGACTCCCTCGGAGAGCTTTACCTACACCCCCGCCCCCGAGCCAGCCTCACCCAGCAGCAGCAGCAGCAACGGCGAACCAGCGATCCAGCCGAATGCTCCACAGCCTGAAGAGGTCGAGTCGAGTGAGCTGGAGATTCCAGCGTTCCTGCGCCCGCGCAAGCGCATCTTTTAGTTGCTGGGGGTAACCCCAGGCGATGCTGAGCGACACTGATCTGACCACCCGCTATCGCGAACTCCTGGCGCGCGTCCGCGCCGCAGGTCCTGCCCAACTCATGGTCGTCACAAAGGGTGTTGCCGCCGAACAGGTAGCAGTTGTTGTAGAAGCTGGGTGCACCCTCTTCGGTGAGAACCGCGTGCAAGAGCTCGAATCGAAGCGAGCCGCAGTTGCAGCACTGCAACCCACGGCGGATCTCACCTGGGTCCTAATCGGTCCACTGCAGTCCAATAAGGCGCGACGCGCGATGGAGGTGGCGAATCGTATCGCCACCGTGGGGAGCGTTGACCTATTGGAGCGCATCGCTTCAATTGCAACTGAAAACGCCAAACCAATTGAGGTCGCACTTCAGATTAATGTGGACGAGGATCCGGCTAAGTCGGGCTTTAGCCCCGAAGGGATTCGCTTGGCCCTCCCCGCCATCGCCGCAATCGTCCGTGGTGCTCCGATCACCTTGAGCGGTCTCTTCACGGTGGGGAGGCTCACCACGGGCGGGGAGGCGGCGCGCCCAACCTTCGCCCAGTTCCGAACCCTAGCGGCACGCGTCGACACTGATGCACAGGCGCTCGGCCTTGCCCTTGGGCCACTGCGATCCGCGGGGATGAGCGGCGACTTCGAGGTGGCGATTAGCGAGGGTTCGACCGAGGTGCGGGTCGGGAGCGCGCTCTTTGGGCCGCGCGGGTAGGCTGTAGGCATGCCGTTTTCGTTGACCACCGCCGTCGACCTGATCTTCCAGACCCTGTGGTGGGTAGTCTTGGGACGCGTGCTTATCTCGTGGTTTGACCCCGCCGGTTCGGGCCGCCTCTCGCGCATCCTCTTTGACATGAGCGAACCGATCCTCGCCCCAGCGCGCCGCATCCTGCCAACCTTTGGCGGCGTTGACTGGTCGCCGTTGGCGACGATGGTCGTGCTGAACCTGCTTCGTGACGTGATCGTCTCGAGACTGCCAGGCTGAACCGAGTAGAATCTGCGCCGTAGGGCGATTAGCTCAGTTGGTTAGAGCGCACGGTTCACATCCGTGAGGTCACTGGTTCGAGTCCAGTATCGCCCACCATTTTTGTGTAGCCGCTAGCTGCTTTTTGCCATCCTTCGCAGCACTGCCGGCATGATGCCGCCATTGCGGTAGGTGTTCACCTCATTTGGGCCGTCGAGGCGCACGAGCATGGGGAACTCTTTTGCAGGGCCAGTAGGTGCATCGTTGCTGTCGACGGGCTGCGCGCTGACGCGGATCTCGGATCGGGCGGTGCAGGTGTCGATGTTCGCAATGGTGAATTGTTCGGTGCCCGTCAGGCCGATCGTCTCAGCGCTTTCGCCTGGCAGGAACTGCAGCGGTAGAACGCCCATGCCGATGAGGTTAGAGCGGTGGATACGCTCGTAAGACTGTGCAATGACGGCGCGAACGCCGAGCATGCGTGTCCCCTTGGCGGCCCAGTCACGCGACGAGCCTGAGCCGTACTCTTTACCAGCGAGGATGATCAGGTCGCTCCCTTCGCTCTGATAGCGAGCGGCGGCATCCGCGACGGCGAGGATCTCGCCCGACGGGTGGTGGCGGGTGATTGGGCCCTCCGCGCCGCCGGCAAGCGCATTGTGCAGGCGAATGTTGGCGAAGGTGCCGCGCACCATCACCTGATCATGGCCACGTCGTGCGCCGTACGAGTTGAAGTCGCCAGCGGCGACGCCATGCTCAATGAGCCAGCGACCGGCGGGAGAGTCAATGCGGATCGAACCGGCGGGGGAGATGTGATCAGTCGTCACTGAGTCGCCAAGCGTGAGGAGTGCGCGTGCGCCAGCGATATCTGCAATCGGTTGCGGCTCGGGGGCAATCCCTTGGGTGAATGCTGGTCGCGAAACGTAGGTTGAGCTGGCATCCCATGCGTAGGTTTCGCCCGTTGGGCTCGCAAGATTGCGCCAACGCTCGTCACCAGCGAATAGATCCTTGTAACTACTGCGATAGAGCGAGGCGTCGGCGGCGGCGGCAACAGCGGTGGCAATTTCGTCGTCGCTTGGCCAGAGGTCACGCAGGAAGACGGGGGTGCCGCTCATGTCGTTACCGATCGGCTCTTGCGTGAGGTCGAGCGTGACGCGCCCGGCGAGTGCCAGCGCCACTACGAGCGGTGGGGAGGCGAGATAGGCGGCGCGCACCGACGGGTGGATGCGTCCCTCGAAGTTGCGATTCCCCGAGAGCACAGCGGCGACGGTGAGGTCAGCTGACTCAATAGCAGCAGAGACCCCCGCGTCGAGTGGGCCGGAATTGCCGATGCAGGTGGTGCAGCCATATCCAGCCACGTTGAAGCCGAGCGTCTCAAGCGGTGCGAGGAGCCCCGCGCGCTCGAGATAGGCGGTGACCACCTTGGAGCCTGGCGCCAGGCTCGTCTTCACCCATGCTGGCACCTGCATGCCCCGCGCGACGGCGCGCTGGGCGAGGAGGCCGGCGGCGATCATCACCGACGGGTTCGAGGTGTTGGTGCACGAGGTAATCGCAGCAATCGCCACCGCACCATCGTGCAGTTCGAAGGTGCCGCTCGCTGACGTGGCGGTGGCGTGATGTGCGCCTGTGCGGGCGCGGTCCGGGTAGGCGGCGGCGAAGCTCGCGCCGAGGTTTGGTAGAGGGACGCGATCTTGTGGGCGGCGTGGTCCAGCCAACGACGGAACGACCTCGCCAAGGTCAATTTGCACAACTGCGTCGTAGAGCGGTTCGGCGCCAGCCGTGCGCCACAAGCCCTGAGCTTTCGCGTACGTTTCAACAAGAGTGACGCTCTCGATACTCCGCCCCGTCGTTCGCAGGTAGTCAAGGGTGACCTCGTCAATAGGGAAGAGCGTTGTTGTCGCGCCGAATTCAGGCGACATGTTGGCAATGGTCGCTCGGTCGGCAAGCGAGATCGTTGCCAGTCCATCGCCGAACGCTTCAACGTAGGCACCGACCACGCCGTGCGCGCGGAGCCGCTCCGTGACGGTGAGAACGAGATCGGTTGCGGTGGTACCAGCAGGAAGCCGCCCAGTGAGTCGCAGCCCCACGATGGTAGGGATTGGCGAGAAGAGTGGTTCGCCGAGGAGGACGGCCTCGGCCTCAATTCCACCGACGCCGAATCCGAGCACACCAAGGCCCGAGATCATGGTGGTGTGGGAGTCGGTTCCGACGCAACTATCGGGGAAGGCGAGCGGCGAGCCATCGACCATCTCGACGCGCACAACGGTGGCGAGGTTTTCGAGGTTAACCTGGTGAACGATGCCAGCACCCGGTGGAACGACGCGGAACTTATCAAAGGTGCCCTGGGCCCAGCGCAGCAACTGGTAGCGCTCGGTGTTGCGCTCATACTCCTTTATGACGTTTTGCTCGAGTGCTTCGCGCGTCGCCCATCGATCAATTTGCACGGAGTGGTCAATCACCAAGTCAGCAGGTACCTGTGGATTAATTCGGTGCGGATCGATGCCGAGTTCAGTTGCGGCATCGCGCAGCGCCGCAAGGTCAACCACGGCGGGGACGCCAGTGAAGTCCTGCAGCACGACACGCGCAGGAGAGAAGGGCACTTCACGCTCGTCACCAGTTGCTGCTGAGGCGGCA
>Ga0136641_1000286_pt1 | contig 21535 bp, 16 predicted proteins | sample EliLak1302023Y_FD_115312 | JGI IMG/M metagenome (GOLD analysis project Ga0136641, IMG submission 115312) | Freshwater microbial communities from Elizabeth Lake, Yosemite National Park, California, USA - 13020-23Y | ecosystem: Environmental > Aquatic > Freshwater > Lake ...
AGCTGTTGCTTTGGAATTTGGCGCCCGATACGTTGCTGCCGCATTCGCAGGAGATGCCACTGATATGCCAAGGGATAAAAGGAATACTAGCGCTGTTATGGAGGAAATGAATTTTCTCAACCGGGTGGAGATAAGCACGATGGCTTCCTTACTTAGGGCACTACATCGACAACCGACACCACAGTCAATCACATCTTCCTTAACAATTCAGTCCTTAAAAACATAAGTCCGATTCGTACTATTTTGAATTTTGCCAGCCCACTTTTAAAAACGATTTCCTACGCGCTCAACACTTTGCCAAGCTAACCACCCGATTAAGTTATGTCGCCGACGAACCTCAATTGATAATTTCGTTGGTAAGCACAAAAAACTCCGGCCCGTCAGAATCGACGAGCCAGAGTTTTTAGTTAGTGCAGGTTTAGCTACTTCGTAACTGAAATGGTTTTGACTGTCGTCGGCAACGCTAGGTAAGTAGCATTTCCAGCCTGTGTCAGAGTTACCTTGCACGAGCCAACCTTCATACCAGTCACAACAATGTTGTTTCCAACAATTTTGACGGAACAGAAGGTTGCAGTCGTGGTGGTAGCACCCATTAGCAAACTGCGGTTTGTGTATTTACTAAGGGATATTGTTTTTGCGACTTTAACCGTGGTCAACGCAACTGGTGCAACTTGAGCGTCCTTTGCAACGGCTTGAGCGGTCGATGTCCCACTTACTAATGGGTTGCCATCAATAATTGGCCAATCAGATAGCCCGCTTCGATCCTGAATTGCAACTACTGCCGCAAGACCTGCCCCGATAGTTCCCAGGGAAAATGCCTTGTAAGACTTACCAGCTGGCAAATCAGCATTTGGCTGGACTGTGACCTTCTTGACGAAATCAAGTGGAGACAGATCATAGTTTGTTGCCGAGGTACTCGCAAGGCATGGAACTACTGCCTGACGAGCATTCGTGCAAACTAATGTGGCTGCGACCGGGCTACCGACTGCAGCGTCACCGCTGTACTCCTGGATTCCAACAGAGGCAGCACTGACACCTGAAACCAATTCACCAAAGGTTACGGTGAAAATTGGCTTCTTAGCAGTTGCTCCTGCAGTTGAAATGTTGGTTTCAAAACCAGCCGTTGGCGCAATTGCGTCCTCAACTGGAGTTGCCTCGCGACAGTAGCTATTACCAGTGAGGCCGCCACCTACCGGTCCCGATGTCAATGGAATGAAGCCCGAAGAAAGAATCGCAGTTTCAATTTCGTCACGAACATTGAAACTGTTAATTGGGTCAGTCATGGAATCAGTTTTTGTCGAACACAAGAAACCGTTTAATGGATCAAGGTAGTTGCGTGTGGCTTGATTTGGGTACTGGTAGCCAAAGTACAAACTTCTGGCGTACAAGTAGTTGGTTGCAGCATCAGTTGATGCAATGCTTACTGAAGTTGCAAGTACTGGCAAAGCGCCACCCACACCATCGCGCTGGGCATTAAATAGTCGATCTGTAAATCCAGTTTGCTTAGTGGAGTTACCACTAAGTCTTGGATTGCCATCGCCATCTAGACCACCGAGTGCGGTTGTGTATTTACCAATCGAGTAAAAGTAAATCGCATTAGTAACCAGGTCAGTATTAATTCCTGATGTGGCTAAACGGTTTGCAATTGGACTGGCATTATTTTCTGAAATTGTGCGAGCGAGTTTCTCACCACTGGTAAACGCAACTCCAGTGAATGGATCTTCAAGTGACTGGTAAAGCTCGCCCTTATTTGTTCCACCTGCGGCAAGTGTGTCCCAAGCAGTGCGAGTTCCGGATGATGTTGGAACTGTGTACACCGCGATAGGTACACAAGCTTTGTAAGAATCGGAATCTTTGTTGTAGCCAGCGCCGGAGGCTGCAGCGGCTGCCAACGGAAGCCACTTTGCCTCATCAAACATTCCTGCTGTGACGTAGGCCGCATTGGTGCCATCGGCTACATTTGCCAGATTTGAAAGCGATAACTTAATCGAAGCCCAGCACTTTGTAGTTCCCTGCCAGATGTCTTTGACCTGCTGTTGCGTTAACTGGGTAACCAAACTGCCTGGAGTTGGAACGTTGGTGTTGGGGTCAGTTTGAACTGTGTCGAAAGTGAATGCTGCTAGTGCATCACGAGCGAAAGCTATTGAGCGGCCATCTGTTGGTGCACCTGAACTCGAAGCACGGAAGTAATCGGCCTGGGAGTAGCCCAAAGTTCCTTGATTCCAGCCTGCGACGTGATTTCTGCCGCCGCCTGAACCGATGAAGTAATAATCGGACACAAGGTCGCGATCGTAATTTGCATAACCTGGGGCTTTGCTGCCACCTAGTGCATTTATTTCGGGATTGCACTCCATGTTGTACTGCTGGATGACTGGGGTTACAGCTTGCAGTAAACAGCCTGGGGCACGGTTAAAGATTGCCGCCAAAGACTCGTGCATTGTGTAGGTGGTATCAGAACCGGAGCCATAAATCATGGTTGCTTTTCCGTCTGAAGCAAAGCCTTGGGTTCCATCAGGTGAGCCAACAGGAATGTTGGCTGAGGCCGGGCTAACTAAAGTTAAGGAAAGTGCAATGGACAAAACGGTCGCCGCAATCCTTCCTTTCTTGCCTAATCTTTCGAGCATTGGATCTCCTTCAGTTAATAGATGGTTAATACCACCTGAATAATTAGCAGTCTTAACGGACAATGTGGACACCTAGTCAACGTAAGGGTCTTATTAAATGAACAGAGTGTGAACAGTCCGCTAACTGATGCTTAAAGCACCGGTGGCAGGAAATCGAAGATTATGCGTGCCACAACAATGCTTTGCGCTAGGAAAATTGAAAAGAAGATTGAGTAAATTGTGACTTTCGAGAAGTACGAAGTGGCGACTCTAAAGCCAATTCCGAGAACTGAAATCAGGGCAAGAAGCAAGATTAGCTGCGCCATTGGAAAACTCCCGTTCCCTAGTGGGTGGGTGGCCAACCATCCTGGGTTTTGGGGGTAGGCAATGTATGGCTTATTTACTATTCCTGCGGTAACCGCATACATCGAAGTTGAGGCCAACTTTGGATCCCCTGTGACAAGAGTTAATCGATTATCTGCAGTTGCACTGAGTGGACCCTTAGCAGGAACTTCCAATGTTCGATCCACGACGTATTCAGTCTTGCCTTGAATCGTGGACACTGTGATTTTGTTACCATCTTTTAAAGATTTTAAATTCCTAAAGGCTGCGCCAAAGGCTGCGCTTCGCCCAACTAAAACCGAATTGCCTTCTTGTCCCAGTCCACTGGAACCAAAATAATGACCAATTGCTCGCGCCGTATCACGACTGGTGCTGCCTTCAATTACTACAGATTCAATTCCTAGCGCCGGAATTTCAAGGATTGCAACCGGTGATCCTTGTGCGAATGCCTGCGAAGGTAATGGGCTTAAGTCATCGGTTCCAGCGGCAGAGGCGGCTTGGGAAAATCGAATTGCGAGTTCACCTAGCAATACATTTTGGTCGCGCTGACTAGTTGTCGGTCCAATTACAAATGGAACCACGACCACGGCGGCAAAAATTGAAAGCAATACGTATTTTCCCAGGCCTGAAATTGAATTTCGTAGCACTGAGTTAAAGCCATTGGTTTGAGAAGTATTTGGTTCGAATCTGCGTGAATCTAAATCAATTTCTACAGAAGTAAGCTTCACTTGCGCGTCTTCAAACTAGAAATTACAGATCCGGCAAACAAGCCAAGCAAAACGAAAATTAAAATTCTGCCCAGTGGACTTGCTGTAGCCTGGGTTTCAGAAAATGCCGAAAGTCTCACCTTTTCTGTTGAGGTGTTAGGAGGTCCTCCAGTGTCGGTATAGGTGCCACCAGAACTGTAATCCGGAGCGGGAGAATCCAAAAAAGTTTCAGATGGGATCGGAGTTGGCGTCGGACTTGGCGTTGGAGTTGGTGTCACACTTGGTGTTGGAGTTGGGACTGCTGCCTGACCAATCTTTTGTGAGATACGGATTGCCGATGCGGATAGCGCTCTAGGCAGTGGTGCATATCCTCGCGGCAGATACTTTGCGTCCTGACCTTCGATCGCAACCCAAGAGATAAAGCCCTTAAAAGTTTCGATTCTCGGATCTCCAAACTTCAACTTTGGAACCACCAAGCTAGAAATAGTTGTCAGCGGATAGGACAACGGATTAGTTGGCGTGTAATCGAACTTATATGAGCCATCTGCGGCCAGCACTGCTTCTTCGTAGGCAGCTGTAAATGACTCGGCGGTTGGCTTTACTGCCCCACCGCCTACTGAATCAACGATGGTGACACTCGATAATGCGCCAAACTCGGCCGCTGCCGAGGACACATATCCGATCCAGCCATAGCTGGAATCATTAATTGGATCTGGGTCAGGGTTGGTTAGTGATGCCAGCAACTTTGTCTCACCTGTCACCGGTGCTACGCCAGAGATTGCTGGGAAAATATCCATCGGGCCGGAGGCGAACTCATTATTTCGACCGCCAAGTGCAAAGACTTCTGGATTGGTTTCATGAAAATACGAAGTCACTGCCAACGTAGCTGCTGACTGATCTGCTCTCACCCCAACAAACAATTTGTTTGGTAACCCAATGCTCGGGTTGATGGCCCTAATTGCAGGGACATCTAAAGTTGCAAGCTGTCCAGTGAATATTTGAGTTAGCATTTCTGAGGTCAGATTTAACTCATTAACGCGCTGACCAGTACGTGAATCACGTATGTTGAACGCAAACGAAATTCCTGACAGAGCAACTGGAACAAGGCCCGCAATTTCTGGCGCTGAGTCATTCTCGGCACAAGCGTTTCCACTCAATCCTTGGTCTGTGATAGCGAAGTCAACTAGTCCGCATTTAAAATCGTGCATGCCAAACATGTCGCTCTCGGGAACGTAATCCACACTCACAGAGACTGGTTTTTCGCACGTAACTGGACCCCACGAGACAAATGCGCGCGCTAATGCCGCGGTACCTTTGCCAGTTATGGCGCCAGGAAGTCCAAGTGGACATCCTCCTGGGCCGGGAACAAAATCAATATTTTTTGAAACTATGTTTGTTAGATCATCTACCGAGAAAATTCTTATCTCGCATAAATTGATCACGTCACATTTCAAAAATGGTGCCGTTGGCACCATTATGTCCAGGTCATTTGTCCGAGTTACTTTGAATATCGCGTTTCCCGCTCCGACATTGTCGGCTGTGGCAAAAGTGGTGCCACCACATTCTCTGGCCCTGGTTGCCCCTCGGGCACATTCCTGAATCTTTAAGTCACCATTTGGGAGTAATCCTGTGTAACTGACGAGGATTAGTTGGCTGTTATCCAGGCGCTCACTTATTGAAAGGGTCAACTCCGGGCCTGAATTAGCGCTTGATGGGGTCATCAATAGAGCCATGACCGCAGTCACAAACAAGCTGGTGAAGATTCGACGCCTAATTTGTCCACTTTTTAACATGATATTTAGACTGTCCATCATCTGATTGACTGGGTCAAGCCAGATATGTCTAGTTCAGTCTAAATTAACCCAAAGTACATCCTTTATACAGGTATTAGCCATACTCAGTTAAGAATTCTCGAATACTGAGGAATTCACGGGAGTTTCGTTCACTTTTTGTTCATCTAAAATACATCTTTTATATGTATACCCGTAACGCAATGATCAGGAGTTTACGAAACGTTTAACTTATGCAGGCTGATGAAGATAAGTCGTTAGATAGAAAGGATGCTTCTTCGCAGGATCAACCACGGACTTTGGAAAGGTCTCTCAGCACTGACGATCGGGTTTATGAAGCTGCTGCTGTGGCAGGCGGCCTAAGCACTCTGGTAATCCTGGCATTTATCGGATTATTCCTTTTTGTCCGATCTAGTCTGGTTTTTTCCCAAGTCGGTTTGGGATTTTTCACATCAACTTCGTGGCGACCAGATGCATCCCCACCTGAATTTGGAATCGTTTCAATCCTCTACTGGACAGTAATTATTGCCATCATTGCTTTGGCGATTGCATTGCCCGTTTCCGTTCTTACCGCGCTCTTCCTTGTCGAGTACTCCCCGCGCAGACTGCGCGGACCACTGCGCACTCTTGTCGACCTGCTTGCCGCTATTCCTTCGCTGATTTACGGATTGTGGGGATTATTCTTCTTACAACCACATCTGGTTGGGGTAGCTAGATGGCTAAGTGATTATGCAAGCTTCATCCCGATATTTCGGGTTAAGGAGCCAACATTTACCGGCTCGGCATTCATTGTGTCAGTGGTGCTTGCACTAATGATTTTGCCAATTATCACCAGCATTGTCCGCGAAGTACTTGAGCAAACCCCACCAGGTGAAAAGGAGGCTGCCTTAGCCCTTGGTAGCACCCGCTCTGGAATGGTCAAGAGCGTAATGCTGCCATTTGCCCGAGGTGGCATTATCGGCGGTTCGATGCTTGGTTTGGGGCGCGCACTTGGCGAAACCATCGCAGTTGCAATCATCTTGAGTCCAAGCCTAATTATCAGTCCACGTATTCTTGAGACTGGAACAAACTCGATTGCTAGTTTGATTGCCCTAAAGTTCGGTGAAGCTGATGAGTTATCGCTGTCGGCGTTGATGGCTGCTGGGCTTACGCTTTTTGTTTTAACTTTGACCGTTAACTTCATCGCTTCATTTGTAGTGGCCCGCTCGCGTTCTGGAGCTGGTGTTGATGCGTAATTTTTCGCAAGTCCAGGATGCAACATTGCCTGCGGATATTCCCCGATCTCTTCGGAGTTGGCGAGTTGATGACTTTTCCCTACTGATTGGAACTGCTGTCGCGGGAATTTCAACAACTTGGGTTATCTACACCGCTCTAACTCCGGCCACTGGAAAAACTGGGTTTTTCTTAATTGCATACCTAACATTTTTAATCCTCTATGTAATGATCTGCGCGCTAGAGCTTGGTAGGCAGACGGCCTTCGACAACCTGTGGACAGTTTTGACTTGGTCTGCTGCGCTGTTGCTACTGGCCCCGCTGACCACAATTTTGCTTTATGTGATTGTTAAGGGATTTGCTGGACTCAATGGAGACTTTTTTACCAAAGACTTAAGTGCCACGGGAACACTTGATTCAGGTGGTGGCGCAGCGGCTGCAATTGTTGGAACTTTGCAGCAAGTTTTTATTGCAGTTTGCATTTCGGTTCCATTGGGACTTTTGACTGCGGTCTATCTAAATGAAGTAAAAGGCAGGTTCCGCCGGCCGGTGCGAATGTTTGTGGATGCGATGAGTGGCATTCCATCGATTGTGGCAGGACTATTCATCTACGCAGTTTGGATTATTGCGTTGGGAAATGTGTTTTCAGGCTTAGCCGCCGCCCTTGCACTCTCAATATTGATGCTTCCGACTGTGACTCGAACGGCCGAAGAAGTTTTGCGATTAGTACCTGACGGCATGCGCGAAGGTTCTTTAGCTCTTGGCGCGACTAGGTGGCAAACAACTTATCGTGTGGTGATGCCGACGGCCGCGAGTGGGTTGATCACTGCAATTGTTCTTGGGGTTGCACGCGCAGTTGGCGAAACTGCGCCACTAATTATGACTTCATTTGGTTCCACGGCAATGAATGCCAATCCCCTTAATGGGGCACAAGATTCGCTGCCACTTTTTGTTTATCGGCTAATTGCAAATCCATTTGCGGCACAGCAGCAGCGGGCTTGGACAGGTGCACTGGTGCTTGTGATGGTCGTGCTAGTGCTATTTACGATAGCTCGAATTATTGGCGCAAAAGCTTCAGGAAATAGGAGATAAGTAATGTCAATTGATCTTAGAGAATCTAGAGAAATCGATACTGAGCCAATGTCTGGAACACTGATTGCTGATTCCGTGAGCTGTTGGTTCGGGGAACGCAAGGTGCTGGATCGAGTCAGCCTTGAAATGCGGCCTTTGACCGTCACGGCCTTGATCGGACCTTCGGGTTGCGGCAAATCGACTTTCCTTAGGTCACTGAATCGAATGCATGAATTAGTGCCATCGGCGCGATTCGCAGGTCGGGTTCTGCTTGATGGTGAAGACATTTATGACTCGTCAGTGCGAGCAACAACAACGCGTCGGCGCGTCGGGATGGTATTTCAAAAACCAAACCCATTTCCAGCAATGTCAATTAGCGGAAACATTCTCTCTGGCCGAAAACTTTCCGGCATGACTACAGAAAATCCAGAGGAAGTAGTTGAAGTTGCGCTAACGCGAGCTGGATTATGGAAAGAGGTTCGCGATCGACTGGATTCAGCAGGCGGTGCACTTTCCGGTGGACAACAGCAACGGCTTTGCATTGCTCGATCATTAGCAGTTGATCCCGAAGTCTTGTTGATGGATGAACCTTGCTCCGCACTTGATCCAACTTCCACGATGAAAATTGAAGAAACAATTCGGGAAATTTCAGGCCGCGTAACCGTTGTAATTGTCACCCACAACATGCAGCAAGCACAACGCGTCTCTCAGCAATGTGCCTTCTTCTTGGCTGCAGAAAATCAACCAGGCTACATCGTAGAGGTCGGCGAAACCCGAAAAATGTTTAGCAATCCCGAAGATTCACGAACTGAAGATTATGTAAATGGGAGATTTGGATGATGTCAATGAAATTCGTGAGACTGTTTGCAAGTATTTTCTTTTTGATTGCTGGACTCGCGCCTATGTCTCCGGCACAGGCCTCTGGCATTACGGTTTCCGGTGCAGGATCAACCTGGAGTCAGGTAGCAGTTGACCAATGGCGCGCGGACGTTCGTACCAAACTCGGTATTACTATTAACTACCAAGGTAACGGATCGTCGGCTGGTCGCCAGTTTTACGTATTGAATCAGGTGGATTTTGCGGTAAGTGAAATTCCGTTTACGCCAGAGGAAGTTTCCCAGTTAAAAGCGGCGGGGAAAAATTACCAGTACCTACCGATTGTGGCTGGTGGTACCGCACTTATGTTTAACCTCAAAGACGCCAGTGGTCGACAAGTCACTTCCTTAAGACTTTCTCCGGAAACCCTTGGAAAAATTTTCACTGGGGGCATTAATGATTGGTCCGATCCAGCAATTACTGCTGATAACGGCAAAGCATTTCCGGCCAAGCGAATTGTTCCCGTCGTTCGTTCGGATGGTTCCGGAACTTCTGCGCAATTCTCAGCGTTTCTGGCAAAGCAGACTTCAACCTGGTCGGCATTTGCTGCGACTCAGGGCGTAAGTTCCAAAGTTGGCACCTCAAATTATCCGCAGGGCTGGGGTAATTCCGTAGCTCAAAAAGGCTCTGATGGTGTGGCAAACTTTGTGGCAAACACATCAACAGGTGGTGGCTCCATTACTTATGTGGAAACTGCCTACGCATTGCAACGCGGATTCCCCGTAGCGGCAATTAAGAATGCAAGTGCAAACTTCACACTCCCCACACCGGCAAATGTTGCAGCCGCATTAACTAAGGCAACCCTAAATAAAGATCGAACTCAAAATTTAAGTGGCGTCTATTCGAATACAAGTACGACTGCCTACCCATTGTCGAGTTACTCATACATGATCATTCCGACCACAGGTCTAAACTCTGACAAAGCAAAAGTCATTGGTCAGTTTGCGCTCTACTTTGCTTGTGAAGGTCAACAAAAAGCAGCCGTACTTGGATACTCACCACTTCCAAAAAATTTAGTTGAAGCGGTATTTTCAGCGATAAGTGCATTGCAAGGAGCCGATGCGCCACCTGAATTGACAGCAAAGAATTGTGCGAACCCGTCGCTTTCAGGTGACCTAGGTAAAGGCGCGAACGACGCTGGCTCTAGCACTGGAGCTACCACAGGCAGTGGGTCCACATCTGGTGGAACCACTGGTGGCGGAACTTCAGGTGGAACTACTGGTGGCGGAACTTCAGGGGGAACTTCAGGGGGAACTTCAGGGGGAACTTCAGGCGGAACTACTGGTGGTGGAACTACTGGTGGTGGAACTACTGGTGGTGGAACTACTGGTGGTGGAACTACTGGTGGCACGACTGTTATCGATGACACTAGGTATTCGGCGATGCAGCCCATGCAAGTAACGGTAACTACCTCAGGATTTGCCTTTCCAACTTTAATTGGACTTGGATTACTTGGAATCGTCTTACTCCCCATGTCAATCCGCCTAGTTGGACCACCTATCTATAGATTGGCCCAAAGATTAACTAGTCGAATATTGCTACCGAAACTTTGGACCTACCGGAGAAAAACTCAAAAACATTAAAGTTTTAAATGGTTAATTGTGTCAAGCCAATTTTTTATGTCTGCCAAGTGTTTTGGTATTACCTGCAACTTCATTAGCTGCGAAACTTTGCATCACTAGTCCGATCACTACCAGAACGAGTCCTACGGCACCGTTTAGCATCAAAGCCTGACCGAGAACAATGATTCCAAGTACGGCTGCAGTGACCGGATCTGCCAACATCATCGTTGATGCAACCCCAGGACTTAGTCCCTTTAGACCGACAACCTGAATTCCATTTGCTATGCCCATAGTTACAGCACCTAGATAAACAGCCAACAGGATAGCTTGAGATGTCCACTGAACTTGGATTAAGTCATTTCGCACAATAAAGAAAAGTCCAACAGATCCAATTAAGAAGGCCATACCCGGCAACTGCATAGAATGAGCACCGGCGCGAACTTCGACCTTCGCCGCATTTATATACGCGCCGATCCCCGATCCTGCGATAACCGCATAGAGCAGACCAGTTGCATCATTAGTTTGCAGTTCGCCAAGTGAGGCTATAACTAGTCCAGCAATAGCGATAGCTGTTGAGATCAACCAAATTTTGCTTAAGCGCTCATGCAAAAAAATCCAGCCAACAATTCCTGCCGATACTGGAATGCAACCGACGGTAATTAGTGCTGCAGTTGCCACTCCAGTTCGCTCAACTGATGCAAAGAAAAAAGCCTGGTAAGAAGCCGAACTTGCAGCCATAATCCAGACTCCAGGTCGAGCCACCAATCGAGGCAAGTTTCTAAGTTTGCCGCCAAAGAATGGTGCGAGTAGTAACAAAGTAATTGCGCCGATCGACAAGCGAGCGAAGCCAATTACCGGTGCAGGGGTATTAAGGGCATAAATTGCCGCAGCGGTTCCCGCTGTACCAGCTAGGCCATTGCCTAGTAGCGAAAGTCCAACTGATCGACCGGCATGACTTGATTTAGACACAGCCACCGAACTCACACTTTAACTCTAGGGGCTATGTTCACTGAACCGACTAATTGGATGGGTGCCCTTGTTTTTTACTCGCACTAGATACATCAATGTGCCAGCGATTAAGGTTTCGCCAATAACCAATGAGAGTATGCCACCAACTTTTTGGTCATGCGCTAGATCTTGCAAGTAAGGTCGATCCATTATCAGATAGTTGGCTTCTCCAATAATTTTATTGTAGAACAAAAGGCTGATTCCAAAAATAATGTGTATTGGTTCGGTGATTAACAAAAGGAAAATCTGAGTCTTTGTTACACCATCGGATGCGCCGTCAATTCCAATAACGCTCCACATTAAGGCATATCCATAAGTTAATAAATATACCTGCATTGCAACGTGTCCCCAGTGCCCTGACATGAGCCAATCAAATACTTGTGTGAAATATATTCCGACATAACCTATAAAACTGAATGCCACTAGGTTCATAGGCCGTGTTATAAAGGTCCAGAACCGTGATTGGTATGCCGAGACGTACCAATCAATTGGTCCAATAAATTCTGGATTCGCCTCTTGCAGTTGCTTAGCCATTGTCAAGGGCCGAGCAAATACAAACAAGATTGGAATGGCCAATGCCAACATCATGTGCTGAATCATGTGCGCACTAAAAATTATGTGTGAGTACACCCCCAGACCGCCACTGGTGGCATAAGTCAACATCAATATTGCACCCGCAAAAGCGGTTGCGTTTTTAACTGGCCATTTTCCCTTGAGTCTTTGTACGCCTCGGGCGTAAGCGATGCAAGCTAGCAATTCAATAATCAACCACAACGCATCTGGCTTGAATGAAGTTAGCGCCGAAACAAACGTTAACCCGTCTGGGACGCTAACTTGCAATAGTTGCTCAGCTAAAGATGGTAAAGAGCTTGAATCTTGAGTTGGAAATCCAGTCCGAGCTAAAATGACTGCGACTCCGAGAGTTATCGAAATCAAAATGATTTCGCCAATAACCAGTCGCGTTGGGAATCGAATTTCGGCGACTGCCTGAATCGTTCTCTGCCGGTTCAAATATGCAAAGTATCCAATGGTGATCGATAGCAAAACTTTCACGACCACCATCTGGCCATATCTCGAACTAAGAATGTCTGAGAATCCGCTAAGCCTGAGCCAAGCGTTGGTAACCCCACTTAATGCAACTGCGAAATAGCAGAAAAGCGCCAGTTGGCTGAATCTATGTGCCGCCACTTCGCGCCCTAAAGTGATTTTGTGAAACCACATTGTCATTGCAATTAAAGTTCCAACCCAGATACTCAGGCTGAGTAGGTGGACGGCCATTGTGGAGGCTGCCAATTCATGATTTTTTGCTAAACCAGAATGACCACCAAGTGCTGGAATGAAATTTGCTCCCAGAACTACGAGTAACGCGGTTCGCGCCTGGTGCGCAGTTCCCATTCGAGTTGCAAGCAGTAGCGCTATTCCAAGAGCTATAAATTGACTTAAGAAAAGTTTACCAATCCCAGTTTGGGTAAGAACGGACCGAATGACATTAGGTGTGAGCACATCGCTTACGGGTAATGCAAAAATGTTCGAAATTGAAAGCAAACTTTGGATTATGGCTGCTACGAGCCATGTTGCGATTACAAACATTGAAAATGAAACGACCGAAGTGGTAGATGAATCTAATTTCTCGTTCTTATGCGGGAAGATTATTCCGATAAAAGTAAGGCTTCCGACTGCCAGTACCGCACATAAATCGGTAACTAATCTAGATAGCGGCAAGGCCCAGAGGGTAAAAATGGGAACTTTAGGAAGCCCCGCCAAATCCAGGGTCGTATCTTGATGCAAGAAGTGAACCAGCAATGCTGAGGTAGTTCCTGAAATGACTAGGGCAAGCAATAACCACAGGCTTCTTTGCCGCTGCGAATTCACGCCTAATACTACTCGATATTAATAGGTATACATGGTTGCAAATGATGTAACTGCAGATGCTACTGCTACCCAAATCCACCAATAAGTGACTTCACGAATATGACCGTGGTCATTCTGCGAATATCGGCCCATGCGAATCCGATTTACGATACCAATGCCTAAGAAAATCGTTAGTCCAAGGTGGAATATGTTTGCACCAGCAAGTGCAAACATCGTTGACGCGTAAGTGCCATTTTTTATAGTAAATGGAAAACTATCAAGCGCCTGAATCTGCAGGTATGAATCAGTAATTAATACAACTAACGCGAGCAATGCAAATGTGAGTAGTTGCTTCACTTGGCCTTTTCTAACTGCCACTAAACCTAAGTACATCAACGCTGCGCTGATACCAGCAACGCCAGTAACGATCCAACTTTGACTTGATGCGACAACTTCAACGTCCTTAGGAATCCAGTTTCCGCCTTGATTCAAGGTTCGCAAGTAAAACCAGGTAAAAACCAATGCACCAACAAATGCCGCGTCAGCAAAAATTAATAGAAGTACACCCATGCGGTCGCGACGACTAATAACCTCAGGTGCTTCATGATGGCCAGATTCAGCGTGATGTTCAGTTACAGCTGCCATTGCTAAACCTCAACTTTTTCTTTGTCAGCACCAAGGTCATAAATATCAGGTTTTCCGAATTGATACGGATCTCCAGTTACCACAGGTGGTACCAAGAAATTTTCCAGTGGAATTGGATTTGGCACTTTCCACTCAAGAGTCTGAGAGCCCCATGGATTAGCTGGTGCCACATCGCCATTACGCCAGGAATCAATAATCGTCACAAGCATTATTAGCGCCCCAAAGAAAATTGTGTAGGCACCCATAGTGGAAATTTTGTTTCCATTGGCAAACAAAATGTCATACATTGCTACTCGTCGCGGCTGTCCTTCCAGGCCTACCAAGAACATGCCAAAGAATGTTACCTGGAAGCCAAGTTGCATTATGAGAAAGGCCGGCGTGGCGAACTTTTCATTAAGCATGCGACCGGTCAACTTAGGGAACCAATAAGCAGTAGCACCGATCATGCCTGTTAGCCCTGCGCCCATCAAGGTGTAATGGAAGTGCGCAGTCACATACATAGAACCATGTAGTGCCATGTCTGCAGGTACATCGGAAAGATAAATTCCGGTGATTCCACCAATCAAGAAATTCCAAAGTACTGCGTAAACCGCAATCATCGGTAACCGGACCCAGATATTTCCGCGCCAGATAGTTCCGATGAAAACTAAGAACAACAGACCTGTTGGGATTGAAATAATTTCTGTTGTCAGCATGAATGGCGCGTTTAGATTAGGTGCCCAGCCGGATGCATACATATGGTGAGCCCAAACCAAAACACTTAGCCCAGTAATGCCTACGATTCCAGCTACCGCTGCATTGAAGCTAAATAGTGGCGATCGACTAAATACTGGAACGATCTCTAAGAGAGCAACTAGCGCCGGAAGCAAGATGACATAGACCTCAGGGTGGCCCATCAACCAGAATAAGTTTGCATATAGCCAACCACTGCCACCGTTGGTTGCATCGTAGAAGGATGCACCCATTGCTCGATCGAGGCCAGAGAATATCTGCGAAGCCATAAACATTGGGAATGCCGGAATAGCTACGCCCACGCTGGCAACTGCGCCATAAACGAAAATCGGTGTGCGGTCCCAAGTCATGCCGCGTGCACGCATAGTTACTGCCGTTGTCGTGATGTTTGCTCCCGCAACTGCACTTGATACTGCAAAAATAATGATGGTGATTATGTAGGCATCCATTCCCGCAGGAGCCTGGGTAGAAAGTGGAGCGTATGCAGTCCAACCTGTAGAAATTCCGCCAAGAAAGGGTGCTGCTAAGAGGATAGGAACTGCGGCAAAAATCAACCAGAAACTTAACGCGTTTAAGCGTGGGAATGCCATGTCTCTGGCGCCAATCATGATTGGCAGGATGAAGTTACCAAATGGACCGGTCACCATAATGATGGTGGCGATAATCATGATAATTCCATGTAACCCAACAAATGAGTTATACATGGAGTGATTTATAAAGTGATTGTTTGGCATTGAAAGTTGAGTTCTGATCATCATCGCTAATGTGCCGCCAACACCAAGCAGCACCATTGTCATTACTAAGTATTGAATTCCAACAACTTTATGATCTGTCGTGAAACGAAAATATCTAGCAGTTCCAGCATCTTTTCCAGCTAGCCACATTTGATCTTCGTAGGAAAGGTCGCGGTTCATTAACCATCTATAAGGGCCGACGAAAGCGCCAACTCCGATCATGAAACCAAGAGCCCAGGCAAGCATTGTCGAGATTATTACTTGGTCACCATAGAACGGAAAGTCATCACCTTGCGCTAGATATTTTCGGGCAAGGTAGTTAACGGTAAAGCCAAGTAATAGTCCAAAGGCAACGCCAGTACCGGCATTTAACTTCCGCATTATGCCTTTACTTTTCTTATGGGTTTCGTTACTCATTGGGCACTTCCCTTCATGGAATCAACCCAGACTTTGTAATCGCTCTTACTTACAACGTGAACCTTGGTAAACATTGCGCTGTGATTTAAACCGCATAGCTCTGCACAGCGAATATTGAAGATTCCTAATTCGGTCGGAGTAACTCGCATGTGCGTTGTTTCATGAGGGTTCGCATCCATCTTTACGCCCATCTCAACAATCCAAAATGAGTGAATTACATCGACAGAACTTATGTTGAACATGACAGGTTCGTCGATTGGCAGGTACAACACGGGAGTGCTGAAGTTACCGTCATCCTTATAGTCAAAATTCCAGACCCATTGGTTTCCAACGACATTAACGGTATGAATTTTCGCGGGGTCTGATCCGTTGTGAGATTCACTCATCGCTGCTAGTCCCCAGACCAAAAGCATTACGCACAAAATACTCGATCCAACTAGCCAGCCAACTACAACCTTGGAGTTGCTTCGCATTGGTGAGCCGTCCTCAGTCGGGGCTGTCTCACCTTGACTCCGCCAACCGAACAAACTGTAAAGTGCAACCGAAATAACGAGTCCGGCAACAGGCGCTGACCAGAAAGTGAAAATGGTCATCGTCTCTTTTACAACATCCATTTCAAGAGATGCTGAATTACCCATCAAACTAGACTGGACTGGGGCAAAAAGACCGATTGCGATGGTTACAAATATCCAGATAATAAATATGTGTCTGACATAAGGTCGACGAATAAATTCACCGACGCTGCCCAACTTGCGCTCTTTAGTGCTCATACGACCGACAACGTTCCAGACATCCAGCGTTCCGCAGACATTGCATTTCCAAATTTTGCATACGAGCCATCGCCGCATGGATATTCACAATTCCAGATGTATTCCCCAGCTTCACCAACAATGAATGAAAACGTGATGACATTTGGGGTATCTGTATAACCCTCGGCTGGTATCGCATCCTCAGCAACTGCCAACAGCGGAACACTTACAAACAACTCTGAGTTGTGGTTTATCGGAGCTGGTCGCAGCGTAAAAGTATGACCAACATGATCTGGTGGTACAGACGTAAACGGTTTGCCATTTAGAGTTGCAGTGCCCTCAACACCGATTACATCTTTAAAGAAACTGTTGTTAAGTACTTCGCCACTGTCATAGTTTGTGATGGTTATTGTGACGAGTGAGTGGGCGGGAACTTCTAATCTTGTTGATGGGCCATAACTAACCCAATCGGCATGATCCGTGTGATCACTATTGAAATTCGCTGGCACTCCGCTATCTGGGTATGTGTTCAAAGCGAGTGTTACATGCTTCATCTGACCCTGTGATGTTGCTACCGTACCTGCTGATGTTGCCGAAAACGGCGCGGGTTCTTTTGATTTGCTCATTGCATAACTTGCAACTAGGCCAACAAAGGCCAACGCAGCAGCGAAAACCGCCACAGAACTTAAAATTCGTTTAACCACAATGCCGAGTCATCCTTAGGTTGTCGTTAAGGTACTCCTAATGTCCTGACAAAGGGGTAATATGCGTAATTTAGGCAATCCAAACGAATTAAGAAGTTTTAATTCATTTAGCATCCAGAAAAATAAATCAATCGGCAATGGGTTTTCTAGGTATTTATCGTCCTGAAAAATATTCAGCAACTTATTGTCTCAGGAATGCGATTTACTGAGATATGACCGTTCCCCTGGGCTTAAATGCAATTTTCATTTTGATTTGGGCTACTCATGCTCGGCATTACTTTCGACAGGCACAAGTTGCAGATCGATCAATACGCCAAAAAACTTGCTACCTATTTGGCACCACAACTTGGTTGATATGTGTTTGCGATCCCCTAGCCAAACTAAGTGGGGTGAATTTATCGATTCACATGATGGCCCAGCTCGCGATAATGATGATTTCAGTGCCGTTGCTCCTAATTAGCAAACCTGCCCTACCGATTCCACCTCGATTCTGGATGAAGGCAGCAAAAGGCAAAACCTCAGTTATCGCAAATAAGATTTCTCAGCATCCTATGTTTGGCTGGGTTGTTTTTGTTTCGATACTCATAGCAATTCATTTGCCTGCAATTATTAATTGGACGTTTGGCAACTCAATTGGTCCTCGGCTGATTCAGGCTCTGCTTTTACCGGCTATTTCAGCCCTTTACTTCTACCCAATCCTGCAAGTCGAGAAACGAAACTTTTCATTCGCCCTGAGAATAATGTCCCTTTTCTTTATGATGATGCCGGAAACCATGATTGGATTCTTTATATATATTCAGAATCACATCGTTTATCCACACTTCTTATTCGGCAGTAACGTTGACTCTTTATTGGGCCAGCAACAACTAGCCGGAGCGCTCATGTGGTCGATGAGCATGATCGTTGATTCAATTTGGATTGCGCTTGCGGTGCAACGCTGGTTTGAAAGTGAAAAGCAAGCCGGCGAGAAAATTAATGCAGAAATCTTTGCGGAAAATGCAGCTCAAGAGATGAAAAACAATTAGATCTTGTTACGATCCTCTTGATCTGCTTCCAAGTTTTCAACGTGAAGTTTCCAGTTCCTAAGTTCGACGTCATTGGGGTCGTCTAGGTCCTGACTAAAATCTGTCGGATTAAGCATCTCTTTTCTGACTCGCCAAATCATCCAGATGCCTATACCTCCGAGGAATGGCCATTCAAATACATAAGTCCAGCTGCGTTGATTTCCACTTATGGCACGTGAGTACTGGAAGTGCGTCATTACAAAGCAGAACAAAATTCCCAAGTAGATGAAATAGCGCCAAAATTTTTCGTGGGGGTCACTTGGCTCCAAGACTTCGTCGATCTCATCACTGACCATGTTTTCAGTTTGCCCTAAATAAGTACTTTTTATTGCCTTACTTACTAGATACCAAAACCACGGTTTCGCTAGCATTAAGTCATGAATATTGAATTAGCCCATGAAGTAGCAGAGAAATTCTTCAAGAAGTCCGGCGACATTGAAGTGCTGGCGGGTGAGCGAAATCCAAACTTTTTGGTAACTACCTCAGCCGGAAAATTTGTGCTCAAAATTCATAGTGGTGAAGAAGTTTCCCAGATTCAGATCCAGGAATCTGCCCTATCTGCACTCGAGCAACTTGCTAAGTTTCAAACTCCAAAAACAATTCCAGCCGCCTCTGGGGAACTACTAGTAGATATTGGCGAAGGTAAATTTGCGCGAATGCTTACTTGGATTGATGGCGACTTATGGTCACAATCAAAAGATATTGAGGAAAACAATGAGGCTCAGCTTGGCAGATTAATTGCAACTGTTGATTCCCAGTTAGCAACTGTTGATTGCACTAACTTTCGAACCACATTGGACCAACCGTTTGGCTGGAACGCGCTGCAAGCCAACGAATTAGTTACTGACATAGCGCTCATTAAAGATCCCGAGCTTCGCGACCAAGTTTCTACAATATTTGATCGAATTGCTAGCAAGACCCTTGCGAAAGTATTGGCGCTACCCCATCAATTAATTCATAATGATGCCAACGACAACAACGTAGTTGTATTCAATGGATCAGTTTCTGGGCTAATTGATTTTGGGGACTTGATTTATGCCCCACGGGTATGCGGATTAGCGGTTGGCTGCGCCTATCAACTCGATGCTAACGATCCAGTTGCCAGCATTTATGCAATCGTGCGTGGCTATCACGAAGTATCAGCCCTATCCCCTGCCGAACTTGAAGTGCTATTTGATTTAATCTGTCTGCGAGTAGCAACCAGTGTCGTCATGGCCCACAAGCAATTAGCCGCAGATCCTGATAACGAATACTTATCAATCTCACAAGATTTCTTCCGCTCGCTGTTACCCGCTTTGACTTCGGTCTCTGATCGCTTGTCTCACTACCGGTTGCGAAATGCTTGTGGATACGAAGCACACCCAGATAGCCGTCACGTTCGACAATGGCTAGCAACAACAGATGCCAAGATTTCTGATGTCGTTATGCCACCGTTTGCGGAAGCCAAGAAAATTTGGTTGGACTGGTCCGGTGGTAACAAAAATATTGCTCGTTCATGGGAAGCAATTGAAGCCGAGATGAAGGAAGCCGGTGCTGATGTTGCAATCGGCCACTATTGCGAGGACCGCAATGTTTACGAATCTGATTTTTTCGTCGATGAAGGTAAAGAATCTCGCACGGTGCACCTAGCAGTTGACTTGTTCGCTCCCGCGGGAACGCCGGTCTATGCAGCCCTTGATGGCAAAGTTTTCCTATTCCATGACAACACAGCTCATCTAGACAACGGGCCAATGATCGTCCTGGAACATCAAACGGATCAAGGCGTTAAATTCCACACGCTATATGCTCACCTGTCGCGCGCATCATTAGATGGCCTTTCAGTTGGCAAGGAAATCAAGTCTGGACAACAAATTGCAACTATGGGTACTGAAGAAGTTAACGTTGGCTGGCCACCACACACTCACTTCCAAATCATCCTGGATCTATGCGATATGGCACATGACATATGGGGCGTAGCTGCAGTAAGTGAATTACCGGTTTGGCGCAGTATGTGCCCGAATCCCAACTTAATTCTGCGCATACCCGAGGGCACAGATGTTCACGCCCACATGAAGACTGAGACCCTTGCGCAAGAACGCAAAGTAGTTATGTCTCGGGCGCTAAGTCTTAATTTCCAAAAGCACCTTGAGATCGTTAGTGGCAAAGGCGCTTATTTGTTTGATAGAGCGGGAACAAAGTATCTAGATCTGGTAAACAACGTTGCCCACTTAGGTCACAGTCATCCACGGGTCGTCGAGACTGCTTACAAACAAATGATTACTTTGAATACCAATACCCGCTACTGGAATCAGAATGCCATTGAATATGCCCGAGCCCTGGCAAGCACATTCCCTGATCCGTTAAGCGTGGTGTTCTTTGTTAATAGCGGTAGTGAGGCAAACGATTTAGCGCTTCGGTTAGCGCAGACTCATACCAAGGCCAAAGGCATGATGGTTTTGGAAGATGCATATCACGGTCATGTCACCAGCATTATTGACATAAGTCCTTACAAGTTCAATGGCCGTGGTGGCGCTGGTCGACCAGATCATGTTCGAGTTGCCCCGATTCCGGATGCGTACAAAGGCCTACACCGCGGCGAAGGTGCAGGAACTAAGTATGCAGCTGAGTTCAAACGCGAGTTAGATTCTTTGGACCAACCACTTTGCGCATTCATCTCCGAATCAATCGTAAGTACTGGTGGCCAAGTTCCACTTGCTCCCGGTTTCTTGAAGCAAGCTTTCGAAATGGCGCGCGCTGCCGGTGGCGTTTGTATCGCCGATGAAGTTCAGATCGGTATGGGCCGCGTTGGCACACATTTCTGGGGCTTTGAATTGCACGATGTAGTGCCCGACATTGTGACAATTGGTAAGCCGCTTGGCAGTGGCCATCCACTAGCAGCAGTCGTTACTACCCCAGAAATTGCGAACTCATTTATCACTGGCATGGAATACTTCAATACCTTTGGTGGCAATCCAGTTTCGGCGGCTATCGGGCAAACCGTACTTGATGTAATTGTTGATGAAGCGTTGCAGCGCAATGCCCTTGTTACAGGCAGCTACTTGATGGACGAAGTTCGAAAGTTATCCAAGGACATTGAATTCATTGGCGATGTTCGCGGTAGTGGCTTGTTCATTGGCGTTGAATTGGTTAGCGATAAAGCATCTCAACAGCCAGGCACTCAGATCACTAAAGACTTAATTGAGTTTGCTCGCGATAACGGCGTGTTCTTGTCAAGCGATGGGCCTGCAGATAACGTTTTGAAAATTAAGCCGCCAATGATTATTGGTAGAGCAGAAGTTGATCAGTTCCTGGATGTGCTTCAGTGCGGCTTAAGTAAGAGTTAGCCTTATTTCTTTCGAGTTGCAAAACTGAAAGCAGCAAGTGATAAAACTACGGCTCCGGCTCCGACGCCGTAATACAAAACATCGCTCGCTGATTTGATTTCCACTAAAAAGCCAACAAAGACCACGGCAATAATTGCCACGATTA